>OGXX01003994.1_pt1 | contig 11780 bp, 9 predicted proteins | sample 1576301 | NCBI WGS metagenome assembly OGXX01 (sample SAMEA3541469, study PRJEB24748) | human gut metagenome | biome: human gut; feature: human-associated habitat; material: faeces | place: China | collected 2012 | reverse complement strand
TTGCATTCTGCTTTTTTTAATTTTTAAATTAACTTAATGACATTGACCGGAACCCCTCTTTTTGAGCGGAACCGTGGCGAAATGAAGCTTACCTATGCGGGCGCCCTTTTCTATGAATGGGCAGTTTCTACCCTCCACTCTCATACCCAGTTGGAATGGAAGCTTGGTGATATCGTTTCCGGTTCCCGGACACTGATCCGGCTGGGTCTCAGTCCCCACCGAAGTGAACGGCTTCTGGCACCGGTTCTGGAACGCTTTTATTCCATGTATGAGAACTGTGATATCCAGATCATTGAGCAGCCGACCTACATCCTGCGGCAGATGCTGGAAGAAGACAAGCTGGATCTGATTCTCGATATTTCCAGCCCGGATACTATCAATTTTGAGAGTGAGCTTCTGGTAAAGGAAAGTTTTGTCCTGGCAATCCCTGACTCTCTGTGTCCTTTTTCCGATCCATCACCAAAAGAGGAGGGCATCTCTGCCACTCCTCAAATTCATTTGCCTGCGTTATCTGCAGTTCCTTTTATTCTGCTTTCAGAAGATCACGATCTCGGAAAGATCAGCCGGAAGATCTGCGATACTGCTGCTTTCCATCCAAATATCCGCTGCATCTGCACCAGCAGTAATACTGCCTTTTCTCTTGCAAGACGAGGGATGGGGATTGCCTTTCTTCCTGAAATTTATGCACGGACTACTTCCTTTCCGGACATTCATTTCTTTACCCCGGATCACTTTCATGACACCAGGGACATCTGTGCTGTCTATCGGAAAAATATTTATCATCACGCACAGTTTCAGGCGCTTCTTGCTCTCCTCCGCGAGATTGTCCCGGCAATCTACAGGGCAGCTTAGTCTGCCCTGATCCGTACCTTAATTCTCTTCTTTTACTCCCTTACTCTACATTTTTCAGTGCCTCATCCATCGGCACATGTTTAATCCTTCGATATTCTAACATTGCCACAACTGCATAGGTTCCAATCCCGATCAGGAACATTTCCACATAGATCTTCGGATCGATCCAAAGCGCGATCCAGCCGGAAATACTAGTCAGCATCATTTCCCGGAACAGCACATTCATAACTGCTTTCTCAATCGGCAGGCTGAGAAGCAGACAGATGATCACCACGATCGTCGTCGACCAGATATAAAGCCTGCTGATCTCTCCATTGGTATATCCCAGGATCTTCGTCATGGAAATAGCCTGTGCATTTTTCTCAACAATGATCTTGGACAACAGATAGATCACAACCATATAAATACCGATTGCAAAAGTGTTGACCATCCCCATCATATTTCCCATAGATACATCCAGCTGTCTCGAAATCTTTGTCAGTGCTTCCAGATCAAGTACAGAGCCAATGTATTTCTCATCAATATCCTTGATCTTCGAATCGGAAAAATATCCACTGAAATAATCGTTTCCCATATCAAAGGTATCATTCAACTGCTCCTGTGGCATAAATACACAGATTCCACCGCTGTATTTGTAGATTCCTTTAACCTTGAATGTATACTTTGTCTTTTCATATTTTTCTTTCAACGTGATTGAATCGCCCGGCTTCAACAGAAACTTCTCTGCATAGGCACTGGAAATATAGACACCCTCACTGTCCTCCAGATCTGCATCGATATATTTACTGTCCGGTTTGATTCCGTACAGGATCACTTCATCTGTCTTATATTTGCTCGGCAGTGTTTCCAGCGAATACGCACTGAATGCTTCCGCGTCTTCATTCTCCGTCTTTGTTCCATAAGAGAACTGTAAAAGCTCCAGCATACTGTCCAGTTTGTTTCCGCTCATCGCACTTACCGGAACCTCCAGCATATACTGGTATTTTGCAAGCATATTGCTCTGGATATCCTGCTGATAGTGCGAAAGTACTGACGGCAGCAAAAGTCCAAAGAATAAAAGCAGATTCGCAAATATGATTCCAATAAAAAGTACAATGTAATTGCTCATATTCTGGAAGATCACACGGAGCCGGAATCGATGGAAAATTCCAAGCTTCGGACTTAGCCGGACTGCTCTTTTCCGCCTGCTTCCAGAAAGATCTCTTCTCAGGAATTTCAGCGGTGAAAGCCTCAGCTTGTAACGAAGGATTCCATAGTTGACTACCAGCATGATCAGCACCGGAACCACCGTTGTCATCCAGAAAGCCTCTGCATTCCATACTGTCACATAGGTCGGCAGACTATAGCTTCCATAATACATCCCCGCACATACATTTTTCAGTGCTGTATAACCCAGAATATTTCCGACCACCGCACCGATCAGCGTAACGATCACCGGAAGTGCCATGTAATGTCCGATCAGTTCTTTTCTTGTATACCCGGAAGCCCGCAGAGTTCCGATCACGCCTGCTTCTTTACGGATCGTATTGCTGATCGTGATTCCAAATACAAACGCAATGATCACAATGATCATATAGAGGAGCATTGTGATCATTGCACGGTCACTCCCCATATCATCACCGGTAAATGTAATTGCCTGGTTCAGATACTGTGGCACAAAAGACTCCAGAGTGACTTCTTCCCCCAGTGCTTCCATCAGATCTTCCGACATCTTTTTTTCCTGTTTTTCATTTTCCGGTGCTTTGTCATACACCCAGGAATAACTGTACTGAATCTTATCCTGATTCAGAGATTCAAACTCTTCCGGTGTTACAACCGATACCCCGAATTTGATTGCATCAAACATGCTGTCATTATTGTTCTGGAACAGGCAGCTATAGTCAGACAGTGCCACAAATCCTGTGACTTTCCACTTTTGTGAACCACTTTTCAGTGTATCTCCGACAGAAATCTTATTATTGTCCGCATACATACGGTCAATTGCCATTTCTCCTGCTTTTTCAGGAAGCTTTCCTTCCATCAGGCACACCAGGTTGATCTCTTCCCTGTTTTTGAAAATACGCATGGTACTTCCATTATCCAGTGCCTCTTCCAGATAAAAGTTTTCATACAGTGTCACACCATTTTTCTCGATGTTTTCCTGTTGTGCTTTGGTAATTTTTTTCTTTACCCGGAAATTTCCATCTTCAATCTTGTATTTCTCAAAGCCTTCATTATATGCTTTTATCATGCTTCCGTCAGCAACCAGAAAGCCGGATACAAACCCAATCGTTACAATCATAAGGATCAGAACCACCAGGTATTTTCCAATTTCTCCCTTCAGTTCTCTCGGAAGCCGTTTTCTCAACGGACTCTTCATAACACGCGTCCTCCTTACCATTCCAGCTCACTTGCAGAAAGTTTATGCTCATTACAGTAATTTTTGCGGATCATTCCATCACGAAGTTTTACCACCCGGTCTGCCATATCCTTGATTGCATCGTTATGGGTAACCATAACAATGGTATTCCCATATTTCTGATTGACTGTTTCGATCAGCTTCAGGATTTCCTTGGATGTCTTATAATCCAGCGCACCGGTTGGCTCATCACAGAGCAGGATGTCCGGATTTTTGACAATTGCACGTCCAATCGCGGTTCTCTGCTGCTGTCCTCCGGAAAGCTGGTTCGGCAGCTTGTTCTGATGTTCATAAATACCCAGCGTTTGCATCAGCTCATCCACATCCAGCGGACGATTACTTAAATAAGCACCGATTTCAATATTTTCTCTAAGTGTCAGGTTTGGAATCAAATTGTACATCTGGAATATATAACCCAGATGCTTTCTCCGGTACAGGGACAGCTTCTTCTCTGTCATATCCTCCAGCTGTTCTCCATCAATCGTAATACTTCCTTCATCTGCCCCGTCAATACCGCCTATAATATTCAGAAGAGTCGATTTTCCGGAACCGGATGGTCCCAGAAGCACACAAAACTCTCCTCTTTCAATTTCCAGATCAAATCCTTTCAGAACATTTACCCGGCTGTCGCCTGTTCCAAACGACTTTTTGATCCCCTTAATCTCTAAAAACATTCCTCTACTCCTTCCTTTAGTTACTCATATCGTAGTGATGTTATATTTCATACACTTATGTTAGTTTAGGCTTACTTTTTTGTCAATATTTTAATTGTTATTTTTTGAAAAAGATATTGACAAATGGAAGGAAAATTTTTAAAATAACTATCTGTGTAATTTTATACCAAAATCTTTGTGGATTTTTCTGGATATCAAAATAGATATCTACTTTTCGCCACATAACTTGTTGCATACAGCGACAGTTATGTGGCTTTTTATATATCGGGCTTCTGCCCTTTTTTACAGATTTTGTACCTTATGCTTTACATTTATCAGGAGGAATGTTTATGAACCAGACTTACATGAAAGAAAAACCGATTCTGCCACTTCTGCTTTCCATGGCTCTGCCAATGGTGATTTCAATGATGGTCAACTCCCTTTATAATATTGTTGACAGCTATTTCGTTGCACGGATCAGTGAAGAAGCAATGACTGCTCTGTCTTTAGTCTACCCGATCCAAAATTTTATCACCTCGGTCGGTGTCGGCTTTGGAATCGGAATCAATGCCGCCATCTCCTTTTTCCTTGGCGCCCAGGATCAGAAAAAAGCGGATGCAGCTGCCACACAGGGACTTTTTCTCTCTGTCATCCACGGTATTGTTCTTACCGTAGTCACAATTGCCGTAATGCCGCTGTTTTTACAGATTTTTACAAAAGACGTGACCGTTATTCAGATGGGAAATGCCTACTCCCGGATCGCATTTGGATTTTCCATTGTAATCTCTCTTGAAATTACCTGGGAAAAAATTTTCCAGGCAGTCGGACGGATGCGCGTGTCCATGATCTGCATGATGAGCGGATGTATTTTCAATATCGTACTGGATCCACTTCTGATCTTCGGAATCGGACCGTTCCCGAAAATGGGAATTGAAGGAGCCGCACTTGCAACCGGTCTTGGTCAGGTTGTCACACTGGTACTGTACCTTGCCTTTTATTTTACCAGACCGCTTCCGGTGAAGATTCATAAAAGCTGCCACGTAGACCGTGCCATGGCTGGACGGCTTTACGCGGTTGGAATCCCTGCCACTTTGAATATGGCACTTCCATCCCTGCTTATCACCGCACTAAATGGGATTCTCTCCGCCTACTCCCAGATTTACGTGGTGGTGCTCGGAATCTATTACAAGCTTCAGACCTTCCTGTATCTTCCGGCAAATGGAATCATCCAGGGAATGCGTCCGCTGATCGGATACAACTACGGTGCCGGTGAGACAAAGCGTGTCCACAGACTGTTTGCCGATACCCTTTATCTGAGTCTTGGGATCATGCTCTTTGGTACCGTTTTCTGCCAGCTCTTCCCGGATTCACTGATCGCACTGTTCAGTTCTAATCCGGAAACCATTCAGGCAGGAGGAATAGCACTTCGGATTATCAGCCTCGGATTTTTAGTTTCTTCCGTGTCCATCACCAGCTCTGGTGCACTCGAAGGACTTGGAAAGGGAACACCGTCCCTGCTCATCTCACTGTGCAGATATACGATCATCATTATTCCGGCCGCATTTATCTTAAGCCGGATCTTCGGGGCTTCCGGAATCTGGTACGCATTCGGAATTACCGAATTTGCAACTGCTGTAATCGCCTATATGACTTACCGGCGGGCAACCATAAAAAAATAGGCATATCTGCATCAAAAAGTTCTACTACTTTTTCGATACAACAAAAACCGTAAATCCGGATTTGCTCTTTACAATACTGCAAATCTCCGGATTTACGGTTTTTAATTTTCTCTTTATTTTACTTTTCCATCCCAGTCCGACTTTTTATTTGCAGACTATTCTTCTTCGCTGATAATATGTCTCGCAACATAAACACCACTTGCAGATGCATGGGACAGAGAATGTGTAACACCACTTCCGTCACCGATCACATACAGTCCCTTATGGCAGCTTTCCAGATTTTTATCGATCTCTACTTCCATATTGTAGAATTTTACTTCCACACCATAGAGAAGGGTATCGTCATTTGCTGTACCAGGTGCTACCTTATCCAGAGCATAGATCATCTCAATGATTCCATCCATGATTCGCTTTGGAAGAACCAGACTCAGATCACCAGGCGTTGCTGATAAGGTTGGTGTTACCAGACCTTCTTCAATACGCTTTTCTGTACTTCTTCTTCCACGTACCAGATCACCAAAACGCTGTACGATCACACCACCGCCTAGCATATTGGAAAGTCTTGCGATACTTTCACCATATCCGTTACTGTCCTTAAATGGCTCAGAGAAATGCTTTGCAACCAGAAGGGCAAAGTTGGTGTTGTCCGTCTTTTTTTCATTTCCTTCATAACTGTGTCCGTTTACTGTGATGATACCGTTGGTATTTTCATTTACCACAATACCGTTCGGATTCATACAGAAAGTACGCACATTGTCCTCAAATTTTTCTGTACGGTATACGATCTTGCTCTCGTAAAGCTCATCTGTCAGGTGTGCGAAGATCACTGCCGGAAGCTCTACACGGACACCAATATCCACGCGGTTTGATTTGGTCGGGATTGCAAGATCCTTGCAGACCTTTTCCATCCATTTGCTTCCGCTTCGTCCGACAGAAACCACACATTTCTTACATTCATAAGCGCCATTTTCACATACAATGCGGTATCCGCCATCAGTGATCTCGATTGTCTCAACCGGTGCATCAAAGAAGAAGTCCATTTTATCCTTCATCTGATCATAAAGATTCTGAAGAACGACATAATTGATATCTGTTCCCAGATGACGTACAGATGCATCCAGAAGATTCAGCTTGTTCTGAAGACAAAGCTTTTTAAATTTTGTTCCGGCTGTGGAGTACAGTTTTGTCCCTTCTCCACCATTTTCCATATTGATCTCATCGACGTACTTCATCAGCTCAACAGCCTGTTTTTTACCGATATACTCAAATAAAGTTCCGCCGAAATCATTGGTGATATTGTATTTTCCATCTGAAAATGCTCCGGCTCCGCCAAATCCGCACATGATCGAGCAGCGTTTGCAGTTGATACAGCTCTTTACTTTTTCGCCATCAATCGGACATTTTCTCTTTTCCAGCGGATAACCCTCTTCAAATACTGCGATCTTGCAGTCTGGTTTCTTTTTCATCAACTCATAAGCAGCAAAAATCCCGCCTGGTCCGGCACCGATAATAATTACATCATACTTCATCCGTATATCTCTCCTTTATTTGCATGATAAAATATAATTTTCACTAAATTGACTGTGTCATAAATATAGACTGTAATATATGTGCAATTCTATACTATGTCACATAATAAAACTGCCGCATATCCGTCTGTATCCAGATGATTCTGCACGGCAGTTGTTCTTCTTTAGCACAACCTTTCATATTTTAAGAGAAATCTTTCTTTTCGTCAAGGTGTTTCTTTCTTTTTTTATATGAATTTTGCATGAATTTATTTTCTTTTTTATATAGATTTTGTAATATTTTTCATTATCCAGTTTTTATATTTGCACTGTCAAAAATCTTTCTGTTTCTATATTGCTGTTTCTGCTACCCTTTCGTTTTCTGGCGGATTTACAGCTTCACGATGGTCGGCTCATGTTCCATTGCCGGAATAATCTTCTCTACCAGATCTTTTGTCTTAAGTCTGAGACTCGATGTATTGATACATGGATGACATCCGATATATTCTCCTGTAAGCACATCTTCATCAATCAGAAGCCGTACCATCTTGTCCTTATCATTCATCAGTCCAAGCACACTTAAAGATCCCGGCGTGATGTCCAGATATTGTTCCATATACTCCGCTTTTGCAAAAGAAAGTCTGGACGAACCGATCTGCGCTGACAGATCCTTTGTTTTAAACACCTTATCTCCCGGAAGCATCAGTAAATAAAACTGTGTCTCCTGTCGGTTGCATAAAAGCAGATTCTTGCAGATCGTCGCCTCCAGCGTCCGGTCGATTTCCTCGCATGCCTCCATTGTCATTGCGGCTTCATGGTCGATTCTCTGGTAGCTGACTCCTAGCGAATCCAGGAAATCATATACGCGGATTTCCTTATCCAATCTGCCTTGTGTGTCTGTTGGTCTTCCGTTTACTAATTCCATTTCGTTTCCACTTCCCATCTCATCGTATATTCAAGCCACATTATAATATTTTAGGAGAAAAAATACTCACACTTACTCTGCCCACTAAAATACTCTAATTCTACAATTTCTGCAGGTCTTATTTTCTTTATATAAGTAAGTGTTCTAAAAGCCATATCATGTCCTACTAAAATCACCTTATTATAATTTGCATATTTATCGGCCACTCTCTGTATCCTATTTCTCATTTCATCCAAAGTTTCCCACCTTAATTGCTGATTCTTTGGATATGTTCCTTTATTATCATTAAATTCTTTTGTTAAAGCAATCACTTCTTCTGAAGTAGTAATTTGATTTGTTTTATCAACTTGCCATTCATGCAAATCAATTTCAACATTAATTTTCAAACCTGTTTCTCTTGAAATAATTGCTGCCGTTTGTAAAGCTCTAGTATAGGGCGATGATACAATTAATTCTGCTGTTTTTAAACGCTTGTCTTTTGCAGTTTTTTCAACTTGCTTAAACCCTGTTTCTGAAAGCGGTGCAAAAGAACGTCCAAATCCATAAAATCCTTTTTCTAACATATTACCATAATCTGGTTCTCCATGTCTAATAAGATAAAAAAACGCCATAATCATTTCTCCTAGTTCTTCTTTATCCATCTACTTTCCACAAAATATCTTTAATCCAACATGTTAATTATATCATCCTCCTCAGCTTCATAACAAATATTTTTCTATCAGATTCTCTATTATCTTTGAATTTAATATATTTTGTTCTGTTTCGAAAGTTATGATCAACCGCTCCCCAGGATATATATGATTTATTTGATAGGATTCAATTTTACGCACTGCTGCTCTTGCATAATCCTGTTTATCCATCATTCCTTCATGTTCCCAATATATTTCCCGGTAAGTCTTTCTTGACAAAAATGTAAAATCCGGATACACGGTACCATACCCTTTCAGATGAAGTGGCTTTTCATATTTGTAAAGAATATTCTTTCTATAAAAATAATCTGCTAATATCTTCTCTGACTTTGATCTGACACGTTCTCCCTTCTCAGTAAGAATTAATGGTGTTCCCTCCTTGAACTCTTTCCCCTGATATTCTTCTTCATACCACTTTGTAAGCAGCTGATCCCATGTTGGTTCGATCGGAGTTACCAGTAATTGTCTCGCTTTATTCATAGACGTATAAATTTTCTCAATCTCATCATCTGAATAATTTTTTGTTATTCTCTTTATTTGTTTAAGCCTTGCTTCTCCCTTTTTTACCACTGCCTTATTATAACCTTTTTGCGCCAGGCACTTTGGCAATTCTTTATTATCTCTTGGAATGTAGACTCCTTTGTTATCATCTATACATTGATAATAGCGCGGCTTATTTTTATCTATTGAAATTCTGAGGTGTCCTTCTGGTACTGTTGTATTCAAATCAGCTTTAGCTTGCGTAACAACTTTCTCCAAATGTTCCTGCATCTGAAGAAGCATGTTTTCTAATTCATACATATATATAAACATTTCTCCTTTGCTTTTCTATTTTTCAAATCCTAATCAATTCATTTCGAGAATTTTCTTGATTTGTTTCGAATTTTGAAAATTATAATCAACTTATTTCTATAATCTTCTTGATTTATTTCGAGTTTTGTCAATTACAATCAACTCATTTCTGTAATCTTCTTGATTTTCTTTGAGTTTTTGAGAATACAACCAATTTATTTCCATCATCTTCTTGATTTATTTTCATTTTTCCGGTATACAATCAATCCATTTCTGGAAACTTCTTGATTTATTTTCATTTTTTGGAATTATAATCAATCTATTTAATTAGACTGTCTTGATTTGTTTTAGCTTGTAATAATTTGCAATCAATTTACTCTTTGCAAAAATGATTTGATAAAAGATTTTTTGATTTGGTGGATTCAGTGTATCATATATATTCTGAAAAGAACAGTAAAATTTTCATTTTAATCATAATTTAATATTTCTAATCTATAACTAGATAAAATAAGAGAGCGTGTGAAAAAACGAAAGTTTTTTTCACACGCCCTCTTATTATTTATTTCTTGCTATACGCAATATGCTTATTTTGCATTCTTCTGTGCGATTGCAGCCTGTGCAGCAGCCAGACGAGCGATCGGTACACGGAATGGTGAGCAAGATACATAATCAAGACCAATGCTGTTGCAGAATTCTACAGAGCTTGGATCTCCACCATGTTCTCCACAGATACCAACGTGAAGTTTCGGATTAACCGGTTTTCCGAGTTCGATAGCCATCTTCATAAGTTTACCAACACCTGTCTGGTCAAGTTTAGCAAATGGATCGTTCTCGAAGATCTTAGCGTCATAGTAAGCGTCAAGGAACTTACCAGCATCATCACGTGAGAATCCGTATGTCATCTGTGTAAGGTCGTTTGTACCGAAGCAGAAGAAATCAGCCTCTGTAGCGATCTCATCAGCTGTAAGAGCAGCTCTTGGGATCTCGATCATTGTACCAACCTCGTACTCAAGGTTTACACCGGCAGCAGCGATCTCAGCATCAGCAGTCTCTACTACGATATTCTTAACATACTTAAGCTCCTTAATTTCACATACAAGTGGAATCATGATCTCAGGCTTAACTGTCCAATCTGCATGCTCCTTCTGAACTTCAATTGCCGCACGGATAACAGCCTTTGTCTGCATCTTGGCAATAGAAGGATATGTAACAGCAAGACGGCATCCTCTGTGTCCCATCATTGGGTTGAACTCATGAAGTGATGCACAGATAGCCTTGATTTCTTCTACTGATTTATTCTTAGCCTTAGCAAGCTTCTCAATGTCAGCGTCCTCTGTAGGAACGAACTCATGAAGAGGTGGATCCAGGAAACGAATGGTTACCGGGCATCCCTCAAGAGCCTCGTAAAGAGCCTTGAAGTCAGACTGCTGATATGGAAGAATCTTGTCAAGAGCAACTTCTCTCTCTTCCTCTGTATCAGAGCAGATCATCTCACGGAAAGCAGCAATTCTCTCTGGATCGAAGAACATATGCTCTGTACGGCAAAGTCCGATTCCCTCTGCACCAAGCTCACGAGCCTTCTTAGCATCTGCAGGAGTATCTGCATTTGTACGAACCTTAAGTCTTCTGAACTCATCAGCCCATGCCATAACACGTCCGAACTCACCAGCGATTGAAGCATCAACTGTTGGGATGATTCCAGCGTAGATGTTACCTGTTGTACCATCGATAGAAATCTCAGATCCCTCTGTGAATGTCTGTCCTGCAAGTGTGAACTTCTTGTTCTCCTCGTCCATATTGATATCACCACAACCAGATACACAGCATGTTCCCATACCACGTGCAACTACGGCTGCGTGAGATGTCATACCACCACGAACTGTAAGGATACCCTGAGCAGCCTTCATTCCTGTGATGTCCTCTGGAGAAGTCTCAAGACGTACAAGTACGACCTTCTCTCCTCTTTCAGCCCATGCCTCAGCATCATCAGCTGTGAATACAACCTTACCACAAGCAGCTCCAGGAGATGCTCCAAGACCCTTTCCAAGTGGAGTTGCAGCCTTAAGTGCAGCAGCATCGAACTGTGGATGTAATAATGTATCAAGGTTACGAGGGTCGATCATTGCAACAGCCTCAGCTGGTGTCTTATGTCCCTCATCTACTAAATCGCAAGCGATCTTAAGAGCAGCAGGAGCTGTTCTCTTACCATTACGGCACTGAAGCATATAGAGCTTCTTGTTCTCAACTGTGAACTCCATATCCTGCATATCATGGTAGTGATTCT
>OGXX01003989.1_pt1 | contig 11797 bp, 12 predicted proteins | sample 1576301 | NCBI WGS metagenome assembly OGXX01 (sample SAMEA3541469, study PRJEB24748) | human gut metagenome | biome: human gut; feature: human-associated habitat; material: faeces | place: China | collected 2012 | reverse complement strand
AACCCTGTTGCAGCAGAAGTGTGTTAGCAGCGAAGTTAAGCATCGTAGGTAAGGCTTGCGATATCAAGCAACGCCTGTCCTATCATATGGGAAGACATACTTTCGGCACGATGAGCCTTAGCGCAGGTATCCCCATCGAGAGCATTGCCAAAATGATGGGGCACGCATCAATTGCCAGTACGCAGATTTATGCTCAGGTAACCGACTGCAAGATTTCGGAGGATATGGACAGGCTTATTGCCAAACAATCGGCAAAAGATAAAGAAACTATGGAGAGAGGGGCTTTTGAACTTTTGGATACATCAATCTGTAAAATGGAAGAAACGGCATGAATACGAACTATAAACAAAGAACAATGACTAGCACGGACAATCATCGCAGTTACTTTGATTGGGGGAGTGATATGCAGATTATCCGAAAAGGAAACGGAGACATTGCTATGACGGAGGGAGAGCTTGTGAGGTTCTTCGGTGCAGCATGGAGGAAACTCAACCATAGGCTGCAAACGATAATAAAAACCTCCGACCTGTATCCCGATGAGATGGTTGCAGGTGAGGAGGAAGTTATAATCAACGGACAACTCAAAGGTTATGCACCGCTCTATCCGCTTCCTGTCATCATCGTCTTGTCCTTTCTGTTGGACAGCACAGAAGCGCATTTGTTCAGGAAGTATCTCTGTGAGAGGTTGCAGAAACCTGCATCCGTGATAAACCCGATATTTCTACTCGGTAACACGAATAACTAATGATTATTTCTTATCTTTCCTTTTTCTTTCACTGATTATATCTTACTACATAACTACAATAAAGGATAAAGCGGTGAAAGAAAAAGGATTGACGTGTAGTAAAGTACTCGAAATAATGGGACTACGCAGTAACTACATCTTCCTTTCTTCTTTCACCGCTTGATTACGATTAAAAAGGAAATTATATGATATTTGTTATTTGCCTGACAATCCTCTGAAGTATGCTTTCATTGCTTACAAGTATAGATGCGGCGCCTGTCATTCCGCTGATGAGATTATACTTGCAAACTGTTATCCTTACCTGTGCCGTGAACACGTTGCCTTCTGCCGTTTGTCGGGGTGTATGCGATGTAGTTGTTATTACACCATTGGCAACTCCGTAGGTTTCTGCATCGTAACCCTCAACTTCGATGTTCGCTGTCATTCCTCTTGCTATCGTATTCACATATTTATAAGGAAAGTCTATTGTGCCTTGATGGGCATTTGTCATCTGCACCTTTGCGCTGATGGTTTCGGGATAAGGTATAAAATATGCGCCTGCCAGCAGTCCCAATATCACAATGGTGATTATCGTGATACCATAACGGACAATCCTTGATGGTATCTCGCCAATGATGTGCCTTACTTTCTCGCTGCGAAGTTCTATCTTGTTGTCTGCCATAATATTCCTTTCTGCTGTTAGTTGCCTAATTCTAACTGATTTTTCACGAGGTTATAGTATGCACCACGATTTGCCGTGAGTGCTTCGTGGTTGCCAATTTCCACAACTTTGCCTTTATCCAATACCACTATTTGGTCAGCATTCTTCACCGTGCTTAGTCGGTGCGCTACGATAACTACCGTCTTGCCTTTGTAGAACTCATCCAGATGCTCCACAATCATGCGTTCGTTATTGGCATCGAGCGAGTTAGTGGCTTCATCAAGGAAAATATAATCGGGGTTCTTGTACACAGCTCTTGCTATCAAGATACGCTGTTTCTGTCCTTGACTCAAACCAACGCCATCGCGACCAATCTTAGTGTTGTATTTTAAGGGAAGTCCCATTACATAGTTATGAATACAAGCTATTTCGGCTGCCCTTTGCAACCGCTCCTTGTCAATCTCTCCATCATCTACGGCTATGTTCCTTGCTATATTCTCGGAGAATATCACACCATCTTGCATCACCACGCCACACTGTCTGCGCCACCACTTCTTATTTAGCGCATTTACACCTGTTCCACCTATGGTGATTTGTCCTCCCAATACGGGATAATAGCCTAACATCAGTTTGATGAGGGTGGTTTTTCCGCTACCCGACGCTCCGACAATGGCTGTTACCTTGCCTTTGGGAATGGTGAGGCTTACATTATCAATGATAGTTTTCAGTGCGTGAGGGTCGTATTTGAAGTTTACGTTTTCTATGTCTATACCACTATCTTCTTCTTTCACTGAAGTTTCCAATCCTTGTTTTCCGTTCTCATCGTCCATGCGATGTATTTCGTTGATACGTTCAAGACTAATCCTCACGTCCTGCACAGAATAGAAGAAACTCATCAACTGCTCCACGGGCGAGTTGAGTTGTCCGATGATATACTGCACGGCAAGCATCATACCCAGTGTTAGTTGTCCGTGAATAACAGCAGTTGCTGCCACCACGGTGATGACAATATTCTTCAGTTCGTTGATGAATATGCTGCCTGCCTCCTGCGTTTGTTGGAGCTTTAGCGATTTCATCTGCACTCCAAAGAGGTCTGCCTGCACGTCCTCCCATTCCCAGCGTCTGCGCTGCTCACAGTCTTGCAGTTTTATCTCCTGCATAGAGGTAATAAATTCGTAAGTCTTATTATTGTTGATGGCTTGCTGCTCAAAGAGTTCGTAGTCGAGTACCTTTCTGCGCCTAAGAAATAGTGCAAGCCAACCGCCATAAAGCAGACTGCCGAGCATGAAGATGGCAAAGACAAGCCAATTATAGGACAGCAGCACGATGCTGAACACCACGAAAGTGAAAAGCGAGAACACGATGCTGAGCGTCTGTTGCGTCAGAAACGTATTCACCCTACTGTGGTCGCCCATACGCTGCATAAGATCGCCCATCAGCTTGGTATCGAAAAATGACATCGGCAACTTCAAAAGTTTGATGAAGAAGTCGCTTACCAATGAGATGTTTATGCGCAGCGAAATATGCAACAGCAGCCAACGGCGGATAAAATCGATGGCTGTTCGACTAATGGTAAGCATCAGCTGTCCCAAGAGTATCAGCCAAATAAAGCCAATATTTTGGTTTTTAATGCCCACATCCACGATAGATTGGGTGAGGAAAGGTAGAATGAGTTGCAGCAAGCTGCCAACGAGCAAACCTAAGACAATTTGCCCGAAGTATTTGCGATATTGCTTAATATAGCCAAAGAGGAACTTGAACGAGCGTTCCTCTTTAGGTTCTTCGTCCATCTTCTTTTCATAAAACGCAGGAGTTGGTTCTAAGAACATAGCGATGCCTTTCTCCTCACCGCCCGATTGGGTGCTGACCCAATGCTTCTTGAATTCTTCAAGCGAGTATTTCACAAGTCCTTTTCCTGGGTCAGCAATGTAGAATCTATTCTTTTTGACTTTGTATAGTACAACAAAATGGTTTTGATTCCAATGGAGGATGCAGGGATTCTCTATGTTATTGATTGAATTTACAGACATCCTCCCACTTATAGTTCTTAGTCCTAACTTTGAAGCAACTTTATCAATGGCAAGTAGCGAAACTCCTTCTGTGGTTGCAAAGCATTGTTCCGACAGATACTCTATACATTTATTCTTTTCAAAGTAAGAGCAAATCATTGCCAAGCATGATGCCCCGCATTGCATAGAGTCACGTTGTAAAATCAAAGAAATTTTTTTTCTCATTTTTTATTTTATAATCATAACCTGTCTATAATATCTTTAGATGCCGACTTCTTTGTTTTATCCAATTTTAATTTCCCAAAGTTGTAATTTAGTTTAACCATCAGATATTGAGTGTCGAAATTACTATCCATCGTTGTGCGAATATTATTATATTCCATATCCCAAGTATTACTTCTATCTGTATGAAAAATATCATTTGCGACAACAAGCAGTGTCAGCCTTTCCTTCCACAATTGTTGCATATAGGTAAGATTTAATGTCCAGGAACTACGATGGTTGGTTACCATTCCAGAATATGCACTGTCAAAAGAACCGTCGAAAGCTAAAATCGAAGTCTTGCTTATTGGGCATTGGGCTGACAAATTCACATTGTAGCTGGGTTTGTTCCATGTTCGCTCCTCATCTAAAAAAGTAGCTTTCATAAAAGGTTTAGAGTAATAAAAGCTAATATCTCCCTGTATTGGTCCAAAGCCATAAGAATAAATAGCAGTAGCAACTATAGATGATGATTTGACAAAATTCACAGGTCGCCATTCAATATTTTTATTATCGATACCTTTGTCTTTCCAAGAAGGCAACTCTATGATTGTATTTCTACTATAGTTATAAGCTACAGATGTCATTAAGTTACCAGCATTATAACTTAGTTTAATGTTGTTGGAGATGCAAGGTCGTAATTGTGGGTTGCCTACTTTATACGAAATGGCATCGTAATAGTCTATAGATGGATTTAAATTACCATATGAAGGTCTTCCTATATTTTGACCAATTGACAAGCCAATAGATGATTTTTTTGTCAATTCTCTATTTACGACTAAATTGGGGAACACTTTCCATTCTGTAGAATCTACAAACATACCTTTCTCGCGTGATTCTAACCTTCGCTTGTCAGCTTCTACTCGCAATCCCACCTGGACAAGAAACTTTTTTATACGTTTGGAGTATGAAGTAAAAGCACCATACAGGGTCTCCCGTGTCTTATAACTTTCTTCTTCCTTGTTGTATGAATACCCTCCATTATTCCTCATAGTAGACGTAAATGCGCCTGTACTGAAATTTCCCCATTTTGCTTTTGTGCTGTATGTTAGTTTAGCACCTGCTATATTGTACATTCCTGAGCTACTTGTCTTTACCTCAGGAATCGCATTGGCAAATCCTGTATTCTCTGATTTGTAATGAGCGTAGTCTGCAATAAACCTAAGAGAACTCATTTTATTAAATGAATATTTATAGTTTATTCCTATGTTATGGATATATGATACTCCACGTTTACCTTGAGTGTAATCCATGGATTGTGCATTCATTTTTTGTAATGTAGGCTCTGTTGTATGAGTATTTCCTATATTGCCAGAATACTGAAGCCCCCACGACTGTTTGCTGGAAAGTGCCCAATTCATTGCATAGAACCAGGTTAGAGCACGCCCTTGCCCATGCGTGTGGCGTTCTTTGGTGCTATAAATGATACTTGTTGGTAAAAACACGCTCTCAGTAGTGTTGTCTATCTGAGTTGTATTCAGATATGAGAAACCTATGGAAAGTAAATTACTCATATTTTTAAATTTTTCATTTAATGTGAAATCTGCAACATCCATATAATGCCGTGCAAACAATGAGCCATTGGATATTTCTGTAGATAAGGTATTCTCTAATGCCTTGATAGTTGTTATATATACAACACCTTTACATGTTGCACTATATTCTACATTCGGATTTGAATCAACTATAATTTTCTTAATTTCAGAAGATGGTATTGTTGAGAGCTCTTTGACATCGACGGGTCTGCCATTAAGAACAAATGTTGGACTTCCTCCTTCAAGCAATTGCAAATCTTTTGTCAACCCCGGTATTTTCCCAAGAACAGTAGTAGCCTTTCCCATATATTTTAAATAGGAATTTGACACATTTACCTCTATTTTGTTCAAGCCTACCTTAACAGTCGGGCGTCTTCCCTTTACAACAACCGCATTAAGGTCTGTAGAATTAGTCTTTAGCTGTATAGCTCCAATGTTTCCTTGCCTATTGTTTAAATAGCAAGGTTCATAACCAATAAAGGATATTTTAATAATATAGGGAACGTCAGGGGCTGCCAGCTCAAAATGCCCTTGTTCATTAGTAACAGTCCCCTTTATCAATGTTGAATCTTTTACAGTAAGCAATAATACATTTGCACAAAGTAAAGGCTGTTGCTGTTCATCAATCACTTGTCCTTTAATATTTTGCGCAGTGAGTTGAAGTGATGAAAAGCTTAGTACTAAAAGAAAGATTATTCTATTCATAGTCTTGTATTATTTAATGTAAATTCTTCGAGAAAAGCTTGCATGCCTTGATCGTCATACTGACATACCTCATAAGGAATACCATTTCTTTTTGATTTAACTCTGTATAAATTGCAACCTCCATCACAAATAGGCATATATCTACAATTATTACATTTTGGGTCAGAAAATTTATCACTTCCTTGAACAAATTCCGATATGATGTTGAAGTTTTTTAACCCTTCGTCTAAGTTTCCTACAGCCCTTTTCTTTATGCCAACATCTGCCCAGCATTTATAAATATATCCATTAGGATCTATAACATATGCAGACATATCTGTACACGTGCAAGAATTACAATCTACTTTTGGATAAAGGTTTGAGGATGATATTACTCCATCTTTTGCTAGTGAAAGTAAAAAATTACATTTTTCCCTAGTTGATAATTCGACAGAAGAATTATCTTTCTTTTCTTCTAAAGAGTTATTAAGAATAAAAGCATAATACACATTAATATTTTTACCTTTCCATCTCTCTGAGAATATTTTGTAGATTTCCGAATATTCATCTTTATTGTGTATGCCAATGTTAGTTCGGACGCCAATAGTGCAATTTGGCATGTATTCCACAGCCAAATCAATATTGTGTATAATTCGTTCAAAAGTCCCTTTGCCATTTTTTAGAATACGTGTCTTATTATGCGTAATTTTATTGCCATCAATGGTTATTTGTAAATAATTAAGCTTTTTAGACTCAAGATATTCACAAATTTCTTGAGTCAATAGATATCCATTTGAAACCATTGAAGAATGGAGTAGTGGTAATTCCGAATACTTCTCTATTAAGCTATAAAATTGTTTGATAACCTTAAACGAAGATAAAGGTTCACCACCATGCCAGTTCAAAGTAAAGCCTTTTTTCTTATCTTTATACTGATTAATAAAATCTATTACTTTCATTTGTGTTTCGATTGACATAGGCTTGGATGACAATTTATCCTCATAGCAATATGGGCAAGCAAAATTACATCCTAATGTCGGACATAAAACAATTCCCAATTTACTTTCTTCTGAACAGGCATAGCGTTTAGTATAAGCCAACTTATTAATATAATCTTTATCCTCATATTCTTTAACGAGAATCTTATTCTTCACAAAATACTTATATGTATTTTCATCAAGAAGTGTTTCTGCTTTATCTGGATGCTTTTTTACTAAACATAAAGTTTCATATGAAACTTTATCCAAGTTCATTAAAGATAGCATTCTTGTATTATGCAAGCAATATCCAATCTTTTCAGAATGGAATAGAAAATTAAACTGTGACCATTTCATAATCTTTTATTTATGTAGCGAATAGGAGAAAAACTCCTATTCGCAGTGAATATTGCAATTTAAAGACTTATAGCATATTACTAGAACTAATATTAGTATTTATAGTTGTAGTATCAGCTGTATCATCTTTAGGTTTGGGTTCAGCTGGTATTGTAGGGTCGCTTGGTTTAGGCTTTAGTTCACCAGTGTGGCAACCTTTCATACACAAACGTAATTCAGATGACACTCCACCTTTGATCATCTCTAAAGAATCGTCTAACTTGTCCTTAGGAGATATGATTTCATAAATTTTCATTTTCTTCTTTTTAAGGTTTTACTTCAGAGCTTTGTTCTTGAGATGTGGTACCTGTGGTATCGCCTGTTGTAGTTGTGGGTTTTCTTTCTCCAGTTGAGCAGCCACTTCCACAAAGATGTAAGCCCTCTAATAAATCTTTCCAAAATCCACCACCACGTATGTCACTTAAACCTTCTGAGATAATATCATGAGGAGCAACTATCTCTGTGAATTTAATGTTGTTTTTTCTCATTTCTAATAATATTGTTTAGTGCCTTCTTTTAGCTTCCAGCATTGCTCCTTTTTAACAGTTTGGTCTGCTTTATAATCTTGTCGACTTGATTATTTTTTCTGATGCAAATATATTTGTGTTTTTGAATTATTCTTCTACACAAAAGTGTAATTGTAAATACATCTGCTGAAATATTACACAAAAGTGTAATTACGCAGCTTTGCAAAGTTCACCATACTTAGAAAAGAAACTCTTGATACCTCTTTTACTGGAACATACGGGGACGGTTTCTGATGTCAGGTAGTCGATGGATTTCCCTATTTGGCGAGTGCCAAATCCCAAGACCTTCATTACTTTCAGTAGTTTGCTGTCAATCTCTGCAATCATATAGCTGTACTTATCTTCAACTATCGGTTTTACTGCCAAAGCCATTAACCGCTTGAACAATGTCAATGTGGATATTCCCGAATCCTTTGCAACCGCAAAGCGCCCTATATGCCAAAAACTATATTTACTTTCCCCGTGAATAGCATTCAGTGGGTTTATCCCATATATTTTTTCAATAGGAAGAGTCTTGTGCTTATCCCAATGAAAGCTCCTGATACAGCCTATCATATTCCCAAAGGCATCCCTTGCAATATAGATATGAGATTTGTTATCATACAGATATTCCTCTTCTTCAAGCACTGATTTGATATCTTCATTTACTTCTTTCTCTGTAAATGAAGATAAGTGATGGGAGTAATTTTCCCTGACCACAAACTGTGCTATTTCCAACAGACTCGTTTTGTCTGCCATGAAGATAGCGTAGTCCTTAAATGTTGCAATCTGTTTTTCCATAATGCTTTTTGTTTCTTGATTTATACGGCAAAAATACTTTCTATGCAAATATCATCTATTACACTTTTGTGTAATTTGGCATTTCTCCCTTTGTTTTTTACACTTTTGTGTAATCTTTTTGCGGTATTCCGCATTAAAAATGTACTTTTGTAGTGAAATATATCAGAGAACCTTAGCAAGTTTAGCATATATGACAGACATACAGACAGGAATTTCTTTATGTGTCGGACAACCCTTTGTTTCTTTGTGGGCATACAGCAAAGGAAGTGAAGGAACTAGGATATAATTTTTATTTGAAGCACGTGCCAGAAGAAGAGCAGAAAATGCTCGTGGAGCTGAATAGCAGTGGATTTAAATTCTTTGATACTTTCGATAACGTCGATAAATACCAATGCTCTATGTCCTATCACTTTCATCTGAAGAATGGAACAAAGAGCAAACTGATAAACCATCAGCTTACTCCCATTCTATTGACAGATGAGGGCAAGATATGGATTGGTATGTGCGTCGTATCGCTGTCTTCGCATAAAACCGTTGGACATGTGGAGTTCCACAAGAGTGGGTTCCGCAATTATTGGAAATACTCTTTCGAAGGGCATCGATGGAAGGAATGTGAAGGAGTATCGCTCAAAGAAGAAGAAATTGAGGTGCTGCGGTTATCAGCAGCAGGACTTACCATGACGGAAATTGCAGACAGAATGTGCCGCTCGTTAGACTCCATTAAATTCTACAAACGCCACGCCTTTGACAAGTTAGGCGTGGCGAATATCACCGAAGCCATCTCAAGGGCAGCCTTAAACAAACTTTTCTGAAAATAATAACTTACGGCAAAAGCGAAGAGAGATAGAATTTAGGAAAATAGTTTACGGGTTTTCCTGTAGCAAGATTGTACATTGCCGTTGTACACAAGCCTGCGGTAATCCACGAGGCTATGGATAATTGTGGAGGTGGCAGCATTTCGCTTTCCTTTTTATATTGGGTTACAATTTTGTCTAACCACTCTTTAGGTTGATTCCAAAAAGCCCCGTGCCCGGTAACATACTCAGCTACCTTTAATTCAAATCCCTTTGGCTCTTCAGTCAGTTCATATAAAGAATGCCCCAATGGGTCTACAATCGTAACAAAGCCAGCCCAACCAAAGTTGTATGGGTGCAGTACTGGGATTTTTCTTTCTTTGCAAATCCTATCAAATACAAAAGGCGTATTGTCCTTAAAGTCCAATGCATTGATGGCTACATTATGCCCATTCAGAATCTCTTCGATATTATCAGGGTTAAGGAACTCTGTATGGTAATCTATCTGTGCATCAGGATTGATGCTTAGCAAACGCTCAGCCAAGCACTCTGCCTTGTATCTGCCAATATCATTCTCTGTATAGTTCTGCCTGTTCAGGTTGCTTCGCTCTACCTTATCGCCATCAACAATGGTAATATGCTCGAAGCCAAACCGCAAGGCACATTCTGCCACAATGCTGCCAATACCTGCACCACCAAGGAATATTTTGTAATCCTTGATCAAACTTTGTTCTTTCTCGCTCACGTAGAGCCTGTTTCTACTATATCTTTCTTCCATAACGAAATAATTATTTTTGGTAAAAGTAGGTGTAATAAAGCATATATACTCTACACAAAAGTGTAATAATCGCTCATCTTACTGATTATTTTAGATTTTATAACATATTCAGAAGATAACATGTTTGCTACTCCTTATAGCTATCCTCCAACAACCTTTTCCAAATCCGACTCCTTATATAGTATCTTCCCTGCGAACTGCGTATAGGGAATAATCCTCCTGTCCCGATAGTCCTGCAAGGTGCGTGGGCTGATATACAGCCGATCGCATACTTCCTTACCTGTGAGGAAGTGCTCACCGCCAAACAGCGGCTTGTGTGTCTGTGCCACTTCCTTAATTCTCTTGCTTACTCCGCTGATAGCGGACAGCACCACCTGCATATCGTCAGCCTCCATGTTCAAGTCTCTTACCTGTTCCATACTCTTCCTATTTATTTGTTGATTTTAGTTTTATCCGTTTTTTGATTTCTCTGATTTGGTTTGGAGCAACCTCTCTACGTCCTCACGCTTGTAATAGTACTTATGCCCGATTTGAGCAAAGGGCAACACACCCGTATCACGGTAGTGCTGCAAGGTGCGCTTGCTGATATTAAGCAGCCTGCACACATCACCGTTGTGCAGCCAATCGGTGTGCCTGCTCTGTTTCCCGAATGCCTTGTGGCAGGTCTCGGCAAGGTTGAGTATTTCGTTCCTCAGCTTTGCCCAATTTGAATTCGTAATGATAAAATATCCCATATTTTTTGTTGTTTTGTTTGTAATTCCTTATTGTTTTGCGTCTTACCGCACGTTTCTGCCTGCAAAAGTAGGATGTGTTTTCCATACCTCAAAGCAGCAGGGAAATATAGGGAACTTGAGGGAAAAGACAACATATCTTATCGGTTGCCTTTTTCGCATTATTCTTTGATTTCTTCTTTCACCGTTTATCCTATATGAAGGATAATCCCAATCGGCGCAAAATACAGCAAACATAGGCAATACACACATTTCTGTCTTTGGTTGTAGCTATCATTCCCAACTCTGTTTTCCACAAAAATCCCATTTTCTTGCCCTGCCACGACAAAATATACATGTGAACTTTATAGCAGACAGACGCAACATTATGCAAGCACTCTCCGAATGCTTGGAACTTATCCGTTCTCTTAATAACTTCGTTCTTGGAAACAAAACCAAGCATATAATGAAAACAAGCGCAGATAAAGGCAAATCGGAAGGCAGTAACAATATGCCCAGACCGAGAAGAATTTCCTCCAAGAACTCGGAGATAGAAGCCTATCTCTCCACTCACTACGAGTTCAGATACAATACGGTATTGGGTAGAACTGAATATCGTAGCAAGAATGATGCTCACTTCTCAAAAGTGGGGCGCTATGAAATCAACACGCTCCGCAGGGAGATAGACAACGACATCGGGATTATCACATCTTCTGATAATCTCTATTCCATCATCGAGAGTAGTTTCTCTCCACGCATCAACCCCATACAGGAGTATTTCAAAAAGTTGTCTGCAACGGATATAGGCAGCAGTAACCCTGATTGTGGAAATAAAGTTTCCCTTTCACTGAAAGCCATTCCCGACTTGGCAAGTTGCGTTGTCGTGCGCAACTCCGACAAATGGCTACCGTACCTCACCAAATGGCTCGTGGCAGTGGTTGCCAATGCGATGGGCGACCGC
>OGXX01003986.1_pt1 | contig 11804 bp, 8 predicted proteins | sample 1576301 | NCBI WGS metagenome assembly OGXX01 (sample SAMEA3541469, study PRJEB24748) | human gut metagenome | biome: human gut; feature: human-associated habitat; material: faeces | place: China | collected 2012 | reverse complement strand
AAGCAAGCATTTACTATGCGGAGCATGGCAACCTGAATATTCCAAAACGTTATACTACGCCGGCTGGATTGAGTCTTGGCGAGTGGCTGACGACCCAGCGCCGTGTCCGTGCAGGACAGATTTCTGGTAACCTGACCGAGCAACAGATTGCACGGCTGGACAGCATCGGGATGGAATGGGGCAACCGCAACGATGCCGCATGGGAGCACGGCCTGGAAGAAGCGCGAAAATTTCGGGAACAGTTTGGGAATTTGCAGGTCCCGGCGAAATACAAAACGAAAAATGACTATCCTCTGGGAAAGTGGATCAACAATGCGCGGAAACGCCGAAGCGATGGAAAGCTGACGGAAGAACGCATCCGACAGTTGAATCAGTTGGGGATGGCGTGGAAGGTATTTGATGTCCGATGGGAACAAGGGTATGCACTTGCGGCAGCCTATGCGCAGGAGTATGGAAATCTGGATGTTCCACGAGATTATAAAACAGCAGATGGAAAAACGCTTGGCCGCTGGATTCAAAATCAAGAACTAGCCTATGAGCAGAAAAAGTTGTCTGCGGATCAGATCAAACGACTGGAAACCATAGGAATGCAGTGGGGCAGTCGCTATGACCGACAGTGGAATGAGGTTTATCAGGCAGCGAAACGATATTTTGAGGCAAATGGAAACCTTGACATTCCGGTGGCTTATATTTCGCCGGAGGGCTATGCCCTTGGAAAATGGGTGCGGCGGCAGCAGTATGCATATCGGAATCCGGAGAAGAGCAATGCAATTTTATCACAAGAGCGCATTGAGTTGCTGGATGCCGTTGGAATGCAGTGGGAGAAACCGGACTCGTGGCAGCACCGGTACGAACTGGCGCAGGAGTATAAAAGATGCCATGGAAATCTGGATATTCCGGCAAAATACAAGACTGCGGATGGCATTTGGCTGAGCCGATGGGTGTACAACCAGAAACGGCTGCTGCAAAGCGGGTCGGAAAAGTTGAGCGAAGAGCAAAAGAAAAAGCTAAAGGAGTTATTGGGGTATTATGTCAAAATTTCAGCATGATGTGATGTTGAAGATCGTAAAAATCATCGATTTGGTAATGATCACAATTCCGTTTGCACTTTGTTGGGAACTGTATTATTCGTATCAGGTCTATGCAAAGTTTGGTTGGAAGGGCAACTGGTCCATGATCGGTCTGTTTGCGGTGTTGTTCTTTCTGTTAGGTAAAGTCTACGATGCGTTCTGGATGTCTTTGCAACGCATTTCGGAGTTGATTTATGGGCAAGTGCTGGCGGCAATGGCGACAGACGGCATCCTGTATATCGTGATCTGCCTGATGTCTCGGCGGCTCTGCAATATTCTGCCGGGTATTGCGGCGATTGTCGGACAGGGCGTGATGGCAACCCTGTGGGCAAGATGCGCCCATAGCTGGTATTTCCGGACCTTTCCGCCTCAGCCCACTGCAGTGGTTTACGATGTCCGGCATGGTCTGGAAAAGCTCATCAGTGAATATGGATTGTCCAAAAAATACGATGTCAAGATGACCTTGAACGTTGAGGAATGCTTGAACGACCTGAGCCTGCTGGATGGAATGCAGAGCGTGTTCATCAGCGGTGTCCACAGCCATGAGCGCAATATCATCCTGAAATATTGCGTAGGGCAGGGAATCAATGTGTTCGTGATCCCTCGTGTGGGCGATGTGATCATGAGCGGTTCACAGCCGATACATATGTTCCATCTGCCCATGCTGCGTGTGGGTCGCTATATGGCAAGCCCGGAGTATCTGTTTGTAAAGCGCTTGATGGATATTGTGGTTTCATTGGCTGGACTGGTAATTCTCAGCCCGTTGCTTCTGATTACAGCCATTGCAGTCAAGTCCGATGGTGGTCCGGCCTTTTACAAGCAGGTTCGCCTTACCAAAGACGGCAAACCGTTCGAGATCCTGAAGTTCCGTTCTATGCGAGTGGATGCTGAAAAGGATGGTGTAGCACGCCTTTCCACCGGTGATAAAGATGACCGCATCACGAAGGTGGGCCACGTCATTCGTGCCTGCCGTCTGGACGAGCTGCCCCAGCTTCTCAATATTTTGAAGGGAGATTTGTCTGTTGTAGGCCCACGCCCGGAGCGCCCGGAGATCGCCGCCCAGTACTGTGAGGAGATGCCAGAGTTTGCGCTGCGCCTGCAGGCAAAAGCTGGTCTGACCGGTTATGCGCAGGTGTACGGCAAATACAACACCACCCCCTACGATAAACTGCAGATGGATTTGATGTATATTGCACATCCCAGCCTGATCGAGGATCTGAAAATCATGCTGGCGACCGTGAAGATCCTGTTTATGCCTGAAAGCACCGAGGGCGTGGCAGAAGGTGCGACCACGGCGATGGGGCAGGAAGAGTGTGAGGAGACTGGAGAATGAAAGTTGCGGTAGTATCGATTGGTAGTTTTGATACACAATACTCGGACTATCATATCATGCGTGATATTGTCCTCGGCCTTCTGGAGCGAGGACATGAGGTGAATTTAATTCAGAAGCAGTATTTGGATACGCCACAGTATCCGCAGCAATTTGAAAAGTACTTAAAAGGTCAGCTTCAAGTACAAAATATTCGTTTTGAAAAGAAGGCAAAGGCTGATTTAAAGGCTCGTTATTTGGCAGATCTATCCTATTATAAACAAGCTTGTACACTAATGAAAAAAGACAAGCCGAATAAGATCTTTCTTCAGTCCAATAATACTGCATTTTTTACAGTGTTCTACGTAAAGCACATTTTAAGATGCCCGATTCTCTATAACGAACAGGATATCTTCCCGGAGAATGCTTTTTTTGCGGGCATTCTTTCTGAGAGCAGTCCGGTCTACAAAGTGGCTCATGCGCTGCAAAAATACGCCTACAAAAATGCAACGGCACTTAGTACGATTTCCGATGATATGAAATATACTATCGTTACTCGGTACGGCATCCCGGAGGATAAGGTGCAGGTGATTTACAACTGGGGGCATGAGGAATTGAAAGCCCACAGTGATGAGGAAAATGTTTTCCTGAAAAGGTATCCGAAGAAGCCGGGTGAGTTCCGTGTGGTGTATGCTGGCAATCTAGGCAAGATGCAAAATGTGGAGCTTATATTGGAGACCGCTGCTTTGATGAAAGATGATAGGGATGTCAGCTTTTATATTGTCGGTGGCGGTGTGAACGAGGAACGACTTAAGACGTTTGCCAAAGAAAAAGAATTGAGCAATGTGACGTTCGTTGAAATGCAGCCACCTGAAGAAGTAGCAGATCTGTACGCTGCTGCAGATGTTAATGTGATCCCTCTTCAAAAAGGTCTTATCTATGCGGCACTTCCAAGTAAAACAGCTGATTGTTTGATTGCTGGAAAGCCAATTGTAACTTGTGTTGATGATGCGTCGGAGTTTGCTAAGCTGGTTGGAAGGTACGGAATAGAGAACGCAGGAACAAACCAGCCAGAAAATGTAAAACATGTTATTCTGCAACTAAGGAATGACAGCCAAACGTGCGATGATGCGAAACTGTGGAGTGACTATTTTACAAGAAATAAGAGCATTGCGGCACACTGTGATGCGGTAGAACAAATGGTGTAATGTATGAAAGTCCTTTTTATTAATTCTGTTTGCGGCATTGGCAGTACAGGCCGTATTTGCACAGACCTTGCTCAGCAACTGGAAGCCGAAGGCAACGAGGTCAAAATCGCCTATGGCCGCAAAGGCACGGTACCAAAACGGTTCCAGAAATACGCCATTCGTATTGGCACAGATTTTGACTGCAAGATGCATGCGATCCAAACGCGGCTGTTCGATACCCATGGCTTTGGTTCCAAGCGTGCGACCAAAGAATTTTTGAAGTGGGCTGAGGAATATAAACCAGACCTGCTGTGGTTGCACAATTTGCACGGCTACTACATCAATGTGGAGATGCTGTTTGATTGGATCAAAAAGCATCCAGAAATGCAGGTGAAATGGACGCTGCACGACTGCTGGGCATTTACTGGTCATTGCTCGCACTTTACCATGGTAAAGTGCGAGCAATGGAAGAGTCATTGTTCGTACTGCTCTCAGCTTCGCCGCTACCCGGCTTGCTTCGCAATGAGTTCTGTCAGTAAGAATTTCGAACGCAAGCGCAAGGCTTTTACCGGGGTAAAAAACATGACCCTCATCACCCCTAGCAAGTGGCTTGCTGATTTGACACGCCAGAGTTTTCTGAAAGAGTATCCGGTCGAGGTGCATTACAACACCATTGATACCAGCATATTCAAGCCGACCCCCAGCGACTTCCGGGAACGGTATGGACTGAAGGACAAGTTTATCGTGCTGGGTGTGGCCAATGTCTGGGAGGATCGCAAGGGACTATTTGACTTTTACAAGTTGGCGCAGATGCTGGATGACAAATATGCTATCGTTCTGGTGGGCCTGAATGAAAAGCAAATCAAGGACCTGCCGAAGAACGTCAAGGGTATTCAGCGCACCAATAGTCCGCAGGAGCTGGCTGCGATTTATACTGCGGCGGATGTGTTGGTGAACCCCAGCGTTGAGGAAACTTTTGGAATGACTCCGGTGGAAGCACAGGCGTGCGGAACCCCCTCCATTGTATATGAAGACACTGCATGTGCAGAGGTGGCGCGGCAGAATGGCAACATTGTTGTGCCGCAGGATGTGAATGCATTGTATGAGGCCATTACAGGGCATAAATTTATCAAGGGGGGGGGTGAATAATCGCAGATGCGTTATTATTTGCGCTCCTCGAACCAACAGTCCGCAGGAATTGGCGGCAATTTATACGGCAGCAGATGTATTTGTGAATCCCACCTATGAGGATAACTACCCAACAGTTAATCTGGAAGCACAAGCGTGCGGGACAAGAGTGGTTACCTATGATACGGGTGGGTGTAGAGAAACAATGATGAATTGAGGCAGTAATGGACAGGAGAAATTCTACTAAAAGATTTTTATCATATTTTGCGCTACTTTTAATTATTATACTTTTATTATGGATTGTTACACCATCTCATGTGATTAGAAATAATTGGCTTGTAATGGTAACATTTTCAATTAACGGAGTGCTTTGGACATGCTTGCTATTGTATGAAGTATCAAAGCATCCATACTCGTTTTCTGTTATACATTGGACATTCTTTTTACTGTTCTTCTTTTTTGCTGCAATCGTACAGTATATGAACAATGAGTTCCCCTGGATAGATTATAGAAGTGACAGTGTTCTTATCAGGGCAAACTTGATTCTTACGCTTTGGACATTTGGGGTTATTGTGGGCCAGAACACTAGAACCTTGATGGCGAATCGTAAAAGCAGGTTAAAGGAAAAACTGACTAGTCGTATAGAATGCAATCATATAATGGCTACGGTTGCAATAGCAATGATTATTGCCTTGGTACGAGTAAAAACCATTGGATTGTCTAATTTGCTTTCAAGGGGAACTAGTTCTTACTCTGTAAGTGGTAATGGAGCGATTTCCATGCTTATTGAAAAATGTATGCAAGCGACATCGTACTTTTCTACAGCCATTATAGTATTAGCCCATAAAAAAAGGAAATGTGGTTTAGGTGCAATGATTGCTAGTATGGGATGTCTACTTATTGCATATCCACCAACGGGAATTGCTCGATACGCCGCGGCAGCGATTTACCTTGGAATATTGTTGACGTATTCGGAAAAATTAAAAAAGGAAAATATATTTATCTTTATACTCATAGGTGCATTTTCCTTTGTTCTTCCGGTATTGAATGCATTTAGAAATTTAGCGTTTAATGAGGTGGATTTATTTGAAACACTGAAAGATATTACAGATAACTTCTCTACAATGTGGCTCGCTGGAGACTATGATGCATATACAATGCTGACACTGACAGTTGATCATGCTACAACGAATGGAATAACTTGGATGAGACAATTTGTCGGGGTTCTGTTCTTTTGGGTGCCGAGAGCAATCTGGAAAAACAAGCCAGTAGGAAGCGGATATTTTGTTGCAGATCAATTGGGGTGGACATTTAAAAATCTTTCATGTCCGTTACCGGGAGAAGCATACATTAATCTTGGCATTGTTGGGGTTTTCTTCTTTGCCTTTGTAATTGGAAAAATTATGAAGTTCTTAGATAGTTGCTACTGGTACCAGAACAATAAAGATGATGGACAAATAAGTGTATTGTATCCCGTAACCATGATAATGTTCTTCTTCATGTGCCGAGGAGATTTACTTTCTTCGACTGCATATATGGTGGCCTATACTGTAGTCGGTTTTATTATGTGTTCGATAAACAAGAGTGATTTCAACAGGAAAATATAATGAATAAAAGAAAAATATTTGAAAATATTGTTACACTCTATGGTATGTCAATTGCAAAAATAGTATTCCCGCTTTTGACATTGCCCTATTTAACACGCGTCCTATCAGTTGAAAGTTATGGCATCGTATCTTATGTTAAGGCTGTTATGCAGTATATGCAGATTGCAGTAGATTTTGGTTTTATGCTTTCTGGTACAAAAGATATTGTAAATGCTAAAGCTGATCACGAAAAATTGGAAAAGGAAGTGGGGGATATTCTCCTTGCGCGAATCTTGCTGGTAGCGGTAAGCTTTGTTGTTCTGCTTGGAATGATCACCGTGATTCCCCTGCTGCGCGCAAATGTGGGATATACGATGCTTGCATTTATGACAGTATTTTTGTCGGTATTTCTATTTGATTATTTCTTTCAAGGAATCGAAAAAATGCAAGTCATTGCATTACGGTTTGTTACCATGCGCGGTGTTGCAACTGCTATGACTTTCGTTTTTGTTCATTCAGATAAAGATGTCTTGCTTGTTCCTCTTTTGGATGCTGTTGGTTCGCTGGTTGCAGTATTGCTCGTATTTGTCGAGTTAAAAAAAGAGAATATAGCGATCCGTTTTTCCGGTGTTAAGGCGGCGTGGAAAAAGCTGCGAGATTCTTTTGTTTACTTTGCTTCAAACATGGCAACTACCGCATTTGGTGCTCTGAATACGCTGCTGATTGGAGCGTTTCTTCCAGCCACAGAAGTGGCATATTGGAGTGTTTGTATGCAATTAATAGGTGCGGTACAGACAATGTATACTCCTATTATAGATGGAGTCTATCCTGAAATGATCAGAACAAAAAGCTGGGATTTCATCAAGCACCTCTTGATGATTTTTATGCCAATTGTATTTGCAGGAAGTGCTTTTTCGATTGTAGTTGCGCCGTATGTACTTCAAATTGTTGGCGGAAAACAATATGTTGCTGCTACACCGCTATTCCGCTTATTGGTGCCGGTCTTAATTTTTAGTTTCCCGGCAGTGGTTCTAGGGTGGCCAACATTAGGTGCATTAAATAAAGCAGCGCAGGTAACAAAAACAACAATTCTGGCCGCCGTTGTTCAGGTAGTAAGCCTGCTTTTATTGATTGCGACTGGGCATTTTACTGTAATGTGGATCGCGATATTCCGCTGTGTAACGGAGTTTGTGCTTATGACATGCCGCGGATGGTATTGTTGGAAATATCGAAAAGAGTTTTGCTGAATATGTGTCTGAAAAAGACGGCTTATGAAAGACGTATGGCAGTCAATAGGAACTACAATTGCAGCTGTTAGTTATAAGAGTACTTATCCCCAATATAAAAGAATCTCTGTCAAAAATGTTAAAGAGGAAACGAGAAAAATGAAAAGGCTTAATAAAGAAGAAGTAAAAAACTACCAACTTGGCATTTTAGATACCGTCACAGAATTTTGCGAGAAAAACCAAATCCAATACTGGCTGGATTGTGGGACATTGCTTGGCTCAATTCGTCATAAAGGCTATATTCCATGGGATGATGATATTGACGTCGGGATGTTACGCCCGGATTTTGATAGATTTATGCACAAATTTAATCAAGAAAACAATCGCTACAAATTTACTTGTAATGAACTAGATAAAGCATGTGTTTATCCTTATGGAAAGGTGATGGACACTGAAACAATTTTGTATGAGCCGGATGAAGACGGCATTGTAAGTTGCATCAATATTGATATTTTTGTTTATGATAACGCTCCTGATAGCATATCAGAATGTAAAAAAATGTATGACCGTAGCGATTGGTATTCCATGCTGAATGCTCTTCAAAATAGGATGATTGGAACGCATGGTGTGATGAAGGATATTGTGAAAGCTGTTGGATTTGTGGCGTTGCATCTTTATCCAAAGGGATATTTTGCAAAAAAAATAGTTTCCAATTCAAAGAAATATGCGGATATGCCTACTAAGTCAGTCGGAAATTTCACTTCTGTTCCCAGAATTGTTTGTGAAAAGGATGTTTTTTCTTCATTCATAAAGGTTCCTTTTGAGGGAAGAGAGTACAATGCACCTGTTGGATATGATAAATGGCTAAACGCATTTTACGGCGATTATATGCAACTCCCTCCCGAAGAGAAAAGAGTATCCCATCATATGTATAAAGCATACCAGAAGTAAAAGGGTAGTGAGCGTGAGGAAATGTCGAGTTCCATAATTACGCGTAAAGAGGTTTTACTGGAATCTTCAAAACGAATCGGAAAATTTGATGAAATGTGGCAGTTAACAGAAGCAACTATGCGAGGCGAAATTCCATTTCGGACGAGCTTTTTATGCACTTTTGAGAGAGTGTATTGAGGTGGTGAAACAGGACGAGCATTCGTCCGAAATCGAGAGGTCGTTCCAACAACTTGCGCGCGCAAATAAGTGCCCGGTGATTTGGGAATGTACAGAATACCTGTTTATATGAAAGGTATAAGAATGATATTGATGCAACGGTATACGATCCGTTATTGTTTATATTGAAAAATGAAAGAAGAAAATGATGATGAGTAAAATTCTTACATTTGGAGTATATGACTACTTCCATTTGGGACATCTGCGACTGTTCAAACAGTGCAAAAATTATGGAGATTATTTAATTGTGGCCGTTCAAGACGGAGATTATATTAAGAAGTATAAACCGGATGCTAAGGTCTTATATACGACCGCAGAACGGGTGGAAATGCTTGAATCATTGCGGATCGTTGACAAAGTGGTGGTGTATGAATCTGTTGATCCTGAATTTTTAGGGACAATTGATTTTGATATTCTTGCGCTTGGTGAAGATCACCGTGGTGGACGTTTTGACGCGGTAGAGCAGTGGTGTGAAGAGCACAACAAAAGAGTTGTTCGTTTAAAGAGAACAGAGGGAATTTGTTCTTCTGATATAAAGAAATCGCTTGAAGCAAAGTAAGAGAGGAAAATTAAAATGTCTGCATTTGATAACGCAACCCTTATGATTACTGGTGGTACTGGTTCTTTTGGTTCTACCGTTCTGAAGCACTTCCTGGATTCTGACCTGAAAGAGATTCGTATCTTCTCCCGTGACGAAAAGAAGCAGGACGATATGCGTCATGAGCTTCAGGCCAAGCACCCTGACACTGCTAAGAAGGTCAAGTTCTACATCGGTGATGTCCGCAACCCCCAGTCCATCCGTGACGCCATGCCCGGTGTTGACTACATCTTCCACGCTGCTGCTCTGAAGCAGGTTCCTTCCTGCGAGTTCTTCCCCATGCAGGCCGTTCAGACCAACATCATCGGTACCGACAATGTTTTGCACGCCGCTATTGATGCCGGTGTCAAGCGTGTTGTCTGCCTGTCCACCGACAAGGCAGCTTACCCCATCAATGCCATGGGTATTTCCAAAGCCATGATGGAGCACGTCATCTACGCAAACGCCCGTGTGGCTGCCGAGCGGGGCGGCTCGACCATCTGCTGCACCCGTTACGGCAATGTGATGTGCAGCCGTGGCTCTGTCATTCCGTTGTTCATTGACCAGATCAAGGCTGGCAACCCCATCACCATCACGGACCCCAACATGACCCGCTTCCTAATGAACCTGGACGAGGCCGTGGATCTGGTCATGTTCGCCTTCCAGCATGCTAACCCCGGCGACCTCTTCATTCAGAAGTCGGATGCCTCTACCATCGGCGATCTGGCAAAGGCCGTCCAGCAGCTGTTCGGTGACACTGGCACGAACATCATCGGAACCCGTCACGGTGAGAAACTGTTCGAGACCCTGATGACCCGTGAGGAGCGTCTGCGCAGCCAGGATATGGGCCACTACTTCCGTGTTGCTGCGGATAACCGTGACCTGAACTACGACAAGTTTGTGGTCAAGGGCGAGGTACATACCATGGCAGACGAGTCCTACACCAGCCACAACACCGAGCGTCTGGATGTGGAAGGCACTGTTAAGAAGATTCTGACTACCGAGTATGTTCAGAATGCACTGAAGGGCATCCCGAATGTCTAAAGAAAAGCTGTTGCTGGTTGGTGCCGGTGGCTTCGGGCGTATGGTGGCGGATCTGGCAATGCTCCAATACGACTGCGCTTTCGTGGACGATGGACAACTCGTTGGCACTGACATCTGTGGTATTCCGGTGGTTGGCGGTCTTGCTGATTTGCCGGATTTGCGGAAAGAGTATGGCTTGCTGGTGGTGGGCATCGGCAATAACTGGTTTCGGGCACAGGTGTATGAAAAGGCGAAAGCCCTTGGCTTTGCTTTTCCCAATATCGTTGCGCCCAGCGCCTACATCAGTCCATACGCAAAGCTGGGCTGTGGCTGCGTGGTGCTGCAAAATGCCTGTGTCCAGAATGGTACGTCCGTGGGAAATGGCGTTCTGCTGAATGCCGGTACGGAGATCCACTGCGATGCAACGGTAGGGGACTACACGCTGATTTACACCAACAGCGTTATCCGCACCGGTGCGACTGTGGGCAGTCTTACCCGCATCGGCAGCAATGTTACTGTCTGCAACCATGCAGCCGTGCCGGACGGTGCAGATATTCTGGACTGCACCGCAGTACATTAAAGAGGTGAAAGGATGAACATTCTAGTCACAGGTGCCAAGGGCATGGTGGTAACCGCCCTGTGCAATAACCTGAAAAACATCCGGGATGGGAAAAATAAGACCCGCCCGGCATTGGATATTAAAGAAATCTACGAGTATGATCTGGATTCTACCCCGGCGGAGCTGGACGAGTACTGCCGGAAAGCAGACTTTGTGTTCAATCTGGCAGGTGTGAATCGTCCGGAAAACCCGGAAGATTTCATGAAGGGCAACTTTGGCTTTGCATCTGACCTGCTGAACTGCCTGAAAAAACATAACAACAAGGCAACCATCATGCTGTCCTCGTCCATTCAAGCTACGCTGGCTGGTCGTTTTGGCAACAGCGAGTATGGTCGCAGCAAGAAGGCTGGCGAGGAACTGTTCTTCCAGTATGCTCAGGAGATTGGGGCAAAGGTGGCGGTCTACCGCTTTGTGAACCTGATGGGCCACAGCCGCCCCAAGTACAACAGTGCTGTCAGTACCTTCTGCTGGGCAGTCGCCAATGACGAGCCCTTCACTGTCAACGATCGCAGTACCGAGTTGGAACTGCTGTATATCGACGATTTGGTAGAGGGAATGTTTGACCTGCTGGAAGGCAAGGAGCAGCACTGTGAGTTTGATGGTGTGGAGACTGTTCTGCAAGCAGATGGTCGTTACTGCTGCGTCCCCGTGACCCACAAGGTCACGCTGGGCGAGATCGTAGACCTACTGCAGGAGTTCAAGGCACAGCCTACGACCCTGATGATGCCGAAGATGCCAGATGGCTCCTTTGCCAAGAAGCTGTACTCCCTGTATCTGACCTACCTGCCGACTGACAAGTTTAAGTATGCTTTGAAGATGAACGTGGACAGCCGTGGTTCCTTCACTGAACTGGTGCAGAGAAGTTTCGGTATCCATGTGAGGATAATGAGAATGGGATTGTTACATGAAGGT
>OGXX01003985.1_pt1 | contig 11809 bp, 9 predicted proteins | sample 1576301 | NCBI WGS metagenome assembly OGXX01 (sample SAMEA3541469, study PRJEB24748) | human gut metagenome | biome: human gut; feature: human-associated habitat; material: faeces | place: China | collected 2012 | reverse complement strand
TTTTGGCATATTCATGCCAAAACACCTCGCGGGATACTACCTACTGAATAGTTACTTTTATTTCTCTTTAAATCCAACTGTCATCTCCACCAGTGATTGCCAGGCTCAGCAGAGCATCCATTTTTTCTACTTCTTCTACGCCTTCAATTTTTTCAATGAGTTCTGCGGTATCAAGAACATCCTCCAGAGACTCATCCGGGCCGATTTCATAGTCAATCTCTGCTTCACAATCCGGGCAGGGAATTTTTTTCATAGTTTGTAGGGATAAAAAGCGGTTTCCACATTTTTTACATTCATAAAATCCACACTCTCTGGTGCCATCGGGTACATAATACATTGTTATTCTCCTCTTTTCTTTTGACAACAGGTTATCATCCGCCTGTCATCCTTTTTACTTGTATTTCATTTTACCATTCTCACAATCGGATAGCAAGAATATCTGCTGCATCGCATTTTCATCTTGCTATTTTTTCCTGTAGTCGATACAATAACTACAGATGTTTTTCGGCTCACAGAACTTAACTTGCGGAGCCGACGCAGACTATTATGTAGGGAGATTATATATTATGATACGTTTTAACAATGATTACAATCACGGTGCTCATCCGAAGATTCTGGAGGCGCTCACGGTTATCAATAACGATAGTTTTGGAGGATATGGCGAAGACGAATGGTGTAAAAAGGCAGCTGATCTGATCCGTAAAAAGGTGAATTGTCCGGATGCCGCCGTTCACTTTTTCCCAGGTGCTACACAGGCGAACTTTATTGTGATCGCCAGCGCACTCTCTTCTGTACAGAGTGTAATCGCTGCGGATACCGGGCATATTAACTGTCATGAAGCTGCATCTGTGGAAAATACAAATCATAAGATTCAGACGCTTCCAAATAAAGATGGAAAGATTACCGCTGCACAGATTGATGCCTGTGCCCGTTCCTATTACGAAGAAAATGAACCGGAATATTACACAGAGCCTAAAATGGTATACATTTCTTTTCCTACCGAACAGGGAACTTTGTATTCACTCGAGGAGTTGAAAGCGATCCGCAAAGTATGTGATAAATACGGAATGTATCTGTTCGTGGACGGTGCACGGCTTGGATATGGGCTTGGCGCCGCAGAAAATGATATCCGGGTTGAAGACTTTGCAGCACTTACGGATGTTTTTTATTTTGGCGGAACGAAATGTGGCGCACTGTTTGGAGAAGCTGTTGTGATCACTTCGGACAATCTGAAACGCAGATTTAAGGCTTATATGAAACAGAACGGAGCGGTTCTGGCAAAAGGATGGCTTCTGGGATTGCAATTTTATACATTACTGGAGAATGATCTTTATTTTGAAATTACACGGAAAGCAGATATGCTGGCTATGAAGATCCGGGATGCTTTTGCAAAAAAAGGGATTCCTTTCTGGGTGGAGAGTCCTACGAATCAGCAGTTTGTGATTCTCTCCCCTCAGCAGCAGGATATTCTTGGCAAAAATTATACATTTGAAAAAACCGGAAATACACCGGACGGAATTGTTGCAAGATTTTGTACAAGCTGGGCTACTACAGAAGAGGAAGTCGCGCAGTTAATTGCGGATATTGAAAAATTGTAATTGCGAACACATTAAAAAAACATTATTTTATATACGCGGCATTTCTTGTATATAAAATAATGTTTTTAATGCATCTTATACTGTTTTGATCGTCTCCACCGCCGAGTGTTTCACACTCTCAAACACCTCCTGAAACGTTGCTCCGCTCTCTTTACAGAGCCGTGTCACCGACTCGTACTCCGGGTAGACTTTTCTCAATCCATCTTTTTCACAGATCTTTACCTCGGCTTCCCCATAAGGCGTCTGTACTGTTTTTTTCGTTCTCCGAAGCACCGTCCGATCCATGTTCTGTCTGCGGATGCCGATGGTCGTAGTTTCCCGGAAGATGATCTCTTCCAGTTTCTCGCGATCTTCTTCCATACAGATCACATTCAGCTGCCATCCCGGACGGTTTTTCTTCATAAAGACAGGAGTGTAGTGCACATCTCTGGCACCGGCATCCATCAGGGAGCCGAGAACATAGCCAAGCTGTTCACCGGTGCTGTCGTCGATGTTGGCTTCCAGTTTACAAATTTTGTCTTCTCTCTTCTCTTCCGTCTCGATCAGCATCGCGCGGAGAATACCCGGGCACTCGTATTTGCGTTTGCCGGCGCCGATTCCCACATTGAGGATGCGGAATGTCTCAGGGAGCGTTTCTTCTGTGCGGACTGCTGCCGCAAAAGCTGCTCCTGTCGGGGTTACCAGTTCTCCTTCTACCTGTGTCATCCGCAGTTTCAGACCGCTATTCTGAACGATATTGGTAACCGCCGGAACCGGTACAGGAAGGATACCATGCTGGCAGCGCACAGTTCCCTTTCCCTCACAAAGAAACGGAACGATCACGCCATCCACCTGCAGGCTGTCCATGCAGACCGCAGCTGCAACAATATCCACAATAGAATCTACTGCCCCCACCTCATGAAAATGTACCTGATCCTCCGGTACATTGTGCGCTTTCGCTTCCGCTTTCGCCAGAATCCGGAAAATATGTTTTGCCAGTTCTTTCGCCGTATCCGTCATCTCACACCGGTCAATGATCGGGAAAATATCTCCCAGTCCGCGATGTTCGTGATGATGGTGATGGTGCTCCTCTTCATGCCCAGTTCCATCCTGCGTATGTATCGTTTCCGCCTGTTCCGGATCATGACGATGCTCCTCTGCATGTACATGATCATGGTGATGTTCATGGTCGTGATGATGCTCATGGTCATGTGTATGGCTGTGTCCGTGAAGATACGCCATATCATGATCGTGATTCTCATGCTGTGCATCCAGTTTTACCAAAAAATCCCAGGCGTCGATCCCGGATTTTTTTACCTGTTTTAATTCATAGGAAAATCCTTCCACCGGCATATGATCCAGTACCCGAAACAGTGGTGTCCGGTCTTTCATAAGCCCGGACAGTGCTGCCACCGTCATATCCCCGCTAATTCCTGAATAACATTCCAAATATAATTTCTGTCCCATTTCTTCGTTTCCCTTGTTTTATTTCTTTCTTACTATGAATTCCTTTTATAATGTTCTTTTGTCAGCGTATCACCCAGTCTGGAAAGATCGTAATATTTGTTTACCAGACCGATATTGATGCCTTCCGGACATGGATGACAGTGTTTGCAGTATACGCATTTTCCCTTGGTCTCATCCGGGGTCAGGGTGCTGATGATCGAATAGTTTCTCTCTTCTTCCCTCCAGTGCTTTTCCGATTCCCGGGAAGATTGCGGCATGACCGCCCGCTAGAGCGTGTCTGAAAAAGGCTTTTCGTGAGCTGCGAGTCCCAGTTTGTGGTAGATTTTATCCGAATGAGGGCGGCGTAGCGGGCTACGGCAACCGAATGAGGGTAAAATATACCGCAAAGTGGGGCTTGCAGATTGCGGAAATGATTTTTCAGACACGCTCTAGGTCGATATGATTAATTCCATGATCCAGCGCATAACAGATGTATTATACTCCTTAAACCATACTTCAGGTCAATCCTTTCCGGCAAATTTCATCCGGATTTTTGGGAAAGCTATTTTTTGCACTCTCTGCCTCTCGGATCATCCCATCATATTTTCTATAAAAATCCCATATCCTTTCGTCGGATCGTTAACAAATACATGAGTTACCGCACCGATCAGTTTGCCGTTCTGGATCACAGGGGATCCGCTCATTCCCTGAACGATTCCACCGGTTTTTGACAGGAGGTCGGAATCTGTGATCCGAAGGACAAAGCATTTGTTCGTGTCCCTTGCATTCGCATCAATTTCGAGAATCTCACATGCGTATTCCCGGATTCCATCCCCGATATCGCAGCGGATCGCGGCAGCTCCGGTCTGGATCTCCTGTTTGAGTCCTAGCGGGATCTTTTCCATGGATTCCGTGTATTTACCCGGATCTAACTGCCCGCGGATGCCATACTGGGAATTACCGCTGATCGTTCCAATCCGGTTTTCTTCCCTGTAATTGATCACGCCTCGCAGTTCCCCCGGTGTACCGGCAGTTCCTTTCTGGATCGATAAAATATCCGCATGGTAGAGATCACCATCTGAGATTTCCAGCCGTTCTCCCGTATCCACATCGCTGATTCCGTGACCAAGTGCTCCGAAGGTTCCGTCAGGTTCCACAAACGTCAATGTTCCGATCCCCTGAATATTATCCCGCACCCAGATACCAAGTTTATAGGAACCGTCTGCGGTCTGTACCGGGGTCATTTCCAGCTGAATCGTCTCCTGGTGGCGGATCACCTGCATTTCCATCGGTTCGCCCTGATTTTCTTTCACCAGCTGCATCAGCTGTTTTTTCCCTGTAAGGACTTCTCCGTCAATCTCGCAGATATAATCTCCCGGCTGGATAATATGTTCTGCCGGTGTCCGGCGGATTCCCTCCCGGTCCGTAATCTCGCCGCTGTCGATCACAAGGACGCCTTTTGTCTCCATGTAGATCCCAACGGGCGATCCGCCAGCCAGCACTTCCTGCTTCTCCACGGTATTGACTTTGATCGTTTTTAATGGAAGTACACCAAGCCAGCTGCACCGGATCTGATAGCTGCCATTTTGCGAAACCTCCACGGTCTCATCGTAAGAGATCAGCGGATCGTCAAAAAATGTCTCCCAGTCCGTCTCCTCGTCTGCATAGACAAACAGTTCATCCGGTATGTTTTCCTTCAAAGTTCCATATATTAATACAAATAAACCCAGCAGCGTCCCCGCCAGAGCGTACCACAAAAATTTTCGATATTTTTTCTGTCTTTCCTGCAAGTTTCCGCCACATCCTTTCGTTTTTGTCTTCTCCGTTAGTATGTGACAAAGCGTTTATTTCACACTTGCAGTTTTTTGTTGTTTTTCATTATTTATCCAGAAGCTTGGAAAATTCTTCTGCGGACATCGGCTTATAATAGTAGAAACCCTGTAAGTAATCGCAGCCATGCGCACGCAGGAAATCACTTTGCTGCTGATTTTCAATGCCTTCTGCAACGACTTTCATTCCCATCCGATGCGCCAGATCAATGATCGATACCACGATTGCATCGCTTTTTTGATCTTTTCCGATTTTTTTGACAAATCCCATATCCAGCTTCAAGGCGTCAAACGTATAATCTCGTACCGTCTCGAACGTGGAAACTCCGGTTCCAAAATCATCCAGAAAAATCTGAACGCCCTGTTGTCTCAGACTTTCCAGGAATTCTTCTCCCTGCGTGCTGATAATTGTGCATGCAGATTCAATAATCTCATATCGAAAATACTGTTTCGGAACCTTTGTTTCCTGAATCTCCGTAAAGATCCGCTCCGTCATCCGCCCGTCCATCAGATCCATCCTTGAAAGATTCACTGCCACCGGAACCATCGGTTCTGCCCCTGAACTGTTCCAGCGAACGAGCGCTTCCGCTGATACAATTTCCCCGGTCTGTCCATCTACCACCGGCTGGTAACAGACTACGAATTCTTCCTGTTCCAGCGCCTTTTCCAGATTCAGAAGTGCCAGATTTTTCTGCCCGTACTCGGTCTTCATATCCTCCTGATAAATCTCATACGGCTGCATATACTGGTTGGAAATCTTATTTTTTGCCATTTTTGCCAGATCGCACATCTGAGAAACATCCAGATCACAGTGCTCCGGAATGTAATAAATTCCACAGCGGCCGTAGATTTCCACCTGTTCCCCGCGGATCCGCACCGGATACTGCAACAGTTTTCCCAGTTCGGAAAGTTCCAGATTCTTCACATCGACGAGTGCATGAAACCGGTCAGCAGATACCCGTCCCAGTGCCAGTGGGCGAAGCACGCTGTTCTGGATCCGATCCATATAGGAGCGGATGATCTTATCCCCATTTTCATAGCCATAGACATCATTCAAACCAGAAAACTTGCGGATATTAAAATAAATTACAGCAAACTGATACTGATCTGCATTCTTTTTCAAAATATGCTCTGTCTTTCGAAGAAAGCCGCTGCGGTTCAGATAACCGGTCAGAGGATCCTTTTCCATCTCCACCGTCCGGTCTTCCACTGCGATCAGCACCTCCCGGTACTCTTTATCCAGCCATCGGTAAGTATATCGTTCTGCTCCGCGCTCCTCATTATAAACCGTAAGTGAATATGTCCCTGCCATCTGTAAGTTTTCTTCCATATAGTCCAGACGAGTGGAAGTTCCAAACCAGTCTCTGTCTTTCTTTTCCACCCGATGTTCACACAGTTTTTCAATAAACTCACGGTATTCCAGCGGCTGGTCACAGACCAGTTCCATATCATCAAATGTATGTTTCCGTACAAATACTGTTTTTTCCTGAATATCCAGCACAGCGATCATCCGGTATTTATCCTGTAAAAGTACCTGGCTGATCACCCGATTGACATACGGGATGGTATCATTTCTCCAGATTGCACAGCACTCGATCGTGTGTTTCCGGGGATGTTCAAACATCTCTATATTTACATGATAATAAGTAATGTACTTTCCTTTTCTGAACCGGTAGCCAAGCTGTACCTGTCTTTGCCCCGACTGGAAAAGCCGCAGCAGTTCTCCCTGCATAAAAGTACGACGGAATTTCTGTTCTTCTTCGTTATCCATAATGTACGGATAAATCTGCTTTTTCAGCCACGCCGTGACTCCACCGGCGCGCCCTGTCTCGCCTTCCCAGCACGCCTGTTCCGGGTTTTTTACCTCCCATACGATATTATTCGAAATGTCAATATACAGACCATACTGATCCCCGTCTTCTCCGAGAAGCATCAGTCGCTGTATCCGTTTTTCGTAGGATGTCTCTTTTAAAGATCCTCCCATGGTATTCCCCCTATAGTTCTTCCTTCTTCTTTCGTGCCAGTTCTTTCATCTCTTTTGCGCTTTCCATCGTATGTTCGGTGATCTGCGCGCCACCAAGGATCCTTGCAATCTCCTCTACCGAAGCGTCTTCATCCAGCAGACGAATCTGTGTTCTTGTCACCTGATGATCCGTCTTTTTGGCGATCTCAAAATGTTCATCTGCCATCGCTGCGATCTGCGGCAGATGCGTGATACAGATCACCTGATGATTTCCTCCGATCACTGCCATCTTCTCCGATACTTTCTGTGCCGTTCTTCCGCTGATACCGGTGTCGATCTCGTCAAAGATCAGCGTCTCTGTCTCATCTTTATCCGCAAGGATCGTTTTGATCGCCAGCATGATACGGGAAAGCTCACCGCCGGATACCACTTTTGCCAGCGGTCGTAACGGTTCTCCCGGGTTTGTGGAAATCGTAAAGCAGATTTTATCGTTTCCATTTGCCGTATAGTGTTCCGTAATCTCAAAATTAATCTCAAACTTCACATCCAGGAAATTCAGATCCTGTAATCCCTGAATGATCCGCTCTTCCAGCTGTTTTCCATAATTTTTACGCAATTCAGACAATTCACCACAGACAGCTGCCAGTTCCTCCTCCGCTTTCTGCGTCTCTTTTTCCAGTTTTTCTTTATACTGTTCAAAATGATACAGGCGATCCAGTTCTTTCTGCTTTTCTTCCTGGCATGCCAGAATCTCTTTTACGGTAGAACCGTATTTCGCTTTCAGACGGTTCAGCAGGTTCAGTCTCTGTTCTGTCTCATAGAATTCTTCCTCGGAAAACGTCATATTTTCCACATAGTCGCTGACTTCACGATTCACATCAGATAGCAGACTTTCCACATCCTGTAAAAGGCTTGCAATCTGCTGCAGCGCTTCATCGACTCCAAGCATCCGGTTTGTCTCCTGTACGGCCCGGCCGACCAGATCCTGTGCGCCGTTGTCGTTGCCTGTATAGCCTCTGACTGCTGCCATCGCTTCGAGGATATTTCTGCTCGATGACATCTTTTTGTACTGTTTTTCCAGTTCTTCATCCTCGCCCGGGCGAAGTCCTGCTTCCTCGATCTCCTGCAATTCAAATGCCAGAAAAGAAATTTCCCGTTTTCTGGTTTCTTCGTCCAGTTGATAGGATGTCAGTTCTTTCTTTTTCTGACTCCAGATCTGAAAATGCTCCCGGACGGTCTGTTTTTTCTCCTGAATTGCTTCTTTCCCGTAGGCATCCAGAATCTTTAATTGCTGATCCTGGTACAACAGGGACTGGTGTTCGTGTTGCCCGTGTATATCCAAAAGAAGAGAAGAGATCTCCCGGATCTGGGCAGCCGTACAAACCTCACCATTTAATCGGCTGATACTCCGGTTTCCGGTGAGTTTTCTGGATATAATGATCTGCCCTTCTTCCACAGAGATTTCCTTCTCTTTTAATCGTTCCACGCATCCTGGATTGTCCACCTGAAAAATGAGTTCCACCAGCGCAGGTTTTTCTTCATCGCGCAGCATTTCTCTGGACATTTTCTGTCCGAGTGCAAGGTTTACGGAACCCATCAGGATAGATTTACCGGCTCCTGTCTCACCGGTAAGAATATTTAGTCCCGGCCCGAATTCCACTTCTGCCTCATCGATGAGGGCCAGGTTTTTTACATGTAAATATGTTAGCATTCTGCTCCTTTTTAAGTAATGTACTCCATGTTAATAAAAATTTTGTCTATACAATCATTTTCCGAATCTTTTCCATCAGTACCAGACCTTCGTCTGCACTTCGTGCCACACACATCAGCGTATTGTCCCCTGCGATGCTGCCTACAATCTCCGGAATCTGCATCTCATCAAGTGCTGCAGCGGCCGCCATCGCCATACCGGATACGGTCTTTACGACCAGGATATTCTGTGCCAGATCCATCGACTGGAAAGAGGTACGCAGCACATTCGTGTATTTTCTGCTCATCTCCTGATCGACGCTTTGCAGTACCGCATAGCGGGAACCTCCGCCCGGTTTGGATATTTTCGTCAGTTTCAGTTCCCGGATATCTCTCGATACCGTTGCCTGTGTCACCTGAAAACCGCTTTCGTTCAGTTTTTCTGCCAGTTCCTCCTGCGTCTCGATATCATACTGACTGATCAGACGGATGATCTGGGAATGTCTCTCTATCTTCATGATTATTCGCTCCTAATTATTTCGCATCTTCTTACGAAGAGTTTCCAGAAAACTAATGTTGTTGATCTTGATGATCCTGGTTGCCTTGGTTGATTTTTCGATCCGTATCCGGTCACCGGTCACCATCGGCATCGCGGCTGCACCGTCAAAATACGCCATGCCGCTCTCGATACTGCCATCTCTTCCCTCTCCCAGTTCCACCTCGATCACATCTTCCGGTGAAAATACAATGCTTCTGGTATTCAGGGTATGCGGTGCCAGCGGTGTCATCAGAATCATGGATGCCGCAGGAGATATGATCGGACCACCGGCAGACAGACTGTAGCCGGTCGATCCCGTCGGCGTGGAAATAATGATTCCATCCGCCTTGTAGGTGTTCAGATAAGTATCATTGACATAATTGTTAAACCGTACCACACGCAGAGAGCCCTCTCTGCTAATCACAATATCATTCAGGGCGATATCGCTGCCCGCTGCCTGCCCTTCATGGATCAAGGTTCCGAACAGCATCATTCGCTTTTCAATCGTAAACCGGTCACTCATCAGCCGGTCCATCGCCGGGTAGATCGAATACTGGTCGATCTCCGCCAGATAACCGAGCGTTCCCATATTGATACCAAACAACGGAATCTCCAGATCCACCACGTCCCTTGCCGCCTGAAGAAGCGTTCCATCTCCCCCAAGCACAATGATACATTCCGTTCCCTCCGGGATCCGCTCCGGATCTGTATACGAATAGGACTGTCCTTCTTTCTTCTCACCTGCCGGCAGAATCACACATTCTTTCTGATGATTTTTCAGATAGTCTGCAATCTTTCCGGCAACCGCCTGATTTTTCCCTCTTCTGTTTTCCGCTCCGTTGGCTATGATCGTAAATTTATCCATGACACTCACTCTCTGTTTCCCGTATCATCCTGTATTTTCAGCGTTTCTGTGCAGGATGCGGGGTTGTTGATGACAATTCTTTGTGTGCCGCCTCCACGACTTTTGCAATCTCAAATGGTACTTCCTCGCAGTGTTCTCCTTCCGGAAGTTTTTTCAGATGCAGCAGGTATTCAATATTTCCCTCCGGTCCCTTGATCGGAGAAAACTCCAGATGACATGGTGCAAAAGAAATACTCTTTGCATATGCAGTCACCATCTCGATTACTTCGCGGTGAACCGCCGGATCTCTTACCACGCCTTTTTTTCCGACTTTTTCTCTTCCTGCCTCGAACTGCGGTTTGATCAGACATACGACTTCCCCGTCTTCTGTCAGAAGATTTCTTACCGGAAGAAGTACTTTGGTCAGGGAAATAAAAGAAACATCAATCGAAGTAAACTGAGACAATTCCTGAATGTCTTCCGGTACCACATAACGGATATTGGTCCGTTCCATGCAGACCACCCGCTCATCATTGCGAAGTTTCCAGTCCAGCTGGCCATGTCCGACATCGATAGAATATACTTTCACCGCACCGTTTTGCAGCATGCAGTCGGTAAATCCTCCGGTAGAAGCTCCGACATCCATGCAGACCTTATCTTTCAGCGTAACACCGAAGTGTGTCATGGCTTTTTCCAGTTTCAGTCCACCTCGGCTGACATACGGTAAGGTATGTCCTTTTACCGTGATCTCTACCGTATCTTTAAACATGGATCCCGCTTTATCTTCTCTCTGTCCGTCAACCAGCACATTGCCCGCCATAATGATCGCTTTCGCTTTTTCTCTTGACGGTGCCAGTCCACGGCTGACTACCAGTACATCCAATCGTTCTTTCATTCCTGTATCTCCTGTCTTATCTGTGTATCTGCAATTCTGTTTTTTCATGACTGTTCACTGCTTTTACAGTCACTTTTACCGAATCATTCTTTCTTTTTTATTTCCGTCTGCCACTGAAGCACCCGTTCTGTCACCGAATCACTGTCCATCTGCTGCTGACGCATCAGATCCTCCACACTTCCATGCGGCACAAACCGGTCTTCGATCGCAACGATCCGCACTGCCGGACCATGCATTCTGCTTCCATAATATGTCATTACCTGTTCTCCGAAACCACCGGATTTTACATTTTCTTCCATGGTGACGATCAGACTGTGATCTTCTTTTATAATATCCAGAAGCTCCGTATCCAGTGGTTTCACAAACCGCATATTTACCAGTGTCGGTTCATATCCCTTTTTACAGAGATTTTCTGTCACCTGTACGGCCGTCCGTACCATATTTCCCACTGCCAGAATGGCAATTTCTTTTCCTTTTTCCAGAACTTCCGCTTTTCCCATCTCGATCGGTGCCCGGTACTCTTCCAACCCGGTATAGGCTTCGCCTCTCGGATATCGGATCGCCACCGGACCGTTCTGCCGGATGGCAAATTTCATCATATCGGAAAGTTCCCATTTATTTTTCGGTGCCATGACGGTCATATTCGGCATCATGGACAGGTAACTTAAGTCAAAACATCCATGATGTGTCTCTCCATCACTTCCCACTAAACCTGCGCGGTCCACGGCAAATACGACCGGAAGATTCTGCATACACACATCGTGCAGGATCTGATCGATCGCGCGCTGCAAAAATGACGAATAAATCGCGACCACCGGGCGAAGGCCTCCAAGTGCCAGTCCCGCAGCGAAAGTCACCGCGTGTTCTTCTGCGATTCCCACATCAAACAGGCGATCCGGGAACATATTGCCGAACCGTTTCAGTCCGGTTCCCGGTACCATTGCTGCCGATACCGCCACTACATCCGGTTCCCGGTCACCGAATTTTCGCATAACTGTTGAAAAAATGTCGGTATAGGACGGATTTCC
>OGXX01003984.1_pt1 | contig 11811 bp, 10 predicted proteins | sample 1576301 | NCBI WGS metagenome assembly OGXX01 (sample SAMEA3541469, study PRJEB24748) | human gut metagenome | biome: human gut; feature: human-associated habitat; material: faeces | place: China | collected 2012 | reverse complement strand
TAGCAGACGGCATAGTTTGCGTCAATCTGCAATTTACCAATTAACAGGCTGTTTACAAACTGCCTGCGCTGCCGTTTATGCAGGGTACGCCATGCAAAAGGAAGGCCCAGAGCGGCGCTATGCCGGCTCTGTTCTTACAATGTAACCTTAGCGAATTCAAGCATTTTTCGGTATTTTTTACTTAAAAAGTGCAGAAATTGCACAAAAACCAGAAAGTTTGCGTTACATTCTGAATAAATGCAACCTTGCGGGGGACATGCGCGGCAAACCGGCGTTATGATATGGACGCATGCGGGTGGGCGTGGTAAAATAACGAGCATGATTTATTCGGTGAAAGGGGCTCGGACACATGTGGTTTTGCCCGCTTTACAGCGGCTCATCCGGCAATGCACTGCTCATCGCGGCGGACGGCGCTGCGATTTTGGTAGATGCGGGCCTGCCGGGGCGCGTTGTTGCGGATGCGCTTGCGGAAGCGGGCGTTGCGCCGGAGCAGCTTTCGGGCCTTCTTATTACCCATGAGCACAGCGACCACGTTAAGGGCGTAGGGGTACTGGCGCGGCGCTATGGCTTGCCGGTGTACGCCAACGCCGGAACCTGGCGCGGCATGCTGCCGCTCATCGGGGAGATTCCTTCCGCGCAGGTGCGCATGTTTGAAACCGAACGGGATTTTTATCTCGGCGGCGTGAATGTGCTGCCGTTCAAAACCCCGCACGATGCAAACGAATCTGTGGGCTTCGTATTCCGCTGCGGCGGAAGCAAGCTTTCCATCCTGACAGATGCGGGCCATGTCAGCGAGCGCATGCTGGATGCGGTGGCGGGAAGCAGCCTCATCCTGATCGAATCCAACCACGATGTAGACATGCTCAAAGCCGGTCGGTACCCTTATCCGCTTAAAAAGCGCATTTTGGGCGATTTCGGGCACCTTTCCAATGATGCCTGCGGCGCAGCGCTCACCGCGCTGTATGGCCGTGGCGTGCGCCGCGCGGTGCTTGGCCACCTGAGCCGGGAAAACAATTTTGAATCCCTTGCGCTTGAAACCGTGCGCGGCGCGCTCCGCGCAAGCGACATTCCGGACGAAGCGTTCGCGCTTTCCGTGGCGCACCGCGACCGGGTTGGGGAACGATATCAAATTGATTGAGGGGAATTGCTTATGACCATCCGCATTCTGTGCATCGGGAAGCTGAAGGAACGCTTTTATGCAGATGCCGTGACGGAATTCGTAAAGCGGCTTTCGCGCTATGCTGCGGTTGAGATCGTGGAACTTGCGGACGAACGCGCGCCGGAGCAGCTTTCCCCGGCACAGCGGGAGCAGGTAAAATCGGCCGAAGGCAGACGGATGCTTGCGCGCATCGGCGAGGGGGAATTCCTCGTTGCGCTCGACCAACGCGGCGCGGAGCTTTCAAGCGAACAGCTTGCCGCGCACATGCAAAGCTGGATGGGCGCGGGCAAAAGCCGCATTGCGTTTGCCATCGGCGGCTCGCTCGGCCATTCTGCGGAGGTGCTCGCGCGGGCAGATTTCCGCCTTTCCTTTGGAAGGCCGACCTTCTCGCACCAGATTTTCCGCATCATGCTGTTGGAGCAGGTCTACCGCTCCTTCAAAATCATGAACGGGGAACCGTATCACAAGTAATGGGGGATTCCCGCAAGGGTTGCGGGATATGGCAATCCCCCGTCAGCACCTTTCTAAAGGGGGCTTTAGAGGCGCTGAAACCCAAAAGGCTCCTTTCTAAAAGGAGCTGTCCGCGCAACGGACTGAGGATTGTTCTTACCTCCGCAAACGCGACTTACTTCACCGCAGGCGACCGAGGGTTGCCTTGTCTCCGTTGAACACGATGCGCGCAGAGAGCGGCTCACGTTGCCCACAGAAGAAATTGAAAGAAGTATGCCTATGTTCGTTCAGCCCGCCGCGCGGGAAACGCTCGCGCTCCTCGACACCCTTGAAATCGAATACCGCTACTACAACCACGACCTTGCACGCACCATGGCGGATTGCGAGGGCATCGGCTCGGATGTGGGCGCGCAGCATTTCAAAAACCTGTTCCTTGCCGACCGCAAGCGCAGCGTGTTCGTGCTGCTCCTGCTTTCCCCGGAAAAAACGTTCCGCACGGGAGAGATTTCCCGCCAGCTCGGCACATCCCGCCTTTCCTTCTGCACGCCGGAGGAGCTCATGGACAAGCTTGGCCTCCTGCCCGGCTCCGTCACGCCCCTTGCGCTTGCGCGGGAAAGCGCGCGCGGCATCACCGTGGCTGTTGACCGCGACATTTTAAGCATGGAGACCATCTGCGCGCACCCCTGCGCGGCAAACGCCTCCGTTGCCCTTTCCCGGGAAGGGCTGTTCCGCTTCCTCACGCATTGCGGCAACGAAATTCGTTATGTAGATGCGGTGTAAAACGCACATTCACGCTTTTTGCGTTGACATCTTCCATAATATTTTAGATAATAGTCTGTATTGTACGGAACCCGTGCAAAATATGACTGTTATTTTTTATGAAAGGGCGTGAAACGAATGGAAGAACTCAAAGCGGCGCCGAAAAATTTTATCGAGGAATTCATCGAGCAGGATATCGAACAAAAGGGGTTGTCGCACATCCAAACGCGCTTCCCGCCCGAACCGAACGGGTACCTGCACATCGGCCACGCGAAGGCGCTGTTCGTTGACTTTTCAATGGCCGAAAAGTTCGGCGGCAAATGCAATCTGCGCTTTGACGACACCAACCCCACCAAGGAAGATGTGGAATACGTTGACGCGATCAAGTACGACATCCATTGGCTGGGGTTCGACTGGGACCAACTGCGCTTCGGCTCGGAATATTTCGACACCTGTTATGCGCTTGCCGTAAAGCTCATCAAAAAGGGCGTTGCGTACGTGGACGACCTCACCAAGGATGAGATGCGCGAATACCGCGGCACATTGACCGAACCCGGCAAAAACTCCCCCTGGCGGGAACGCAGCGTGGAGGAAAACCTGGACCTGTTCACCCGCATGAAGAACGGCGAGTTCCCGGACGGCAGCCGCACGCTCCGCGCCAGGATCGACATGGCCTCCCCGAACATCAACCTGCGCGACCCCGCGCTTTACCGCATCCTGCACATCCCGCATCATCAGACGGGGGACAAGTGGTGCATTTATCCCATGTACGATTTCGCGCACCCGATTCAGGACGCGATTGAAGGGATTACGCATTCGCTCTGTTCGCTGGAGTACGAGGCGCACCGCCCGCTGTACGACTGGGTGGTTGAACAGTGCGAGTTTGAACACAAGCCGCGGCAAATCGAGTTCGCCCGGCTGAACCTCACCAACCCCGTCATGAGCAAGCGTTACCTGCGCCGCCTGGTGGAAGAAGGCTACGTTTCCGGCTGGGACGATCCGCGCATGCCGACGCTCTGCGGCCTCAGGCGGCGCGGCTACACGGCGGAAGCCATCAAGGATTTCCTGGTTCGCGCGGGCGTGGCGAAGGCGGATTCCGTGGTGGACACCGCGATGCTTGAGCATTGCCTCAGGGAAGACCTCAACGCCCATGCCTACCGCATGATGGCCGTGCTCGATCCGATCAAGGTCGTCATCGAAAACTGGCCTGAGGACAGGTTTGAAGAGGTCGAAATCGAAAACCTGCCCGGCAGCCCGGAAGCCGGAACGCGCACCGTCCGCTTCGGCCGGGAGCTTTACATTGAGCGGGAGGATTTCTCCTATGACCCGCCGAAAAAATACTTCCGCCTGAAGCCCGAGGGTGAGGTGCGCCTGAAGGGCGCATACATCGTGAAGTGTGAACGCTGGGAAACCGATGAAACGGGCCGCGTCACAACCGTATACTGCACTTACGACCCCGCCACGAAGAGCGGAGAATGCGAACGCAAGGTAAAGGGGACGCTGCACTGGCTTTGCGCTCCGGACGCGGTTCCCGCCAGTATCCCGCGATCACCTTGCGCGGCGTACGCAGCCGCGCGCCGATAAAGCCGTGCTCGCGGTCGCCGTGCGCCGCCTGATTGAGATTCATGAAATCCATGTCGATCTCTTCGTTCGGGATCTCACGATTGTACTGCGTGGCAAAATGACACCATGGCTTCTGCAGCGAAACAAGACCATTGATCCACATTTTCGACGGAGAGAACGTATGACACCACGTGATGATACCGGCGCATTCGTCGTGATAGTTAGCCTCTTTGATCGCATCAGCGATTTCCCCGGCGCTTTTGGCCGTCACTTTATATACGACGGGATACGGCAGGGCTTGGGAGAGCGTCTCCGCCATTTCCTTTGCGCGCGCATCTACTGTTGCAAGCACCTCCGGCCCATACAGGCACTGGCTGCCGACAATAAACCAGAATTCGTAGTTTTTCATATCATTTCTGTCTCCCTTATGCATATTCCTTTTACACAAAAACTGCGCATCGCAGAAAAAGGGCATATTCGGCTTCAGGGTCTCCCGAGAAAGGAGACCCTGTTCCGTGTGTAAATCGAGCTAAAGCAAGGAATCTTTCATAAGTCTCATTCGTATTACAGTTTGCTGCATGAAGCATCGTACACTGACTATCGATGGGCCACTACCGCCGTTTTCGGTCTTTTGACCTCTTTAGTGCAGTAATTCAACCGAAGAAATTGGTAATCCAAGTCTGAGGCACATAGCTGCCGTTCGTTCCATGCATGCAGACAAGCGTCCAGCCGAGAATCAAACTGCTTACAAAAGTACCAAGCCAGACATTCTTAGTCAGCTGGTAAGCTTTTCTGTTCACGAAAGTCATGATTGGGAGGAACAGAATCGCACCGTAAGTGAGCATGAAAGAGGAGATGCTCTTTCCTGGGCTGAGAGCTGCATAGTCAACTATAATGCTGATACCGCACAGCAGCCACACACCCGCGACCGCCATTGCAACCGTTATGAGCACGTCAACCGCCGGTTTCTTGCCGGCCAAGGTGACATCCGAAAGATAGTTGGTGGTAATGCTGCTGATGAACATAAAGGGCAGTGCCAAAAGAGCATAGTGGAAAACCAACTGCCACTGATCCGCCGTAAGAGTTGCAAAGCTTACCTGCCAGATCCGATAGTCCTGCTCGGTAAGATACTGCACCAGCTCCAATGTTCCGTATGCTACAGCAACATATATCACAGCAGCCAAAAGCGTCTTGAGAACATTCACGAAGCCAACAGCAATGTTCTTTTTAGCAAAGTTCAAAATGCTCTTGTATCCCCCGGTAATGAGGACGTAACCGACGGCAATAACCAAACCAAAGATGGTAAGCCAAGAGAGGAACTGAATAGGAGACCAGGCAGTAATCATCAACGGGAAGAAACTGCTGGTTTTGAATGTAAACGGCGTTTTCCTCGCGTTAGTCAGATAAATAGCCAGCGTATTGAGAAGCACCGTGCCGACACCTGCGAAAATCGCGCCAATTTTCCGGTTCTTTTCCGGGAGCAGCGTCTCACCGGACACGCAGATGGTGCTGTATTTGGGGGTCATAGTCAGCAGTTTGACTACCGGAATCAGCAGTGCGAACATGGCAAGCAGCGCTGCAAAGTTCAGAAACTCTCTCCACGCGAAAACCATCCCGCCCTTGTCTGCATCCGCTATGGAAACATTGCCATGAAGAGCCTGATTCATATAGTCAATAACGAGACCTGATGTCTGGCTAGAGAAGGTTTCTTTGGAATGGGTCTCCTTGGTGAGAAGAACGGTGCGCAGGGTACGGTTCTCAATGGCGTTTGCAAGTGCAGGATCGGAAGAAACGGAATCCTCACGGAAGGTTCCAACGATGGTGTTAGCGCCCGCATTGTCGTCCAAACAGTAATACGCTCCCTGAACCACTTCATCGCTGCTTGGAATATACCAGGCATCTCTGACATCGTCACTGCTGTTGAATCCGACGTAACCATAGTCAAACATGCCGTTGATGATGCACAGGTTAACCTGGCAGTTTCTGGTCACTTCGATGCCGGCGACTTCAACCTGCTGCTTAGGGTTGACATACTGCGCTGTGGAACCGATCAGAACAGCAGCACGGATTCTCGTGTTATAATATTCTGTTTCCTGTGTCTTCAGAATTTCATACGCTTTGAGAGCATCTGCGGACAGGGTCTCCTCGGCGATCTCGTCTGCATTGCGCTCAATATCGTCAGCGGAAATTTCCACGCCGAATCCTTCATGAAGTACATTCAGCAGTCTGTCGTTCAGTGTGAAGTAGCCGCAGTCCATCAGCGCAGCATATCCAGAACGTCGGGACCCCTGAGAATGGCCCATAACAGCAATATTCTCTTTGTCCACAAATTCCAGTCCGCGCATGAAATTCACTGCATCCAGGCATCCCATAGGCGTGCCGAAAATATTGTATTCCAGAATTCCCTGATCGTTTTCATTGTAGACAGGTGTTTCGCTGGCTCCGCTGCCGTAAGCGTTGATGGAGAATACAACATAGCCTCTATGCGCCAGTTCTTCGGCATAGCAACGAAGCATCTGATAGATATTGCCGGCACCGGGAACAATGACCACACCGGGATAAGAATCTTCGTCGGTTGTTCCGACAGGATAGTACAATTCGCCCTCTAGCGCTGCGCCGCGGGCATCAATGGTGATCTTTTCAACTTTAATTCGACCTCCGTCGGTCGTGAGAAGCTGGGCACAAAGACTGAATAAAACGATCAATGCAATAAGCGTCAAAGCAAGGCGTTTGCATCCCTTTGCAGAATTCAGGTTGAAAAACTTCTTCATCTCGTTTTCCTCCTCATTATTTAATTATTTGTCCGGCTTAGAATTGCTGCCCTCCTTTCTTTTTAGTCATACCTAAAGCCTGCCGTACAGCACGTTTTAGTTGCGGACGTTTCATCTGCCATACGTCAGAAATTTGCGGTTTGAAAAGCAACGTCAACAATTCACATACCAAGCTGTCATTGCCCTAAAAAGCGACACCGTTCTCTGTTTTCAAGTATATAAGAATACAAAAGTGTGTATTTGTCAAGATAAGCAAACCACAATCATCGTTTTTTACGAGTCATTTGTATTTTTTATGTATAATTAATGTGCTTATTTGTATCGTAATTTTTCTTTCTATTGAATTTATTTAATTTATGCTGTATTATAAAAATACAAATGCAGTCAAGCAAAGGAACAAATTTTTATGAAGCAGCCAGTCAAACAGACGACCGTAATGACTCACATTATGGAGGACATTCAAAGCGGTCGATACGCCGACGGCAGCCGCATGCCGACGGAGGCGGAGTACTCCGAGCTTTTCCGTGTCAGCCGTCAGACCGTGCACAAGGCGCTCGCTGCCCTCGAGGAGCAGGGGGTTATCCGACGTGTTCAGGGCAGCGGATCCTATGTGAATCATCCGTCACAGCGCCGCAGAAAGACCGGCCAGATCGCTGTTATATGCACCTATATCAGCGAATACATCTTTCCGTCCATTCTGCGCGGGATCGAGCAGGTCACAAAGGAAAACGACTATCAGCTTCTCATGAATTCCACTAACAACAGCATTGCCTCAGAGCGTGCCATTCTCTCCAAGCTCCGGGATAACCCGCCCGACGGGATCATCGTGGAGGGAACGAAAACCGCGCTGCCGAATCCGAACCGGGAATTCTATCATTCGCTGGCAGAGAACGGAGTGCCGATCGTTTTCATCAACAGCTACTACCCGGACATTGTCGGCGATAACGTGATCCACATCGTGGCGGATGATTATTCCGGCGGCTTTACCGCCACGCAGGCGCTGATCCGCAACGGTCACCGGAACATCTGCGGTATTTTCAAAAGCGATGACACACAGGGCACCAACCGGTATTCCGGATACATGGACGCAATCGTACGGATGGGCGCATCCGTGCGGGATAATAACGTCATCTGGTTTTCCACGGAAACCAAAGAGCTTTTGCTGCGCAGCATCGGCGATTTTCTTATGGGTATTGACAAATCCTGCACCGCCGTCGTCTGCTACAACGATCAGATCGCCGCTACAGTGCTTCGGTTTTTTGAAACCAACGGTGACTATGCCGTCCGCGCCGTTGCAAGCTTTGACCGCGCGCTCCCCATCGACAGCAATATACTCTCCTTTGTCTCCTATCCGCACCCAAAGGAAAAGATGGGCCGTGTCGCCGCAGAGAAGCTCTTCCGCATGATCGCAGGATGCCGGGAAGAATCCCGCACGCTCGCTTGGGAATAAGAAGAAAAGAGGAACGGTTTCGCCGCGGCGAAACCGTTCCTTTAATTATGCTGTCCGTTTATCCCAGCAGCCGCACACGGGTGACGCCGGGGATGGCGCGCATCTCCTGCGCCGCCGTTTCGTCCAGGCGCTCGGTCGTATCGAAGATCGTGTAGGCGATCTCGCCTCGCGCCTTGTTGAGCATGTGCTCAACGTTGACGTTGCCCGCGGCGATGATCTCGAGAAACCGGTTGAGCATGCCGGGTCGGTTGCGGTGGATGAGGCACAGACGGCTCTTTCCGAGCCGGTCGAGCGTCGCGTTCGGGAGATTGACGCTGTTTCGGACGTTGCCGTTGCGGAGATAGTCCACGATCTCGCGCGCGGCCATGACCGCGCACTTTTCCTCCGCCTCCGGCGTCGTGGCGCCGAGATGCGGGAAGCACACGACATTTTTCTTTCCGACGAGCTTCGCGTTCGGGAAGTCGGTCACATAGCGCGCGACCTGCCCGCTCTCAATGGCGGCAAGGAGCGCGTCGTCGTCCACGAGCTCGCCGCGGGCAAAGTTCAAAATGCGCATGCCGGGCTTCATCTTCGCAAACGTTTCGGCGTTCAGGTAGTGGAACGTCTCCGGCGTGGAGTGGATGTGCATGGTGAGATAGTCGCACGTGCGGAAGAGAACGTTGAGATCCGTGACGTGCTCGACCTTGCTCGAAAGGTTCCACGCGGAATCGACCGAGAGATACGGATCGTACCCGCTCACCTCCATATCGAGCTTGAGCGCGGCGTTCGCCACGCGCGAGCCGATCGCGCCGAGACCGATGACGCCGAGGCGCTTGCCGGATACCTCCGGCCCGGCGAAGGCGTTCTTCCCTTTCTCCACGAGCGCGGGGATCTTATCGCCCTCCGGGGCGAGGGATTCCACCCACTCGACCGCGCCGACAATGTCGCGCGAGGCCATCGTGAGAGCGCACAGCAGCAGCTCCTTGACCGAATCGGCGTTTGCGCCGGGAGTGTTGAACACCGCGATGCCCTCGGCGGTGCAGCGCTCGATGGGGATGTTGTCCACGCCGATACCGGCGCGGCCGATGCACAGAAGCTCTTTATTGAATACGGCGTCGTGCAGCTTGGCCGAGCGGATGAGAAGCGCGTCCGGCGCGCTCATCTCGGGACTCACGGCGCAATTTTCCGCTTTCAGCTCGTCAAGCCCCTTTTCCGCAATGGCGTTCATGGTTTTTATATTAAACATGGTGTTTCGCCTCAAATTCCTTCATAGTCTCCACCAGACGGAGGACGCCCTCTTCCGGCATGGCGTTATAAAGCGACACGCGCATCCCGCCCGCAACGCGGTGGCCCTTGAGATTGCGCAGCCCCCGCTCGAGCGAGAACTTCACAAACTCGGCGTCTGTACCGGCGTCTCCCGTGCGGAACGTTACGTTCATGTCGCTGCGGCTCGCGCGCTCGGCGCAGCCATGGAAGAGCGCGCTCTCGTCCAGATAGTCATAGAGGAGCTTCGCCTTGGCGCTCTTGCGCTTTTCCATGCCCGCAACGCCGCCCTGCTTCTCGAGCCAGTCGAGCACGAGACCGAGCATATAAATATTGTAGCACGGGGGCGTATTGTACATGGAATCCTTGTCGATCATGCGCTGATAGCTCATCATCAGCGGCGTAACGGCGCGCTCGTGTCCGGCGAGCGCGCGGTCGATGATCACGACCGTCAGCCCCGCGGGAGCCATGTTCTTCTGCGCCCCGGCATAGACGATGCCGAATTTCGACACGTCCACCGGGTGCGAGAGGATCTCCGAGGACATATCGCATACGATCGGCACGCCGCCGGTCTCCGGCACATACTTCCACGCCGTACCAAAGATCGTGTTGTTGGCGCAGTAATAAAAATACTTTGCCTCCGGCGAGAGAGAAAGCTCCTCCTGCGCCGGGATGCGGTCAAAGCCGGTAGCCTCGCTCGATGCCGCGATGTTCACGCGGCAGTACTTTCCCGCTTCCTTCGCGGCGATATTGGCAAAGTTGCCGGTCACGGCGTAATCGGCCGTGTCGCCCTCGGCGGTCAGATTGAGCGGGATCATCGAAAACTGGAGCGACGCGCCGCCCTGCAAAAACAGGATCTCGTGCGTGTCCGGCACGGAGAGCGCCTTTTTGAGCTTTGCTTTTGTCGCGGCAAATATATCCATAAATTCCCGGCTGCGGTGGCTCATCTCCATCACGGAGAGACCGCTGCCGTGATAGTTCAGCAGCTCGGCTGCCGCCGTTTGCAGCACCTCCGTCGGCAGCACGGACGGCCCGGCGGAGAAATTGAATACGTCCTCGCGGTTCATGGCTGGATTTCCTTTCCGGTTTTCCCCGGCTCGCGGGGTTATAGCGATTTAGTTTATTATATACCCAACGAATTAGTCTGTCAAAGTGCCGTACCGACAAGCATTTCACCGCGCACACCGGTGATTTTTACTTTTCTTACAACGCCGTGCGGCATGTCGCCCGGCACGGCGACCTCGGTATAGTTTTCGGCGTGGCCGCGGCTCTCGCCGTCCGACTCCGTTTCAAAGATGACTTCGAGCGTTTTGCCGACGCAGGACGTGAGATATTCCCGCTGCATCCGCTCCGCAATATGCGCGGCTCTCGCGGCGCGCGCGGCCTTTTCGCTCTTTTCGATCTGGCCGGGCATACCCGCCGCCTTTGTGCCGGGGCGGATCGAATACGGGAACACGTGCATCTGTGCAAAGGCGCATTTTTCGATAAAGGCGAGCGTCTGGGAAAATTCCTCCTCCGTCTCGCCGGGGAAGCCGGTGATAAGATCGGTCGTGAGAGCGCAGCCGGGGAAAGCCGCGCGCAGCCGCTCGGTGACGGCGAAAAACTCCGCGGTCGTATACTTCCGGCGCATGCGCGCGAGCGTTTCGTCGCACCCGGACTGCATGGAGAGATGAAAGTGCGGGCAGACGTTGAGCTTTTTCAGGCGCTCGAAGTTCGTCTCGCCCTTCTTTTCGGGGTCGATCAGGCGGCCTTCGATATAGCCGCACTCATAGCACATGTTCAGTGCGTATTTCCGATGGGTATCCAGCGTCATTTCATGACCGCAGCGGGGACATTTCATCACACATTCTCCTCTCCGAATATGGCAGTTTCGGGTGTGTTTCGCACAGCGCCCTGTTCAATATCTTTGAATATGCTACATGATTATGCGCCAATATGCAAGCATAGTTTACGAATTAACACGGCGCTGCCGCCGCTCCCGGCAGCGTGACAGTCAGCGTCTGCGTCAGGCGCACCGCGCCGCCGATCGACAGGCCCGTCACCGCGCCGTCCGTGCGCTGCACGCCGACCTCGAGCGTGCCGCCCGGCTGGCCGATGCCGATCTCCGTGATGCCGTCGGCAAAGTCCGCCGTGAGCACGACGGCCGCGGCGACGCTGCCGGAGGCGCAGCTGTTTTCCGCGACGCAGGACGCAGTCTTGCGCACGAACACGACCGGCTTTATGCTGCCGTGCGCGCGGTCGAGAAAGATCGCCCCGACGGCGCTGGCCTCGGGCGCGGCGGCGATGGCGCGCTGCACGAGCGTCTCATCCGGCTGCGCACAGTCGATGACAAAGTGCGTGATGCCGGCAAAGGTCACGCGCGCCGCCTGCACGTCCGCCCAGCCGGCCGGCTGCACGGACAGCGGCAGCGGCATCAC
>OGXX01003978.1_pt1 | contig 11824 bp, 11 predicted proteins | sample 1576301 | NCBI WGS metagenome assembly OGXX01 (sample SAMEA3541469, study PRJEB24748) | human gut metagenome | biome: human gut; feature: human-associated habitat; material: faeces | place: China | collected 2012 | reverse complement strand
AATACGGCGTCGGCGCCGCTCCGATAAGAGAACAACAGTATTTCCACGCACTTCCGTGTGTTCCCGCCTGCCATTTATACTTTTCGGGAATCTGCATATTGTACTGCATGTAATGGGCATACTCATGCTTAAACAGATCTATGCGGTCTTCTTTGGACAGCGGATTCTTCACACCATATGCAATAAACAACAGCGAAAAATGAAAATGCTCTTTTTCATGTGCACTTCGTCTAGTGTAAGATCCCAGTGTGTCCGTATCATATCCAAATGTTATCGGTACTTTTGCCCCGTTTAAATGGAGTTTTCTGTCCATTTCTTCATATAGATTTTGTATTAATGCCCGTAAAATCGGGATTTCTTTCTGCAGGCGCTGCCGCAGGAATTGGTCTTCTCGGTTGTAATCTATCATCTTCTCACTCAGTATTCTTTCCTTAATCTCAAATTTATTTGTTATTATTTTTGAGTTCCTTTTTTACTTTCTTTATACTCTTTTATTTCCAGTTTTTCCAGATATCTGGCTGATATCCTACTGTTGCCTGTTTCCCGTTACGCACAATCGGTGTCTTGATCACCTTTTGATTTTCCAGAATCTTTTCTGCTTTATCTTCCTCTGCAAGATAAGTAATCAACGCAAGCAGATCTTTATCCTTGCACTCCTGATCGATCAGTTTTTCATATCCTCCGACAGCCTGGCATACCGAATTGAATTCACCTTTACTCAGACCTTTTTCTTTCATATCTACGAACTGGTACTTAATTCCGCGCTCTTTGAAAAATCGTTCAGCTTTTTTGCTGTCGAAGCTTTTCTTGGTTCCGAAAATTTGTATGTTCATTTTTGTTCCTCATATAATTACTCATCATATCATAGAATCTATGTGTCCATACCTATTACATATTTCTGAAGCGCTCGTATCTATGTCTTATCAATTCCTGTTCTGACATGCTTCCATATTTCATCAGAAATTCTTCTATTGCTTCATTTATCTGCATGATCACAGAATCCATATTCTGAACCGTATATGTTTCCGGTTCTGCGAAAACACGCTCTACAATTCCCTGTGCTTTCAAATTCTCTGCTGTCAGCTTCATCACTTCTGCGGCTTCTTTTGCTTTAGAACTGTCTTTCCATAGAATGCTTGCAAATCCTTCCGGCGAAAGAATCGAATAGATAGAATTCTCCAGCATCCATACTTCATCCGCAGTTGCCATCGCAAGTGCTCCACCGCTTCCGCCTTCACCGATAATGATAGATACGACCGGAACCTTTAATCCGGACATCTCATAGATATTTCTGGCAATCGCTTCTCCCTGTCCGCGTTCTTCTGCTTCCAGTCCACAGAACGCTCCCGGTGTATCAACCAGACAAATGACAGGTCTGGCAAATTTTTCTGCCTGTTTCATCAGTCTTAATGCTTTTCGATAACCTTCTGGTTCCGGCATGCCGAAGTTTCTTTCGATATTTTCTTTCGTATTTCTTCCCTTTGCCTGTGCGATCACCGTTACCGGCATACCATGGAACCTTGCCACACCGCCAATGATTGCTTTGTCATCCGCAAAATATCTGTCACCGTGGAATTCTACAAAGTCTGTAAAGAGCGCATCAATGTAATCACTTCCTACCGGACGGTCTTTTCGTCTGGAAAGTTCTACTCTCTGCCATGCCGTTAATTTTTCTTCTTTCCTTCCGTCTGCCACCAGATCCTGAGCACATTCTTTTCTATTAAAATCTGTTCCTTTTCCATTCTCATGAAGTGCAAGGATTTTAGAAAGTACTGCTTTCATCTGCGGACGTTCTACAATGGCATCCAGGAACCCATGTTCCAGTAAGAACTCTGCTCTTTGGAATCCCTCCGGAAGCTTTTGGCCGATGGTCTGCTCAATCACTCTTGGGCCTGCGAACCCGATCAGAGCTTTTGGCTCTGCCAGGATCACATCCCCGAGCATCGCAAAGCTTGCGGTTACTCCGCCAGTCGTGGGATCAGTCAGTATGCTGATATAAAGAAGTCCGGCATCACTGTGGTGCTTCAGTGCTGCGGATGTCTTTGCCATCTGCATCAGAGAGACGATTCCCTCCTGCATGCGGGCCCCTCCGGAGCAGGCAAATAAGATGACCGGAAGTCTTTCTTCTGTTGCCCGCTCTACTGCCCTTGCTATCTTCTCTCCAACTGCTTCTCCCATGCTGGCCATCAAAAATCTCCCATCACAGACTCCGATAGCCGTCTCACGGCCGTCAATCTTTGCTTTTCCTGTTATGACTGCTTCTGAAAGCCCTGTCTTTTCCTGCAGTTTTTCCAGTTTTTCTTCGTATCCTTTGTATTCCAGAGGATTCCCTCCCTGAAGATCAGAATCCCACTCTTCAAAAGAACCTTCATCTGTAACCATCTCGATCCTTCGTCTCGCATGCACGCGGAAATATCCCCCGCACTTCGGACAGATGTAATGATCTTTCTTTACATCCTCTGCAATAATTGCTCCTCCACACTTGTTACATTTGCGGAGTAATCCCTCCGGTACTTCCGGTCGTCTGGTAAATGTAATATAATTCTTTCTTCCGACAGCAATTCTGGTTTTCTTAAATACGTTGTCCAGCTTCATCAGCAGTCACCTCTACAGTCTTTCAATAAATTCAATATCTATATTTCCCTCAATGTAATCTGGATGATTCACAATTCCATACTGATAATCCACATTCGTGTCAATTCCTTGCCGCAATTGTACATGCCTTTGCTGCCGGATGTGGACTGACGGTTCTTCGCCCATACGATCAGTTTTGCCACCATGGAATCATAATATGGCGGAATCGTATAACCACTGTATATTGCAGAATCGATGCGGATTCCCTTTCCTCCCGGAAGATACATATCCGTGATCGTTCCCGGAGACGGGCGGAATCCTTTCTCCGGATTCTCTGCATTGATCCTGCACTCGATCGCATGTCCGGTCAGTTTAATGTCTTCCTGTGTATAGGACAGCTTCTGTCCGGATGCGATACGGATCTGTTCCTTTACAAGATCTACACCGGTTACCCATTCCGTTACCGGATGCTCCACCTGGATCCTGGTATTCATTTCCATGAAATAAAAGTTCCCGGATTTTTCTAATAAGAACTCGATCGTTCCGGCATTCTCATACCCTGCTGCTTTGGCGGCTTTCACCGCCGCATCTCCCATCTTTTTTCTCAGTTCATCTGACAATGCAACAGATGGGGATTCTTCAATCAATTTCTGGTGATTACGCTGGATGGAACAGTCTCTTTCTCCCAGATGGATCACATTGCCATATTTATCTGCCAGAATCTGGAACTCAATATGTCTTGGATTTTCTACAAAGTGTTCAATGTACATCGTCGAATCGGCAAATGCCATCTCGGTCTCTTTCTGCGCCGTCTGAAATGCAGATTCAAACTCTTCCGGTGTCCAGGCAGTACGCATGCCTTTTCCTCCGCCGCCAAGGGCAGCTTTTATAATAACCGGATAGCCGATCTCCTGTGCCAACGCAGCACCTGTCTTTGCATCGTAGACCGGTTCCTTACTTCCGGGTATGACCGGAACGCCTGCTTCCATCATTGTATTTCTCGCAACCTGTTTATTACCAAGGCTTGCAATGACTTTGGAATCCGGTCCGATGAAAGTAATATTGCATTGCTCACATAATTCTGCAAATTTACTGTTCTCAGACAGGAATCCGAATCCGGGATGAATTGCATCTGCACCACTGATGATCGTTGCACTGATGATATTTTCCATACTGAGATAGCTATCTTTTGACGGAGCAGGACCTATGCAGACTGCTTCATCTGCAAGCTTCGTGTGCAGTGCTTCTTTGTCCGCCTCGGAATAGACCGCCACAGTCTCTATTCCCATCTCACGGCAGGCGCGGATGATACGCACTGCAATCTCTCCCCTGTTTGCGATCAATACTTTTTTAATCATCTTTCCTTACACTCCTATGCTGCTTTTTGTTTATCCAACCATAAATGTCAGTTCTGCACTGACTACTACCTTTCCATCCACACTTGCGACTGCCTCGCCGACACCGACAGGCCCTTTTCGCCGGATGATCTTCGTCTCCAGACGTACCTTGTCTCCCGGAATGATCTTACCTTTGAATTTACATTTATTGATTCCGCCGAAATATGCAATCTTTCCTTTGTTTTCTTCCAGACTTAAGATTGCAACCGCACCAGCCTGTGCCAGCGCTTCCACGGTCAGTACTCCCGGCATCACCGGTTCTTCCGGAAAATGTCCGGCGAAGAATTCTTCTCTGTAAGACACACATTTATATCCCACTGCGTATTCTCCCGGTACATAATCCTCAATGTAATCCAACAGAAGAAATGGGTGGCGGTGCGGGATGATTTCTTTTATCTGATTGATATCCAAATGATTCATACTGTCCTCCTACACGATGCGGAACAATGGCTGTCCATATTCCACACCTTCCTGATTATTTACCAGAATCTCTGCGACTGTTCCGCTGTAATCGCTTTCGATCTCATTCATCAGCTTCATTGCTTCTACAATTCCGAGTGTCTGTCCTTTTTCTACTCTGTCACCGACTTTTACGAAACTTTCCGCATCTTCCGCAGGTGCTGCATAGAATGTTCCTACCAGCGGGGATTCCACCACATTCCCGACAGGTGTTTCTTCGGCAGACGTTCCCGATATCAGATCTCCTTCTGCTGCTTTTTTTATCTCAGTAGCAGAAGTTGTTACCGCATTCACCGGTGCAGACAGATTTTCCGTCACATAGCATGTATTTTCTTTCTTGCTCAAATGCAATTTGATTCCTTCTTCCTCATATTTAAATCCTGTCAGATCTGACTTTGACACGGCATCTATGAGTTCGATCATTTTCTCCATTTCCATATGCTCTTTGTCCCTCCTGTGATTCTCCGCTAGCCTTCATACCGCTTCAACAATAACACTGCATTATGCCCTCCGAATCCAAGCGAGTTGGTCAGTACATAATCCACTTTCTTCTCAATCGGCGCACCAATTGCATAATTCAGGTCACATTCTTCATCTGCGGTTTCTGTTCCGACAGTCTGATGAATGAAGTTATCCTGAATTGTCTTCACACAGGTAATAAACTCTACACCTCCTGCTGCGCCAAGCAGATGTCCGATCATAGATTTTGTAGAATTGATCACAACATCCTTTGCCGCTTCGCCGAGTGCCAGCTTAATTGCACGTGTCTCGAACAGGTCATTATGATGTGTACTGGTTCCATGTGCATTGATATAATCTACCTGAGAAGGTTCGATCCCGCCTTCTTCCATTGCAAGTTCCATTGCTTTGGCTGCTCCGCTTCCGTCTTCTGCCGGAGAAGTAATGTGATATGCATCTCCCGTAGAACCGTATCCGACAAGTTCGGCATAGATGACTGCACCACGTTGTTTTGCATGTTCCAGTTCTTCCAGAACAACTACACCTGCACCTTCTCCGAGAACGAATCCATCCCTGTCTTTATCAAATGGTCTGGATGCCTTCATCGGATCTGTAGAAGTCGAAAGTGCTGTCAGACTTGTGAATCCTGCGACTCCGGTCTCACAGATACATCCTTCTGCTCCACCCGCCAGCATCACTTCTGCGTCACCATACTGGATCGCACGGAATGCATCACCGATGCAGTTTGTTCCACTGGCACATGCTGTGACAACATTCGTGCATTTTCCTTTCAGCCCAAGCTGGATGGAAATATTACCTGCTGCCATGTTCGAGATCATCATCGGAACCAGCAATGGATTGACTCTTCCCGGTCCTTTGGTCCGGATCTTTTCATATTCTTTTTCTACTGCCTGAAGGCTTCCGATACCGGAACCTACGATCACACCGACACGGAACGGATCTTCTTTTGACATATCAAGTCCGGAATCCTCGAATGCTTCTTTCGCCGCCGCTACCGCATACTGGGAAAATGGCTCCATTCTTCTTGCTGCCTTAAAATCCATTCTGTCTTTTGCCTGAAAATCTTTTACCTCGGCCGCAATTTTCACCTTATATTCCGTAGTGTCGAATTTTGTGATCTCTCCGATTCCTACTTTACCTTCTTTGATACCGTCCCAGAACTCCTCTACGGTATTTCCGATCGGAGTCACTGCTCCAAGTCCTGTCACTACAACCCTTCTCTTCATATATCTTAATCTCCTTTACATCACCATACCGCCGTCTACATGCAATACCTGTCCGGTAATATATCCCGCATCCTCTGACGCAAGAAATGCAACCGCATTCGCCACATCTTCTGCTTTTCCGAATTTTCCAAGCGGAATCTGTGCGGCAGACGCTTCTTTTATCTTTTCCGGAAGTACTTCTGTCATGTCGGTCTCGATAAATCCCGGTGCAACTGCATTGACCGTGATTCCTCTGGATGCCACTTCTCTGGCTGCTGTTTTGGTCAGTCCGATCACACCTGCTTTGGACGCCGCATAATTTGCCTGTCCTGCATTACCGCTGACACCTACAACAGATGCCATATTTATGATGCGTCCGCTTCTCTGGCGGATCATCTGGCGGAGTGCAGCTCTTATTGTATGAAATGTTCCCTTCAAGTTTGTGTCCAATACCTTATCAAAATCTTCTTCTGACATCTTCATAAGGAGTCCATCCTTTGTGATTCCTGCATTATTAACCAGAATATCAATTCTTCCCTGCTCCTTGATCACCGTCTCGATGAATTCTTTACAGGCATCAAAATCGGCCACATTACATTGTATGATCACCGCTTTACCGCCTGCAGACTCAACTTCATTCTTTACTTCTTCGGCTCTTTCTCTGGAACCGTTATAGTTGATCACAACTGTTGCTCCTTTTGATGCAAGCTTTACAGCGATTGCTTTTCCGATTCCTCTGGATGCTCCGGTTACAACCGCAATTTTTCCTTCCATTGTCTGATCCATCTTTACGATTCCTCCATCCTGTTTCCACCATCTGCGAGTTCCTCACAGACTTTATCCACATCCTCCCACTGGGAAATGTGGAATACTTTCACATTTCGATTGATTTTTCTTAAGAATCCTTCCAGTGTCCTGCCCGGTCCGATTTCGACGAATGTATCCACACCATCTGCGATCATGCGCTCCATGCTCTGCATCCAGCGCACCGGTGAACTGATCTGTGTCGTAAGAAGCCCCGGAGTTTCTCTGATATCCGTTACTTCTTCTGCCGATACGTTTGTCACATACGGAATCTTCAATTCATGAAATCTGGTATTCTCCAGCTCTTCTGCCAGCTTCTCTCCCGCCGGAACCAGCATCTTCGAATGGAACGGTCCGCTGACATTTAACATAATTGTCCGTCTTGCACCTGCTTCTTTTAATTTTCCGGCTGCTTCTTCCACAGCCTTCGTCTTGCCGGTGATAACAATCTGTCCCGGACAATTATAATTTGCAACTGATACATCTGCGATCGGTTCGATCACTTCTTCGATTTTCTCTGCATCCATGGAGATGACCGCACACATAGCACCTTCTCCTGCCGGCACCGTATTCTGCATCAGAATTCCTCTTTTTCTCACCAGACGGATCGCATCCATATCATTCATCCCGCCGGCAATTGCGATCGCCGGATATTCACCGAGACTTAATCCTGCCGTAACATCTGCTTTCAACCCTTTATTCTCTGCAACTCTTGTCATCGCAAGACAAGTGGTAACCATCGCTGCCTGCGTATATTCCGTCAGATCCAGTTTGTCATTTTCTTCAAAGCAGAGTGCTTTCATATCCAGACCAAGCTCCTCACCTGCCTGATCGAATATGTATCTTGCGATCTCACTGTTCTCATAAAAGTCGGCTCCCATGCCGGCTTTCTGAGCTCCCTGTCCGGGATAAATAAATGCAGTCTTACTCATAGAATCCTTTTCCTCCGATCAATGCATCTGTCTCATTCACCAGTTTCTGAACCAGCTCTTTACATGACATTCTTTCTTTTACCATACCTGCAATCTGACCGGACATCACGCTTCCGGTTTTGACATCGCCGTCCACAACGGCTCTTCGAAGACCGCCGAGCGTCAGTTTTTCCAGCTCTTCGAACGGAGCTCCCTCTTTTTCCAGTTCCAGATAATGGCGTGTCATCTCATTTCGGATCGCCCGCACCGGATGACCGGTTGTGCGGCCTGTCACGCGGGTATCAATATCTTTCGCCTTGATCACCAGCTGCTTGTAATTTTCATGCACAACGGCCTCTTTCGAAGCGACAAAACGCGTTCCCATCTGAACCGCCTCGGCACCCAGCATAAAGGCTGCTGCCATGCCGCGTCCGTCCGCAATTCCACCGGCCGCAATGACCGGAATTTTTACGGCATCTGCCACCTGCGGAACGAGTGCCATCGTTGTCGTCTCGCCGATATGGCCGCCGGACTCACATCCTTCTGCCACAACGGCATCTGCGCCTGCGCGCTCCATTCGTCTTGCAAGAGCCACAGAAGCGACCACCGGGATGACGCGGATACCAGCGTTTTTCCACAGTTCCATATATTTCTCCGGATTTCCTGCGCCCGTCGTAACGACTTTTACGCCTTCCTCGGCAACCACTTTTGCCACCTCATCCGCATACGGGCTCATCAGCATGATGTTGACGCCGAACGGTTTGTCCGTCAGTTTTTTTGCTTCGCGGATTTCATTCCGAACCCACTCTGCCGGTGCCGCCGATGCTCCGATGAGGCCAAGGCCGCCGGCCTCGGAAACTGCCGCTGCCAGATGATGCTCCGCCACCCAGGCCATTCCGCCCTGAATAATGGGATATTCTGTTTTCAGCAATCCGGTGACTCTTGTCTGCATCCTGTTTTTGTCCTCCGCTTATGCTTTATGGCTTTCTACATAGCTCATGACATCACCGACTGTTTTCAGCTGTTCCAAATCCTCTGCCGGAATATCAACTCCAAAATGCTCCTCAAATGCCATTACCAGTTCAAACAGATCCAGGGAATCTGCCTTCAGATCCTCTGAAAAAGAGGTTTCCGGTGTAATGGAAGCTTTATCTGCTCCAAGGTTTTCTGCTACAATTGCTCTAATTTCTTCAAACATAATGAAAAATCTCCTTTTTACTTTTTTAAATCCATTCTGCGATAGATGCACCCCAGGTCAGTCCACCGCCAAAGCCTGCCATTACAATTCTGTCTCCTGTTTTCAGTCTTTTCGACTGATCCAGTTCGGTTAAAAGAATCGGAATACTTGCAGATGACGTATTTCCGTAATTCTGCAGATTCATGGGAAATTTTCCCAGAGGCTCCTTCAGACGCTTTGCCACGGCCTCCACAATCCTTTGATTTGCCTGATGCAAAACATAGCAGTCAATTTCTTCTCTGGAAAGTCCATTGATACAAAGCACCTCCTCAATCACCTGCGGTACCCTGCGCACTGCAAACCGAAATACTGCCTGCCCATCCATACTGACCTTTGATGAAGCACTCTGCTCTATGCTGAGTCTATGCTGCTCTGTCTCCAGATTTCTGTCATAGTGATGCTCCAACATCAATGCATTTCCCATGCTTCCATCCGAATGGGATATAAACCGATATCCCTTTTTTTCTGTGCAGGTCAGAACAACTGCTCCGGCTCCGTCTCCAAATAAAATACAGCTGTTTCGATCTTTCCAGTCAATGATATTGGACAGACGCTCACTGCCAATAATCAGGGCTGTTTTGTAAGCTCCGCTTTCCAGATATGCTTCTGCACTCTGATATGCCAGTAAAAATCCACTGCATGCTGCATTTAAATCAAAGCAGACTGCCCGTACCGCTCCGATACGTTCCTGAATGCGGCAGGATACCGATGGCATTACTGTTTCCGCAGAAAGTGTTGAAACAATCAGCAGATCGATTTCCTGTGCTGAAATCCCGGAATGCTGCAGGGCCTGCACAGCTGCCTGAGTTCCCATATCGACCACAGTTTCTTTCTCAGCGATATGTCTTCTGCAAATTCCGGTTCGCTCCCGAATCCATACATCTGTCGTCTCAACCATCTGCTCCAGTTCCCGGTTTTCCACAATTTTTTCCGGTATGTATGAACCGGTTCCTCTGATCTCGACTGCCATTGTCTCTTTTATCCCGTCCAAGCTGCAACAGCCATGACGGAATGTCCTTTCTGTTTTCGTTTCGTCCCCTATCTTACCCAAAACGGAATTGGAATACAATTTACAAAAAAAGACAAAATGTCAACTTCTATTCGGTGCAATCGAGTAGGAGGCGGTGACTAACCGCCGTCCTCTCACACCACCGTGCGTACCGTTCGGTACACGGCGGTTTCAATAGTTGACGTGCACAGACTGATAGGCTGTGGCTAAATCATAGAAGCCACTGTTTATCAGTCTTTCTTTTGTCATGGCTTTCTTAACTGTTGTCAGATTCGCACAATACCAGTGTCCTCTTCGGCAGTTTGCCGCCATATTCGCATAGTATTCGTGTACTCCCATCTTTATCAGATTTCTTTTCTTTGTTTTTGGAAGTTTCCACTGTTTCCATATACACATGCGTATTCTGTGGTAGAGCCATCCGTTGATCTCTTCGATGTTGTTCTTCATGCTTGCTATTCCGTAATAGTTCAGCCATCCTCTTGCATATATCTTGATTTTCTCAAGGCTTGGCTTGATTGACTGACATCGTTTACGGGAAGACAACTCTTTCAGTCTCGACTTAAACTTTCTCCATGACTTTGGATGAACGCGAACATAAATACCCGTTCCATTCCTTCCCAATGCAAAGCCTAGATACTTAAAATTTCGGATTGCAAACACACTGACAGTACGGCTTTTCTTTCTGTTGACTGTAAGTTTCAGTTTCTCTTCAAGGTATTTCGTACTGCTTTCCAGAAGTCTCTCCGATGCCCGTTTGCTCTTCGCAAGGAGCACGATGTCATCTGCATATCTGACGCATGGGACTCCTCTCTTCAAAAACTCCTGGTCAAACTCATTGAGATAGATATTCGCCAGTAGTGGGGATAGATTTCCTCCTTGTGGCGAACCTTCCTCTGTTTCCATGACTACTCCGTTCTCCATTACCCCGCTTTTCAGATATCGCTTAATCAACTGCACCACCCGTTCGTCCTTTACATTCTTACGGAGTAAGTTAAGGAGAATTTCATGGTTCAGTGTGTCGAAGTATTTTGATAAATCTAAGGATACTGCATATGTGTATCCTTGTTCTGCATACTCTTTCACTTTTTGTATTGCGTCCTTCGCACTTCTGCCCGGACGATAGCCAAAGCTACCATCTGCAAACAGCGGTTCATAGATTGGCACTAACTCTTGCGTGATTGCCTGTTGGATTGTACGGTCTATCACCGTTGGTATACCAAGCTTTCGCACACCACCATCTGGTTTGGGAATCTCAACTCGTCTTACTGGAGACGGAGTATACTTTCCACGATAAATGCGGTCGGTTATCTCTTGTTGATGCTCCTTTAGATATGGAAGAGCCTCTTCAATGGTCATGCCATCAATTCCTGGTGCTCCCTTGTTTGCCTTAACTCTCTTATACGCTCTGTTAAAGTTATCTTTATACAGTATCGCTTCTAAAAGTCTCGGCTGTGCACTGTCTCTTTCTTTCCATATCCGATTGAATGACCTAGACGCTTTCACATACCCTTCATGTTCCGCATTATCTCTTTGCGAACAGCCATTGTTTTCAATGTTTTCTGCCATAGACGGTCATTCCTCCTTTCTCGGTCATACTCAAGACTCCTACTGATTCGGTCCTTCACCTCTCGGCTACTATGACCTCTGCTGACTTCTGTGCGTTCAGCATTGCTTTATGCAATGGTTACCTCTTTCAAGGCGTACCGCACAGACCTCCCTAGGTACCACACGTTTCTTCCTCTCCATCC
>OGXX01003975.1_pt1 | contig 11833 bp, 9 predicted proteins | sample 1576301 | NCBI WGS metagenome assembly OGXX01 (sample SAMEA3541469, study PRJEB24748) | human gut metagenome | biome: human gut; feature: human-associated habitat; material: faeces | place: China | collected 2012 | reverse complement strand
GGTCGAAGAACATGATGTAAACATCCGCTTCAGCTCCCCAACTGCCGTGGCTGCGATACCCCGCACGGTCACTGGTCCAAATCATGGCTTTTCCACCCAATACCCATTTGGCATTGGTGTCGCTGTATCCGCTTTCGGTAAGGTTCACCATTTCTCCTTTTCCGTCAGCTTTCAACAGTACCACATCTTTATTATTCCAGCCGCCTATACCAATAAAATCAGAGAGAATCCATTTACTGTCGGGACTCCATTGGAACCATTGGTCACCGTCTGCATAAGAATACTGGTATTTGGCATCCATAACAGTACGTACAGCTTTGCTTTTCAGATTGATAACACGAATAGCCGTACGGTTTTCAAGGAAAGCAATCTCCTTTCCGTCAGGGCTATACTGTGGTTGGAAAGAAGCGATGTTAGATTTAGTCAAGCGTTCTTCTTTCAATTCGGTGGCATAAGTGAACTGCTTTTCTTCTTTACGTACGATCGTTGATGTGTAAAGTTGCCAAAGTCCGTTACGTTCCGATGAGTAAACTAAAGTACGTCCGTCGGGGGCAAAACTGATGTCACGTTCCTGGTCGGGAGTATTCGTAATTTGCTTCGTTGTTTTGTAGTCGATAGAAGTGACGTATACATCACCGCGCATGATAAATGCCACTTCCTTACCCTTAGGAGAAACGGCAATGTCAGTTGCGCCGTACGATCTGATCTGGCGGATGATGTCTTTGTCTATCTTATCCGACAGGATAGTGATATTTACTTTTTGTGGCTGTCCGCCCGGAACAAGCGTGTAAATCTCGCCATTATAGCCGTAGCATAATTTACCTTCGCTTGCCATACTCAGAAAGCGTACCGGATGTTTGGTGTGGAAAGTGATTTGCTTGGAAGTATTTGTTCCAGGGGTACGTTGGAAGATGTTGAACGAACCTTTTTCTTCACTCAAATAATAGAATGACTTACCGTCGGGAGCCCATACCGGTTCACGGTCTTCACCTCCGAAAGTGGTTTGCTTCTGGTATACGGGCGTCTTTCCGGGAGTATAGCTCCAGATGTCACGGGCGATAGGGGATACCTGATGTTTACGCCAGTAGTCTTCATATCCTTTTTTATCCTGATAAAGCATAACTCCTTCCTTATTAATAGAGATACACTCCATAGGCATGGATGAAAACATGGTGGGACGTCCTCCTGTAACGGCCACTTCGTATATCTGCTGGAATTGTCCCGAGGGAAATCCGGCATCCTCGGCAGAAGGGGCGATATTAGCTGTGAACAGGATATGCTTGTCGTCTTTATAAGCGACAGGCTTTTCGCTGCCGGAATGAGTGGTCAATCGTTGGGGGACTCCTCCCTCTTTGGCGACAACGAAAACATCAAGACTCCCCATGCGGTCGGATGCAAAAGCTATCTGCTTTCCGTCGGGACTCCATACCGGAGTGGTGTCAAAAGCCGGATTCGTGGTGATTTGGGTGGCACGTCCGCCGGTTGACGGTACTGTGTAAATGTCTCCCTTGTAGGTGAATGCAATGGTTGTTCCGTCCGGAGAAAGAGCGCAATAGCGCATCCATAGTGGAGCTTCTTGTGCCGCAATTGTTCCTGCAAAGCAGAGAGCAAATGCACTTAGTAGTAGTTTCTTCATTTTTCTTTATTATAATTGTGTTAATTCATTTCTAAAGGTCTAAGGAGGCGCTATTTATAAATCTTTGAGTAGTACTTTACTTGCCTTTTTATAGTATTCTTCTCTCGATTCTGTCAGCACCTTCCATTCATCGCTAAATTCTTCGTCTTTATCAATCTTGAAATTCTCGGAACCGTATGTGTCCAAACGATCAAGCAAAATTGCTACATTTAATTGGTTGATATCCATCGAAGGCTGATAACCGATATCTTCACTTTTTTGGTCGGTTACTACCTCATGTATCAGGTCTATTTCCTGTAATTGATAAAGTACTTGGTTCGTCAGCCGGATGGGTATCTGATGTTCTTCCGATATTTCTGCCGCCGTATAAGGAGGATCGTTCTTTTCGAACCGTTTGGCGATGAGTGACATAATCAGGATAGAGATAAAATCCCGGTAACGCCTGCTGATATTACGTGTGTCCTGGTCGAAGCTAAAACTGCGGATGTTCTGTCCCGCGTATGCCAGTTCAGCACCGAACAGGCAGATAGTCCAGGAAATCTGTAACCAGAGCAGGAATAGAGGAAGTGCAGCAAAGCTACCGTAGATAGCATTGTATTTTGATACCCACAACTGGCTGTTGATATATAGGAACTGGAAAGCCTGATAAGCGGAGCCGGCCAGAATACCGGCAATAAGAGCGTGTTTGAATTTTACTTTCGTGTTCGGCATGAAAATATACAGCCCGGTGAACATCATCCATGTGAGAACGAAGGGGATAAGCCGTATCATGAACTTCATGACAGGAGCAAGCAGGACGAAATCATCCATTTGTTTGAGTATGGTACTCATAAACAGGGAAAGTCCTCCGGAAACAACTATCAGAATCGGCATCAACAGGAACATGGAGAAATAATCCGTAATCTTGCGATACATGGAACGTGCTTTCTTTACTTCCCAGATACGGTTGAATGTGATTTCAATATTGCTGACCAGATTGATGACCGTCCATAACAACATCACTAAACCTACTCCGATGAAAACACCTCCTTTGGTTTGTGAGAGATAGGAATTGACAAAAGAGAGAATGGCTTCTGTCGTTTCTATATTTCCTCCGAAGCCGTTGCGGAACTGGTGTTCCATTAGGTTGTCGAACCCGAAGCCACGGGCTACGGCAAATAAAATGGCAAGTATCGGCACAATGGCGAGCAGCGTGCTGTATGTCAGCGCAGAGGCCTTGTTAGCCATTCGGTCTTTGGTGAACCGGTTGATACAAAGATAGATCGTTTTTATAATATTGTAGAGCGAGAACTTAGTTCTGGTCACTTCGTCTTCCGTGATGCGCCAAATGTCATACGTAAGAAACTTCCATATATCAGTGATTTTCTTCTTCATGGCTCAGGGTTTTAAAAAGAAAAAGCAGTCAGCCTATAAGCCGAGTTCTGTACCTTATATAAATAAGGTGTCTGTCATTTATCTGAGTGACGTGTCACCACGGCACTTTAGCGGTCTACCCTCCGACATGGAGCGAGCAACTCTCATAACGCCGGTTTACATGACCTTACAACTCCTAAGACGTACAGCCCGTCATGTCACCATGCGGCTGGTGGGCTCTTACCCCACCTTCTCACCCTTACCCCGTTTCCCGTAGGAATTGTGGCGGTTGTTTTCTTCTACGTTACTCCACCTTTGCAGATAGCTTTCTGTTAGGAAGTAGGATGCTCTGTGTTGCCCGGACTTTCCTCCTGCACGAAAACGTGCACGCGACAGACCGGCCAACTGCTTTAGGCTGCAAAAATACGTCATTTATTTTGTTTTAGCCAAAGAATGTGTCACAAATAGAAATAATTTCTACCTTTGCTATCATTAAATCATGGTTCGATGAAGAAAATTATCCTTTTTTTCTGCTGCTTTCTGGCAGTTGCGTCAGTTACCCTGAATGCTCAGGAGATACGTCCTATGCCTGCTGATTCCGCTTATGGAGTAGTGCATATTTCTGTCTGTAATTTACGTGACGAGGGGAAGTTTACCTCCGGTATGAGTACACAAGCATTGTTAGGAATGCCGGTTAAAGTTCTGCAATATACGGGTTGGTACGAGATTCAAACACCGGATGATTATACCGGTTGGGTACATCGAATGGTTATTACCCCCATGTCGAAGGAAAGATATAATGAATGGAACCGTGCCGAAAAGATTGTGGTTACTGCCCATTATGGATTCACTTATGAGAAGCCGGATGAGAAATCGCAAACCGTATCTGACGTAGTGGCAGGAAACCGCTTGAAGTGGGAAGGAAGCAAAGGGCATTTTTATAAAGTCTCTTATCCGGACGGTCGGCAAGCATATATTTCCAAATCGATCTCACAGCCGGAGACAAAATGGAGAGCTTCTCTGAAACAGGATGTGGAGAGTATTATCGAAACTGCATATACTATGATAGGCATTCCCTATCTGTGGGCCGGTACTTCTTCCAAAGGAGTAGATTGCAGCGGTCTGGTTCGTACGGTGCTGTTCATGCATGATATTATTATTCCCAGGGATGCATCGCAACAAGCTTATGTAGGAGAACGCATCGAGATTACTTCCGATTTTGCTAATGTGCAACGGGGAGATTTGGTGTTTTTCGGTCGGAAAGCGTTTTCCGGACGGAAAGAAGGTATCTCTCATGTCGGTATCTATTTAGGAAATAAACAGTTTATCCATGCTCTTGGCGATGTGCATATCAGTAGCTTTGAACCGGCAGATAAGAACTATGATGAATTTAATACGGGGCGTTTGCTTTTTGCAGTCCGCTTTCTGCCATATATAAATAAGGAGAAAGGGATGAATACTACGGAACATAATCCTCACTACCTTCCACAATAACCCCTTTATTTTATTGTCTTATCACACTTATAACTTTGAAAACATGCAAAACAGAAGAGATTTCTTGAAAACGGCGGCTTTTGCAGCTTTAGGTTCCGGGCTAGTGGTTCGCCAGGCATTGGCCGGCGAATTATCACCTTCTACCTTATATATAAATAAACTCGGCTTGGGCGGGAAGATGAAAATGAAGTTTTTCCCTTATGAGTTGAAATTAAGACATGTATTTACTGTGGCCACCTATTCGCGTACTACAACTCCCGACGTACAGGTGGAAATAGAATATGAAGGGATCACCGGATACGGGGAGGCTTCTATGCCCCCTTATTTAGGTGAAACAGTGGAGTCTGTCATGAATTTCCTCAGGAAGGTGAACTTGGAGCAGTTTTCTGATCCTTTTCAGTTAGAAGACATTTTGTCATACGTTGACAGTCTCTCGCCGAAAGATACTGCAGCTAAAGCAGCAGTGGATATTGCTCTTCACGATTTAGTGGGAAAATTGCTGGGTGCTCCGTGGTATCAGATATGGGGATTGAATAAGGAAAAGACGCCTTCTACCACTTTTACTATTGGCATTGATACTCCGGATGTGGTGCGTGCGAAAACAAAAGAATGTGCCGGGCGGTTTAATATATTAAAGGTGAAACTGGGACGGGACAATGATAAAGAGATGATTGGGACCATTCGCTCGGTGACAGACCTTCCGATAGCGATAGACGCTAATCAAGGTTGGAAAGACCGTCAGTACGCGCTCGATATGATTCATTGGCTGAAAGAAAAAGGGATTGTGATGATAGAGCAGCCTATGCCGAAAGAGCAGTTGGATGACATTGCGTGGATAACCCAGCAGAGTCCGTTGCCGATATTTGCCGATGAGTCTTTGCAGCGTTTGGGAGATGTGGCAGCATTGAAAGGTGCTTTTACGGGAATTAATATCAAGTTGATGAAATGTACCGGTATGCGTGAGGCATGGAAAATGGTGACATTGGCGCACGCGCTCGGTATGCGTGTAATGGTAGGGTGTATGACAGAGACTTCCTGTGCTATATCTGCCGCTTCGCAATTCTCGCCACTCGTTGATTTTGCCGACCTAGATGGCAACCTGCTTATCTCCAACGACCGCTTTAAAGGAGTGGAAGTAGTGCGAGGAAAAATCACCCTGAATGATTTGCCCGGGATAGGTGTCATGAAAATCTAGTCTTACTGAATGAATGTCAGAGTGTTAACGCCACCTGACATACAACGAATGTAAATTTGTCAGGTGTTGTCGTTAACCGCTGTTAAGCCTTAAATATTCTCTGTTAAAAGAGGACAAAAAAGTGTGACAAGTAGAATAAGTGAACGATATTTGTTATTATTTTAACGTCGTAAAAGTTAAAACAATGTCGAATATTAACATTTTAAAGAATTATAAATCATGAAACAGACAACAAAGAACATTCTGGGAGTAGGAGCTATCGTTCTTCTTAGCTCAGGAGTTGCAGGATTGACAACTTACAAATTGTTGCAATCTAACGAGGCTGCTACAGAGACATCTTTTAATGAGATGTTCAAGCAGAATCCCAATGTCAAATTGGCTGCTTTTGACGCGGTAAACGCTCAACCTGTCGATTTGACTCAAGCTGCGGAAAATTCGCTTCATGCTGTCGTACATATAAGGTCTACTCAGGAAGCTAAAACAAGAACGGTTCAGCAAGCGCCGGATATTTTTGATTTCTTCTTTGGAGACGGACGCGGGCAGCAACGTCAGGTGCAAACTCAGCCCCGTGTAGGATTCGGTTCGGGGGTGATTATTTCTAAAGACGGATATATCGTAACGAACAATCACGTGATTGATGGTGCGGATGAAATCAGTGTGAAACTGAATGATAACCGTGAGTTCAAAGGACGTGTGATTGGGACCGATCCCAGCACTGACCTTGCACTGGTGAAAATCGAAGGCGATGATTTTCCGACTATTCCGGTGGGAGATTCTGAAGCTTTGAAAGTAGGAGAGTGGGTATTGGCGGTAGGTAATCCGTTCAATCTGAATTCTACTGTAACTGCCGGTATCGTAAGTGCAAAAGCCCGTTCGTTGGGAGTATATAATAATGGTATAGAATCATTCATCCAGACGGATGCTGCGATCAACCAAGGTAATAGTGGGGGCGCACTGGTGAATGCGAAAGGCGAATTGGTAGGTATCAACTCCGTACTTTCTTCTCCCACAGGTGCATACGCAGGATATGGTTTTGCCATTCCGACCAGTATTATGACAAAGGTCATCGCCGACTTGAAACAATATGGAACAGTACAACGTGCATTGCTCGGTATCCGTGGTGGTTCTATTGGTAGTAGTCTAATGGACGACCGTCAGCCGATTGACAACTCCGGTAAGACATTGGCAGATAAAGCGAAGGAACTGGGTGTAGTAGAAGGTGTATGGGTTTCCGAAATCGTAGAAAACGGTTCTGCGTCAGGAGCTGACATCAAGGTAGACGACGTAATCATCGGTTTGGATAATAAGAAGGTGTCCAACATGGCTGACTTGCAGGAAGCTATCGCTAAACATCGTCCGGGTGACAAAGTGAAAGTGAAACTGATCCGTGACAAGAAAGAAAAGACCGTTGAAGTAACGTTGAAGAACGAACAGGGTACTACCAAGATTGTGAAGGATGCAGGTATGGAAATCCTGGGAGCTGCTTTCAAAGAATTGCCGGATGATTTGAAAAAACAATTGAATCTGGGCTATGGGTTGCAAGTAACGGGAGTTTCCTCCGGTAAGATGTCGGATGCAGGAGTTCGCAAAGGATTTATCATTCTGAAAGCTAACGACCAGCCGATGCGTAAAGTCAGCGATCTGGAAGAAGTAATGAAGGCTGCAGTTAAGTCTCCGAACCAGGTATTGTTCTTGACCGGTGTCTTCCCGTCAGGCAAACGTGGATACTTCGCCGTCGATTTGACTCAGGAATAAGGTGTAAAATAAGGTAATAAGATTACAGGATAAGCTAATGAAATAGAAAAAGGATGCCGTCAATCAACTTGCCGGCATCTCTTTTTGTTTTATTAGTAGAAAAATATAGTGTAAAAGTTACTTAATTTTGTATGTTAACAAATTATTTGTCGTAACTTTGCACTCCAAATCTGTTTTTAAAGAATGAGACAACTAAAGATTACCAAAAGTATCACTAACAGAGAGAGCGCTTCTCTTGATAAGTATTTGCAGGAAATCGGCCGTGAAGACCTGATTACTGTTGAGGAAGAAGTGGAACTCGCTCAACGCATTCGTAAGGGTGACCGTGTAGCATTGGAAAAATTGACACGTGCCAATCTTCGTTTCGTCGTATCTGTGGCCAAACAGTACCAGAACCAGGGTTTGAGTTTGCCTGACTTGATTAATGAAGGCAATTTAGGACTGATTAAGGCTGCCGAAAAGTTTGATGAAACACGTGGGTTCAAGTTTATCAGCTACGCTGTATGGTGGATTCGCCAGTCTATTCTGCAAGCATTGGCAGAGCAGTCGCGTATTGTTCGTCTCCCGTTGAACCAGGTCGGTTCGCTGAATAAAATCAGTAAAGCCTTCTCCAAGTTCGAACAGGAAAACGAGCGGCGTCCGTCTCCTGAGGAGTTGGCAGATGAACTGGAAATTCCGGTTGATAAAATCTCTGATACGCTGAAGGTGTCCGGCCGTCATATTTCGGTGGATGCGCCTTTTGTGGAAGGAGAGGATAACAGCCTGTTGGATGTGTTGGTGAACGATGATTCGCCAATGGCGGACCGCTCTCTGGTTAATGAGTCTCTTGCGAGGGAAATTGATAGAGCTCTTTCTACGTTAACCGATAGAGAAAAAGAAATCATTCAGATGTTTTTTGGTATCGGACAACAGGAAATGACATTAGAAGAAATCGGCGATAAGTTTGGCCTCACACGTGAGCGCGTTCGTCAGATTAAAGAAAAAGCAATTAGAAGACTTAGACAAAGTAATCGTAGTAAATTGCTCAAATCTTACTTGGGATAAGTAAGGAATATCAGTTTCTGAAAGAAAAAAGAATTTGAGTCGCATAAGTCGCACTTTTCATATAGAAGAATGTACTTATGCGACTTTTTATTTAGTTTCCCGTCCGTTATTTCTATGACTAAGAAATACTATTTATTTGAGATAAATGGAGGTAATCTCCTCTTTTTTCTTACCTTTGCCACAATAAAATTTATATGATATGAAATACGTAAAAATACTATTTGCAATTGCACTTGTGTTTACCATGTGCTCGGCTTTTTCTTTGAAAAAAGATCACTCTAAACCTGTTTATGCTTTTGGGATTTCTGCTTCGTTTACAGATACTGTTGTATATTTCACAGAAATTCAGATCTTGGATAGTGTGAGTCTCAGTAAGGAAGGTTTTCTGGCTCATCGTGAATTGTATAGCTATCAGTTGAAAAATTATCTGGAGGACAATCTGTTACAGCAAAATAGTACATGTATGATTTACTTCTCGGAGAACAAAAGTAAATTAGAGAAGGAAGCAACGAAAATCCTCAATAAATATAAAAAGAGTAGGAATATGACAGTAACGCGGATTGAAGCTGATAAGTTCCGTTTTACGAAACCGGAAGAATAATAATTGAATTGTTAATATGGATAAGAGATGTGGTTTGCATCTCTTATTTTTTTATATTTGTCCTTTGTAATAAACTTAAAACTAATGAAAAAGATTAAAATACTTTCCCTTTTTGTATGCTTGATAGCATTATTGGCAGCCTGTGAAGATGAAGATATAACACCCTCTTATGGTGCACGTACAGTATTGGTTTATATTGCAGGTAATAATAGCCTCGGTCAGTCTGACTTTGATTCAAAGGATGTGTCGGAAATGATAGAAGGAATGAAAGGCACGGAGGGGACAACAAACAACCTGTTGGTTTATTTTGCTGGTTATAAGAAGACTGCCAAGCTGATTCGTCTGATAAAAAATGGAAAAGGCGAGGTGAAACAGGAAACTGTAATGAGTTATGATAAACACAATTCGGTTAGTCTTGACGTGATGAAGGATGTTTTTAGAACGGCCTTCTCTAATTATCCGGCTAAGAGTTATGGAATTGTTTTTTGGTCTCATGGCGATGGGTGGCTGCATTATCAGAACCCCTCAACTCGTTGGTGGGGACAGGATACAAGCGATGGAGATTATCGAATGAATATTTCGGATTTGCACGAGGCATTGTCTGTTGCTCCTCATTTTGATTTTATGCTGTTTGATGCTTGTTATATGCAGTCTGTTGAAGTGATTTATCAATTACGTGACCGTACTGATTATTTTATAGGTTCTCCTACGGAAATACCGGGACCGGGTGCTCCGTATGAAGCAGTGGTTCCCGCATTATTCTCACAAGATAAACCGGAAATTAATATTGCAGAGAGCTATTATACAGTTTATGCTGAAAAATATAATAATGGCATAGGGATTTCTAACGAAAACTGGACGGGTGGAGTCTCTGTTTCGGTTGTTAAGAGTAGTGAGCTTCCGGCATTGGCTACTGCCACTAAAGGGGTTTTGCAGACAGCTGCTTCAATGCAGCAAAGAGCTAATATAGATATTACGGGGATTTTGTGCTATGATCCTTTGCGCAGTAAGAACTATCATGATTTAATGGGATTGATGAAAAAAATCCAAGAAAACCAACAAGCATTTGATAACTATGCCCATGCATACCAAAACGCTGTTGTTTGGAAGAATACTACGGATAATAATTATTGTACCTATCCTTCGGGGTATGGGGAAATGGTTTCAATGAACGGTTTTGAAGGACTTTCTACTTATATATTACGGGGGAATGATGTAAAGCAAGATGCATATTATCGTCAGTCGGTAGAATGGTATTCCGCTGCCGGTTGGGCTGATGTATATTGGTAATTAAATTGGCAGCGTATTTTACTATGGATACACAAAATATTACTCCTTTAACACCACAAAAAGACAGACAGGTTAGTGGCTGGCTCTCATTTTTTCTTTTTGTTGTAGGTCTTGGTGCGGCAATAACAGTTGTTACTTCAATTGCAGATTTTTCTTTAGATGCTTATGACATAGGAGTGGGAGACTTTTTTATCTATCTTGTGGCATTAATTGATATTGTTTATGTTTTGGGGATTGGAGGATTGGCTCTTTATACGATATTGGCTTTTTTGAATAAGCGGTTGAATGCGGTCTTTTTGGGTAAAAGTTATCTCATTATTATTTTTCTCTCTAATCTATTACTATTATTAGGTGGAGATTACGGTGATTATGGTTGGGGCAGTCTGCCGCAAATTCTAAAGGCTTTGATTTTTGGGATTGTTTGGCTTGTTTATCTTTGCTTGTCTGAGCAAGTTTCCGATTTATTTCCGAAGGAAGAACGGAAAATTTTGAGTAGAGATAAATATATAGTTGGTTCTTTGATATTTACTCCGGTACTTTTGTTAGGCATTTCAATGTTGGTTTATTGGGGAAGTGTTCCAACTCCTATGAATATTACTTTAGGACATGGTGATTACAGTGATGGTATTATTGCTTTTCATGCACCTGAAGGTGCTATTTGCGAGAAGGATACAGTTGATAATGTATGTCATACTTTTGCTATTGGTGACAGTATTTGGGGTGTTGTCATTGGATTTTATGATACCAACGCTAGTGAAGAATATTTCAAGGAATGTATTGATTCATGGCGTAATACAGAACTGGATGGATATGATTTTTCTATCCTCAATACTCATCAGGAAGTGATTAATCAGAGTAATATAATGCGTATGCAATCTGTAAAGTATGAAACTCGTCCAATATTGATTTGGCAGTTCTCTATGTTGCTCAGCCCGGAAACAGGTAAGGCATGTATTGTTTCCTTGTATTCTACAACTGAGAAAATTGAAAATTTGGTAAATGATCTTATGGCTTCTGTGCGTTTTAAGTAAACCTCTATAAAAGTTGAAAAGTATAACATCGATCTGCCACCTGCAATAAAATCTATTCATACAGGATATGATTGTTTTCTCTCTATGGACAGGGAAAGTGTTTCTACGTTTAGAAACTCCAGTTCCGAGGCTGGAAATTCTAGTTTCTCCGTATGGAAATTAGAGTTTCTAAGCGTGGAAACGGAAGTTTATAACTGTGGAAATGCCAAGGAACTCATAGCTTTTATCAGACTGTTATTCGTGTTTTGTTGCAGGTGGCAGATACATTCTTGTTTTTCAATTCTATTGTAGGTATCTTGTTTATGGCTGTGTTTCGCGGGAAAAGGATTTCTACCAAAGGAGATCTGAACAATAAAACAGCTTTTGTATAAGTTGTATTATATAATAATGTGTAGTCATTCTACATGGGTTCTCCCTGCAGTAAAATTTATGTT
>OGXX01003974.1_pt1 | contig 11833 bp, 14 predicted proteins | sample 1576301 | NCBI WGS metagenome assembly OGXX01 (sample SAMEA3541469, study PRJEB24748) | human gut metagenome | biome: human gut; feature: human-associated habitat; material: faeces | place: China | collected 2012 | reverse complement strand
GCCTGAAAGACTAGTCAGGATGATGGTGATGATGGTGGTGTTTAAATTGAACGCGTGTCATAAAAGTCTCTGTGAATGTTTATTCAACTGATGTCTTTTAACCTAAACCACTTTCACGTTAGAAAGCAAGGGCTTTTTTATATATTTTATGGCAATGGATTTGTTTAATGAATGAGCGGGGAAAGGAGGGCGCTAAGAGGACTGTCCTCTAAGCTGACGGCACCAAAAATAGCGAAGCCTGGATTTTCGTCTCACTGACAATACCTTGATCTACAAACTAATTAATAAATAGTTAATTAACGCCCATCATTGTACAATGAACTGTACAAAAGAGGAGATTGACATGCGTACAATTAGCTACAGCGAAGCGCGTCAGAATTTGTCGGCAACAATGATGAAAGCCGTTGAAGATCATGCCCCGATCCTTATTACTCGTCAGAATGGAGAGGCTTGTGTTCTGATGTCACTCGAAGAATACAACTCGCTGGAAGAGACGGCTTATCTACTGCGCTCCCCCGCTAACGCCCGGAGATTGATGGACTCAATCGATAGCCTGAAATCAGGCAAAGGAACAGAAAAGGACATTATTGAGTGAAACTAATCTGGTCTGAGGAATCATGGGATGATTATCTGTACTGGCAGGAAACAGATAAGCGAATTGTTAAAAAGATCAATGAACTTATCAAAGATACCCGCAGAACGCCATTTGAAGGTAAGGGGAAGCCAGAACCCCTGAAACATAATTTGTCAGGTTTCTGGTCCCGACGCATTACAGAGGAGCACCGTCTGGTATACGCGGTTACCGACGATTCACTGCTCATTGCAGCATGTCGTTATCATTATTGAACAGATTCATTCATAGAATGAATTGTCAGTTTTGATACGCTAGCGTAGCCTTATAGATCTAAGGTGTATCAGGAGATAACGGATGAAAAAGGTCGCAATTGTCGGGTTAGGGTGGTTAGGCATGCCGCTGGCGATGTCACTTTCAGCGCGAGGCTGGCAAGTCACCGGGAGTAAAACCACACAAGATGGTGTCGAAGCGTCCCGAATGAGTGGCATTGATAGCTATCTGCTTCGCATGGAGCCTGAGTTAGTTTGCGATTCTGACGATCTGGATGCCCTGATGGATGCCGATGCGCTGGTCATTACGCTTCCGGCACGTCGTAGCGGCCCCGGCGATGAGTTCTATTTACAAGCGGTACAAGAGTTAGTGGATAGCGCGCTGGCCCATCGTATTCCCCGCATTATTTTTACCAGCTCAACGTCTGTCTATGGCGACGCGCAAGGCACGGTGAAAGAAACCACCCCGCGTAATCCGGTGACCAACAGTGGACGAGTATTAGAAGAACTCGAAGACTGGCTGCACAATTTACCCGGTACTTCGGTCGATATTCTGCGTCTTGCGGGCCTGGTCGGACCGGGACGTCATCCCGGACGGTTCTTTGCCGGAAAAACCGCGCCTGATGGTGAACATGGTGTTAATTTAGTCCATTTAGAAGATGTTATTGGCGCTATCACTCTGTTGTTACAGGCACCTAAAGGCGGACACATCTATAATATATGTGCGCCAGCTCACCCTGCGCGTAATGTTTTCTATCCGCAGATGGCCCGTTTACTGGGGCTGGAACCTCCGCAGTTCAGAAATAGTCTGGACAGCGGCAAAGGTAAGATTATTGATGGCAGTCGGATTTGTAATGAACTGGGATTTGAATACCAGTATCCCGATCCGCTGGTAATGCCGCTGGAGTAAACGATCACGCCAGCAGGACGCCGCATGCACTGCAAGGGGGCGTGTATGAAACCACTGCTGGATGTGTTGATGATCCTCGATGCCTTAGAAAAAGAAGGCAGTTTTGCGGCGGCGTCGGCCAAACTCTACAAGACGCCGTCCGCTCTGAGTTACACCGTTCACAAGCTGGAAAGCGACCTTAATATTCAATTGCTTGATCGTAGCGGTCACCGCGCTAAATTCACCCGCACCGGAAAAATGTTATTAGAGAAAGGGCGGGAAGTTCTGCATACCGTGCGGGAACTGGAAAAGCAGGCGATCAAACTGCATGAAGGCTGGGAAAACGAGCTGGTGATTGGCGTGGACGACACGTTTCCTTTTTCTCTGCTTGCGCCACTGATTGAAGCTTTTTATCAACATCATAGCGTGACGCGCCTGAAGTTTATCAATGGCGTACTCGGTGGTTCCTGGGATGCCCTGACTCAGGGGCGAGCGGATATTATTGTTGGCGCGATGCATGAGCCACCATCTTCCAGTGAGTTTGGTTTCTCGCGGTTGGGCGATCTGGAACAAGTCTTTGCGGTCGCGCCTCATCATCCGTTAGCCATGGAAGAAGAGCCGTTAAATCGTCGTATTATTAAGCGATATCGGGCGATTGTGGTGGGGGATACCGCGCAGGCAGGCGCTTCTACGGCCTCACAACTTCTCGACGAACAAGAAGCCATTACCGTTTTCGATTTTAAAACCAAGCTGGAGCTGCAAATTAGCGGCCTCGGCTGCGGCTATTTACCCCGTTATCTGGCACAACGTTTTCTCGATAGTGGCGCGTTAATAGAGAAGAAAGTGGTCGCCCAAACTCTCTTTGAACCCGTCTGGATTGGCTGGAACGAACAGACCGCAGGGCTTGCCAGCGGCTGGTGGCGGGATGAAATTTTAGCAAATAGTGCGATCGCCGGTGTTTATGCAAAATCTGATGACGGAAAATCAGCCATTTAAAGAAAAATTATTATGACAAGCCTCTCATTCTCTTGTCATTTCCCCCCCATTTAGGCACAATGCGCCGCTGTCAAAAAATGACTAAAAACCGACGTTTCATCAGCGTCGGTTATTTTTTGCTTCAAACCAATCATTCATACCAAGAGGCCGGGCTTCGTACCGGATAGATATTTACTAAAAATCGACAGTTGTTGTCGCTGAGGAATCCAAAAAAATGGGGCAATTTTTTGCTTACGCGACGGTTATCACCGTAAAGGAGAATGACCATGTCGCATAACGTTACTCCAAACACCTCTCGCGTGGAATTGCGTAAAACGCTTACGTTAGTTCCGGTTGTAATGATGGGTCTTGCCTATATGCAGCCGATGACGCTGTTTGATACTTTTGGTATCGTTTCAGGCCTCACGGATGGTCATGTGCCGACAGCCTATGCGTTCGCATTGATTGCGATCCTGTTTACGGCTCTGAGCTACGGGAAGCTGGTTCGCCGCTATCCTTCTGCTGGCTCTGCATATACTTACGCCCAGAAATCCATTAGCCCGACTGTCGGCTTTATGGTGGGTTGGTCTTCTCTGCTCGACTATCTGTTCGCGCCGATGATCAACATTCTGCTGGCGAAAATCTATTTTGAAGCTCTGGTGCCTTCCATCCCATCGTGGATGTTTGTGGTGGCGCTGGTGGCCTTTATGACCGCCTTTAACCTGCGTAGTCTGAAATCCGTAGCGAACTTCAACACTGTAATCGTCGTGTTGCAGGTAGTGCTGATCGCGGTGATTCTGGGCATGGTTGTTTATGGCGTATTTGAAGGTGAAGGCGCTGGTACGCTGGCGAGCACTCGTCCATTCTGGTCTGGCGATGCGCATGTTATCCCGATGATTACCGGGGCGACAATCCTGTGCTTCTCCTTTACCGGCTTTGACGGCATCAGCAACCTGTCGGAAGAAACCAAAGATGCAGAGCGCGTGATCCCGCGTGCGATTTTCCTGACCGCGCTGATCGGCGGCATGATCTTCATCTTTGCAACTTACTTCCTGCAGCTGTACTTCCCGGATATCTCTCGCTTTAAAGATCCGGATGCGTCACAGCCTGAAATCATGCTGTACGTTGCGGGTAAAGCGTTCCAGGTTGGCGCGCTGATCTTCTCCACCATTACCGTACTGGCGTCCGGTATGGCGGCGCACGCAGGCGTAGCGCGTCTGATGTACGTAATGGGTCGTGACGGCGTATTCCCGAAAAGCTTCTTCGGTTATGTACACCCGAAATGGCGTACTCCGGCGATGAACATCATCCTGGTTGGCGCGATTGCCCTGCTGGCAATCAACTTCGACCTGGTGATGGCTACGGCGCTGATCAACTTTGGTGCGTTGGTGGCGTTCACCTTCGTTAACCTGTCGGTCATCTCGCAGTTCTGGATCCGTGAGAAGCGTAATAAGACGCTGAAAGATCACTTCCAGTATCTGTTCCTGCCGATGTGTGGTGCGCTGACCGTTGGTGCGCTGTGGGTTAACCTGGAAGAAAGCTCAATGGTTCTGGGGCTGATCTGGGCTGCTATCGGTCTGATTTACCTGGCTTGCGTCACCAAGAGCTTCCGTAACCCGGTTCCGCAGTACGAAGACGTAGCATAATCATCTTTTCTAATAATCAACCGGAGTCGAATGAATATTTGGCTCCGGTTTTTTTATTCTTTTTTATCGAAATCCTCATTAATAACCATTTGTTCTAATTTAGAGAATTTGGTTATTGGTCTGCATTCCACCAGTCATGAATAATTTCCTCATTAACATTCATCTGGTTAATTAATTTATGTTTTCAATGATATTAAGCGGGCTAGTTTGTGGTGCTCTGCTGGGATTTGTCATGCAGCGTGGGCGTTTTTGCCTGACAGGTGGTTTTCGCGATATGTATATCGCGAAAAATAATCGCATGTTTTACGCCTTGCTGATTGCAATTTCGGTACAAAGCGTGGGGGTTTTTGCGTTAATTCAGGCGGGCCTACTGACTTACGAAGCCGGGGCGTTCCCGTGGCTTGGTACTGTTATAGGTGGGTATATCTTCGGGCTGGGAATTGTTCTGGCGGGTGGATGTGCCACCGGGACCTGGTATCGCGCGGGTGAGGGATTGATCGGCAGTTGGATCGCGCTTTTCACTTATATGGTGATGAGTGCGGTGATGCGTTCTCCACATGCCAGTGGTTTAAATCAAACCTTGCAGCACTACAGTACTGAACATAACTCTATTGCTGAGACTTTTAATTTGTCTGTGTGGCCGTTGGTTGCCGTTTTGCTGGTGATAACGCTCTGGGTGGTGATGAAAGAGTTGAAGAAGCCAAAACTCAAAGTCGCGACCTTACCGCCGCGCCGAACCGGGATCGCTCATATTCTGTTTGAAAAACGCTGGCATCCCTTTGTCACTGCTGTACTCATCGGTTTGATTGCGCTTTTAGCCTGGCCCCTGAGTGAAGCAACCGGACGCATGTTTGGGTTAGGAATCACTTCCCCAACGGCCAATATTCTGCAATTTCTGGTCGCGGGTGACGTGAAATACATTAACTGGGGCGTTTTCCTGGTGTTAGGGATCTTCGTGGGGTCATTTATTGCAGCCAAAGCGAGCCGTGAGTTCCGCGTTCGCGCAGCTGATGCACAAACAACATTACGTAGCGGGTTAGGTGGTGTACTGATGGGCTTCGGTGCCAGTATTGCAGGTGGTTGCTCTATCGGTAATGGACTGGTTATGACTGCAATGATGACCTGGCAGGGCTGGATTGGCCTTGTATTTATGATTCTCGGAGTCTGGACTGCGTCCTGGCTTGTGTATGTTCGACCGCAGCGTAAGGCGCGACTGGCGACTGCTGCGGCAAATTAAGTAAGGTGTAAAGATGGCGATTAAAAAGCTGGATGTGGTGACGCAGGTCTGTCCGTTTCCACTCATAGAAGCAAAAGCAGCACTGGCAGAAATGGCCAGCGGCGATGAGTTGGTAATTGAGTTTGATTGCACCCAGGCAACTGAAGCAATCCCACAGTGGGCGGCAGAAGAAGGACATGCCATCACCGATTATCAGCAGATTGGCGATGCAGCGTGGAGCATCACCGTTCAAAAAGCCTGACTCAACATTGTCCTCTGCCGTACCAGCGGCGGAGGCTTCAAATTAGACGATCTCTTCCGCGTACTGCCAAAGCGCTTTTAACAGCGCCACTTTTTCTTTGTCATCGGCATATTGTTGTGCCAGCATCTGCAATTCATCTGCATAGCCCTGCAAAAACTCTGGCGTGAAGACCTGGCGACGGTGCTCCAGCCAGCGTTGCTGCTCGGCATAATCCAGCGTCCCCGGGAAGTTGCGTGCCCGATAATTGAACAACAGCTTTTCAATCCGTTTATCAACAAAAGTGATATCCAGTGCCGGTAAATTACGCGGCTCGGTTTCCAGCACAATTTTCATTGCTGCACGATCTGCGTCACTGAAAAAGCCGTTATAAAGCTGTGCATCCACGTTATCTGAAGGCGTAAACGGTTCGGCTTCCGCGAATATCGCCACCACTTTTTCGCGCACTTGCGGATTTTCACGCAGAATTTTCAGGTTATCGAGGCAATGCTGACGATTAATTCCCAGTCGGTCGGCATCTTCCGGGCGTAGCGTATTCGCCTGGGCCAGCACCGGACATTTATTGATATGCACCAGCTTAACCGGAACGGCGGCGTTATCGCCAAGATCGGCTTTTGCAGTATATAAACGCTCGCGCAATGTGTCGCTATCCAGTTCCAGTAATGGCGAAATATCTCCTGCCAAATCCACCATAATTACGGCATTGCGATTTTCTGGATGCCACGCCAGCGGTGCCACCCAGCTGGTATTGCCGCGCCATGCCCCAAACATTCCGGAAACGTGAACCAGGGGTTTCATCTGCGGAACATCAATCAACGCCATCAGTTTGTGTTTATTACGATGGGTAAAGAGATAATCAAACAGACGTGGCTGACGCGTTTTTACCAGTTTCGCCATCGCAATAGTGGCGTACACATCAGCCATCGCATCGTGGGCGTTGCTATGTTCAATTCCATTCGCTTTGGTTAAATGCTCAAGGCGAAAGCTCGGTAGACCGTCATCATTTTCAGGCCAGTTTATTCCTTCCGGGCGCAGGGCATAACAGGCACGCATAACATCCAGTAAATCCCAGCGCGAGTTATCATGCTGCCAGCTCCAGGCGTAAGGATCGTAGAAATTACGATAAAAAACGTTGCGTGTGACTTCGTCGTCGAAACGCACATTGTTGTAGCCCAGAATACAGGTCTTCGGTACGGTAAAAAGCGAGTGAATACGGGCGGCAAACGCGGCTTCGTTTTCTCCTTTCGCCCGTGCTTCCTGCGGGGTAATACCGGTAATTAATACGGCTCCTGGCTGGGGTAAATAGTCATCAGCGGGCTTGCAGTAAAAGACTTCGGGTTCGCCGATGACATTGAATTCGCTATCGGTGCGAATGGCTGCGAACTGTGCAGGGCGATCTAACGCGGGGTGCGTGCCAAAGGTTTCGTAATCGTGAAAGAGGAAGGTAGGTTGTTTATCTGTGTCTGTCATTGTCTAGCATTGTCCACTGTAGTTAATTAACTGTCTGTTATAACTCGAAAAACAACCATTTTTTCACCTGAGTATGTCTACGAACGTCAAATATAGTTGTTTACTGTGCGCTGTTGTCCATGTGATATTGTGTACCAGATGTGTACCAAACCATTATTTTTGAGCGTACCAAATATTATTTATGGCTATAAGCGACACAAAACTGCGTACTATTTATGGTAAACCATATTCGGGCCCACAAGAAGTGGCTGATGCCGATTGCCTCAGCGTACGAATTTCACCGAAGGGGGTCATCCAGTTCCAGTACCGCTATCGCTGGCATGGCAAGCCTAATCGACTTGGGCTTGGTCGATACCCATCCCTGTCTTTGAAGGATGCCAGACAGATCACTGCTGACTTGCGAAAGCTCTATTTCTCAGGAACGGATCCACGCACTTATTTTGAAGAGAAGGTGGAGAACTCCATGACGGTCGCCCAGTGTCTCGACTACTGGTTCGACAACTACGTCTCTACAACTCTCAGAGAAAAGACCCAGGCACTTTACCGATCAACGGTTATGAAGCGCATGCATGACGCCTTTCCTAATCGTCCGGCATCTTCTATCACGGTTAAGCAATGGGTTGACCTGCTTACCGAAGAAGAAAGAGATAATCCACGCCGAGCAAGGCAGGTGCTAAGTCAACTAAGATCAGCAATAAGTTGGTGCATGCGGCGTCAGTTGATAGATAGTTGCGCAATTATGAGCATCCAACCAAGGGACTTCGGCTCCCGCGCTGAGGTAGGGGATCGGGTACTGTCGTATCACGAACTGGCTAAGATTTGGCTTGCTATTGAAAGAAGCCGTGCGTCTACGTCAAATAAGCTACTTCATCAGATGCTTATGCTGTGGGGGGCGAGGCTCTCAGAGCTTAGGCTGGCAAAAAAGACAGAATTTGATCTGCTGGAAAACGTATGGACCGTACCGAAAGAGCATAGCAAGATGGGTAATGTTATCCGCCGTCCAATCTTCGAACAAATTAAGCCTTTCCTCGAAAAGGCCATGACAACGTACAATGATGTTCTTTTCCCTGGAGAAGACATAAACAAACCGATCAGCATCGCTGCAGCCAACCGATTCGTAAATAGAATAAGGGGAGGGATGGATCTAGGTTACTGGCGAACACACGATTTCAGAAGAACGCTTGTTACACGTCTGTCCGAGATGAATGTCGAGCCTCATGTTACTGAGCGAATGCTCGGTCATGAACTTGGCGGGATAATGTCCGTGTACAATAAACACGACTGGATAGAGGCTCAGCGCAAAGCGTATGAGCTTCACGCTGATAAATTGTTCTGGCACATCAGGAGCATTTCTGATTAACGCCACCGTTAAGAATCCACCCTTCAACAGCTTCACGAAGGTATGATTTGGGGTGGGTTCTGACTGGCTTCGGAAATCCGTGCCGTTTGGTATAGTTCCAGATTGTCTGACGTGATGAAACACCGAGCTTGTTCATCACTTCTTTCTCAGGAATCAGGCTGGTATCGGTCATCTTAATTCTCCAGGCAAAAAGAAACCGCCATATAGCGGCTCTATCAGATATGTACAGGCCTCATCGAGTGTGAGGCGTTAGTCCTTGCGTAGCTCGCTGATTCTTCTGTAAGTCTCTGGTGCTTTGTTCCCGTACGCCTTCATTTCAGACTTCAACAGAGCAACGAGGGAATCCCATTCGTTGAGGATGCCTTTGAATGCCGGAACGCGCTTTGCAACCTTGTTGAATGAATCCCTGATTTCTGGAATCTGCTCAACAAGTGCAACGCATCGTCGGAAATCGGCTGCATCATGTGGAGCGCCGAAGTGATGACCATAGATATTCTTTTTCAGTCCACATGCGATTGAGGCAAGAGTTGCGCTACTGATGCCGACATCGCCAGTCGATTGCCATTTCAAAACCTTCATAGCCAAATCTGACATTTCTTGTCTCCATAAAACAAAACTCGCCGTAGCGAGTTCAGATAAAAGAAAACCCGCACTCGGCGGGTTCGCATTCGTTCAAATTGCGTTTACTTCTTGGCGTTCTGTTCATCCATATCGATATACCATGGGTTGCTTCCCTTGGGCATGTTTAACGACTGCTCGCGATAGTATCTGATGCGCTCCATGAAATACTCGCGTGAGTGCTCAGGTTGCTCTCATGATACCTGCTCAGTGATAACAGGTATGTTAAGGCGCTCTCTGTACTCCATGCCTGATGCTGCAAGGTCAACGTTTACCTTGTTCTGTTTTTCTTTCGATTTCTCGGCGATGTTATGCCTGACATTGTCAACCCGCCTCCTTCTGAACATAACGGTTATAAATCAGTCCCTGAGGGCCATAAGGAAGCGGGATGTGCAACTCCTCTGGTTCAGAAACTATCCATTCTCCGGCCATCTCCGCTGGAGAGGTAATGATAAGTTGTTTGCTAATAAAAGGACCACTCCTCTCAACAACAAGCTTACCATCTTCATTAATAAAAGCTTGGATGTCAGGTGTGCTTCCACACTTGGTGATGCAGCGTTTGAACATTTTGTGTCCCCCCATTTTATGTACGGGGTAATTATAACACATTGAAATATAGTAATATTTGACGTAGATTTCTTTTGATCTATAAGCGATTTTTTAATGCTTTTAAGTTATAAATACTTGTTTTCATCACCCATCTTGCTGCGGTGCTACTATTGAAAAGTGCTCACACCCTTTAGCCCAAATAGTTTTGATAGTTGTCCAACTGACTGGAACCTTGATTTCGATTCTCCCGCTACAGTCACAAGTTTCGCAATCATCATCACCAAAGCATTCCGGGCAGCTTATAAACGTAGTTTCTGAAAATTCACCGGATAGCACACCCTTAGCGCCGTTCTCGGCTGTTAGTCTCTTCGGCACCATGACCCAACCATCCGGAATTACCGGAGAGTTGCCGGGTTCTTTAATGTGCAAGCGAGGCTCACCATCTTTTGGCTCAGGCCACTGGCGCTCCATGTTGATCTTCAATTTATCTTCCATAGCAGCGGTAATTTCAGCATCGCTGATGCCAGCACGGCGCTGTGAATCCCACAACAGAAACTGCATATCAGCCCACTCGCTAAGATCGTCTGGTTCGGCTGCGGCTTCCAGTGCCTCTTTTGAGAGGTGTTTCAGTGGACCAATGGGGCCAACGCAGCCAAATGTGGAGTCAGACCATTTGGCATGCTCGTGGCGAATCTGTTCGCGTTCCAGTGATGCCAGTGCAATTCGTGCCAGTTCCATTTGTTCGCCACGAGTAAGCCCGTTTTCAAGCGGATTTTTAATGAATAATTCGATACGTTCTTTGGTAATAGTGGTCATAGCTATTTCACCTTAATCTCAACATTTCGCAGCTTTAGCTCTACTGGCAGGTCTGACTTTCCTGTTAATGCTAATGCGAGATTTTCTGGGGTAATGAGAGCAGTTATTGCTTTCCCCATTGCCAGACGAATAATTATTCGTATTTCGCGATCGTCACATGCTCCTGGTCGAACGATTGATATTTGTCCGTCCATCTCACTCTCCTTTGATGCGAATGCCAGCGGAGCGGATTGCAGCGATGACTTCAGAAACTTTGTATGCCATTACCGTTTGGTAATCCTCGTGGAAATCTGTTCGATGAAGCATGCTGCTACGTTCCGGTAGCAGTATTTCCCGCGCTTCCAGTTCTGCAATGCGCTTCTCTGCGACTTCCAGCGCATTTACCAGATCATCAACGGTTCCAGCCGCTTGGCGTGCGTAATCTGTAATTTCCAGCTCGCATTCAATTTCAGTTCCGTTTTCGTTGGTGTGGCAAATAGCAAAGTAATCGGAGTCGATTTCGTTATCAGCCAAACTCCTCAGCGTGTCGGCAACCAGCACTCCGTTTTCAATCAGCATCTCTGTTGCGCGTTTGTCGATGTTGCTCATTGGGCGGCCTCCTGGCGGTCTATGCGTTCAATTTCGGCCAGAATAAGTGCGCCAGCTTTCACCAGGTCACGGCGTGGATTTGTCGGCTTCCACCATTCTGGTGTCCACGGCCAGTCAAATGGAATGCGGTTAAATGGATGGATGGCATTCAGTACGTAGCATGAGGATGCCCACAGTAACTGCGATTTGCTGTACTGGTCATCATGCTCAGGCGTCCATCCCTCAGCTGATTGATGGCGTTGACGCTCTGCAATTACTGACTGAACGGCATTGGATAGCGATTTCACACCCTGCGCACGCACTTCAGCCAGAAAATCATCGGTGGCTGGGGTTTCTGGAATGGCGTCTGGAATAACCTCTGAGTAGACGCGTTCCATTGCCGACTCCCATCCGTAGTAACAAGCCGAATAGCCGTCGCGCTGGTAGCCGTGGTCTTCAACTCCACATCCCATGCCCTGGTCATGGTATTCAGGCTGATTGTCGGGATTAATGCAGTATTCAATGACCGACTTCATCCCCGCATTCTCCGCTGCCAGCGCAGTGCACTTGGCCTCAAGGTTATCAATCGTGATTCCAGCAGAACGACACTCCCGCAACGCCGTTT
>OGXX01003966.1_pt1 | contig 11852 bp, 13 predicted proteins | sample 1576301 | NCBI WGS metagenome assembly OGXX01 (sample SAMEA3541469, study PRJEB24748) | human gut metagenome | biome: human gut; feature: human-associated habitat; material: faeces | place: China | collected 2012 | reverse complement strand
CTTCTGCTGTTTTTGTATTTTGAGGAGAGTGGATGTTTATTTGAGAACCTGCTTAAAGACGCGATAGAAGTTCTTGTAAGCAACCTTGTCGCAGTCCTCCTGGCTGTAGCCGCGCTTCTTCATCTCAAGGATGAGGTTGTATGCCTCTGCCTCGTTGGAAACGCCGTCTGCACTTGGAGAATCCAGGTTGGAGCTGAAGGAGCTGAGTGCTTCGCCGCCCAGATAATCGTCAAAGTCATAGCCCAGACCGATGTGGTCGATGCCGATGAGGTTGGCGATGTAGTCCAGATGGTCGCACAGCTTCTGCACATTCTGCTCTTCGCGTTTTTCGCTGACAAATTCACGCAGGCTGTTCATGCCGACCAGACCGCCGGTCTTTGCAATCTCCTTGAGCATATCGTCGGTCAGGTTGCGTTTGGCAGGGCAAACGGTTCGGGAGTTGGAGTGAGAAGCGATAACCGGTGTGGTGGCAATGCTCATCAAATCCCAGAAGGATTTGTCATTGAGCTGGGAAACGTCCAGCACCATGCCCAGTTTTTCCATCCGTTTTACGGCACGTTTGCCGGCTTCGGTCAAGCCGCGGGTTGGGTCCTGCGGACAGCCAGTAGCCAGAGCGTTCAGCTCGTTCCAGGTCAGCATGGCATGACGTGCGCCGACCTCGTTGTAGAAGTAGTCGATCATGTCGATGTCCTCACCGATCTGGCTCAAGCCCTCGATACCGGTGACAACGTTGATCTTGCCTGCCTTGGTGCCCTTTTCAAAGTCATCAAACTTGGTGACAAAGTTGAGCAGGTCAGCAGAATCAATCATCTCGGCTTTGATGCTTTCGACGATCTGTTTGGAGCGAGCCGGTGGATCCTGGTCGTACGGAGGGTCGATCCAGATGACAAAGATACCGCCGGTTACCTTGCCTGCCTGGAATTTTTTCAGATGATATTTACGGAAAATATCGGTTTCGTTGTGGTCTACTCGTTTGCAGGTGACGTCGGTCCAGACGTCGCCGTGTCCATCAAAAAGCATGAAAATAACCTCCTTTTATTTTGGAAAGAAACAACAGGATGAAAGGGAACCCCTTTCATCCTGTTCGGTCGTTGACAGATTATCTGAGCAGGTTTCCAACCAGAACGCCGTAGTAGTTACCCAGGACATAACCCAGAGTACCAATCAGCAGGACTGGACCAACCAGCTTGTTCCAGCCTTTGGAGATTGCCATTGCAGCAGCAGTGGTAGGACCGCCGATGTTTGCGTTGGAGGCAAGGATGATCTCTTCGAGGCTGAATTTGAAGATTTTACCGAAGATAAGGGTGATGAGCATATTGCAGGCAACGATGATGAGGGCATATACCAACAGCAGAGGAGCCTGGGTGATGATGCTCATGATGGAAGCAGGTGCACCGATAACAGCAAAGAAGATGTAGATAAGGAAAGTACCGATTTCGTTTGCACCGGGAGCGTCGTTGAATACCTTCGGGAATGCAGTTGCACAGATCATGGTGATGGTGGTCATGATCAGATATTTATTACCCAGCAGCTGGTTGAGGATAAAGGTTGCGCCTTCTGCAGGGAACAGGCTTGCAAAGAAGTTTGCAATCGCAGTGGAAATGGCAACGATGATGGTGGAAGCAGCAAAGCAGAATGCAATGTTCTGCAGGGACATTGGTTTTGCTTTCCAGTAGCTTTCGGTGGAACCGGCATTACCAGCCTCTACTTCATCGACCAGAGGATGTTTGTAGTGTTTGCGGAAGAAGTTGATGGAAGGCATTGCAATCAGTACAAAGAAGTACAGAGCCATTAGCAGGTTATCTGCAACAACTGCCTGCGAGCTCAGCTCACCGGATGCACCGAAGGTGTCTGCCATAGCAGCAAAGTTTACAGAGCCGCCGACATAGGTGCCGGAGAACATAGCTGCAACCTTGTTCAGGTCAGGAACGAATTTGTTCAGAGCAAAGAAGCCGCCCAAAGCGCCCAGAACGGTACCGACCGAGCTGATCAGATAGATAATCAGCAGCTTGCCGCTTTCTTTACCAATCTTTTTGATGTTGCACTGGAACAGCAGAAGCGGAATTGCCAGTGGAACGACATAAGACCAAACACTGTCATAGACAGGAGATTCGGTTGGGATGATCCCTACGTTGGAAAGAATCATCATACCCAGCAGAGCCAGGACACATCCGGTAATTTTGGATGCCCATTTGTACTTCTGCTCCAGCCAGATAGCCAGTGCCGCGTCGCCGACAAGAAGACCCCACAATACCCACGTATTATCAGCGCTGATAAGAGATGACATAAACACACTCTCCCTTTTGAGAAATATTTCGGATGATTGCTCCACCCGTTTGTATATATTGTAACACATTTTTGATGGTTTGTGTTGCCTTTTGATGGATTTCGTTGAGAGGGAGAAACGGCTGTTTGACAAAAAATAAGCAGTCTATGACAAAAGGATAAAATGAAACAAGAGAATCCGACAAAAAATAAAAATAGTAGAGATTTGATTTATAAAACAGAACAAATAAAGAAAAGATATTTTGTATTTGTTACAAAATATCTTTTTTGCTGATTTATAGAAAAATAATAAACAATTTGTGAAAACATAACAAGGATTCTCTTTCTCATAACAAAAGAATGCAGGAGAAAAAGGGATTTTCCCATTAAAAATGATGGATTCTTGCAAGAAGTGTCAAAGCAATCAGTGGATTTAATACTTTAATGTAATAAAATGATTGAAAAAGGAAGATTTTCTTTCATTCTCCATTTTCTGGCAGGGGAATGAACCGAGAAATTTTGTTTTGCAAAATCCGGTAACAAGGCAGGATTCCTTAGGGAAGTTTCTTTGCAATGCCTTGCTTTTTACGCTCTGTTTGGGAACGATTTTTCCCAAAAAACAAAACTTCCTTCCTATTATAATAGGGATAAAAAAGAGGGCAGCTGCACACAATGATTTTTGATGCAAACCACCACAGAAAGAGCGGGATGACAGATTTATGGACAAAGAGTAAATTTGTAGATAATATTATATAATATGCTTGACAACTTTAATAAAGTGGCGTACAATAAATGGCAAGGAAACAGGAAGGAAGGTGGACAAATGTGAGCAAGAGTGTGTATAGTCTGGTACTCAGCGATGATGTGGTAGCAGCGGTCGACCGGGCAGCCTATGGTCTGGGCACCAGCCGCTCCAATCTAATCAATCAGCTACTGGCGGACTATGTTTCATTTATTACGCCGGAAAAAAGAAGGAAGGACATCTTTGATTCGTTGGCTTCGGTGTTGGACAGTTTTGAACCGTTCCAGGTGCAGAACCGCGGCTCGGACAGTATGCTGTGCATCCGCAGTCCGCTGCGGGTCAAGTACAATCCGACCATCCGTTATACTGTGGAGCTTTCCCGTTCCAGCGACAACCATCTGGGGCAGCTGAAGATTATGACCCGCACCCAGTCGGGAGCGCTCATCGAGCTGCTGGATGCTTTTTTCTGCCGCTTTGGACAGATCGAGCAGCGGTATATCCGCCGGCTGTTTCCAGACATCGTTCCGCAGTATCAGGTGGGGCAGGGCAGGTTCATCCGAAACTTCTCCCTTTTAAAAAAGGAATGCAAGAATGAGGAAATCGGCAACGCCATCGCCTGTTATATCCAGATGATTGACCGTGCGCTGAAAGCCTGCCTGAGCGCAGACAGCAGCCAATGGGACAGCATCATCGAGGAAATCTATCTGGGATACCTAAAAGAAACACCCATCATCTGCTGATAAAAAGAAAATAGAGGAACAAAATAGAAGTAGCCTTTTCAGAGAAGGAGTGAACGGCTATGAATGCACAGAAATTCACCCAGAAATCGCTGGAGACCATCCAGCTTGCAAACAATCTGGCACTGGAAAACAACAATATGCAGATCGAGCAGGAGCATCTGCTGTATGCGCTGCTGAAAATTGATCAAAGCCTGATTGCCCAGCTGCTTAAAAAGATGGGCAAGGACCCGCAGGCATTTATGCAGGCGGTCAAACAGGAGATTGACAAGATGCCCGGCGTCACCGGTTCGGGACGAGAGGCAGGAAAAATTTATATCGCACAGGATGTCGATATGGTGCTTGCCAAAGCGGAAAAGATTGCGGATTCGATGAAGGACGAATATGTTTCGGTCGAACACCTGATGATTTCGCTGATGGAAAATCCAAATCAGCACCTCAAAGAGCTGTTCAAGCTGTTTGACATCCAGAAGAACGACTTTTTGCAGGTGCTCCAGCAGGTGCGCGGCAACACCCGTGTCACCAGCGATTCGCCGGAGGATACCTATGATGTGCTTAAAAAATATGGACACGACCTGGTGGAGGATGCCAGAAATAAAAAGCTCGACCCGGTCATCGGTCGTGATGACGAAATCAGAAATGTCATCATGATTCTGTCTCGTAAGACCAAAAACAACCCGGTGCTTATCGGTGAACCGGGTGTCGGTAAAACAGCGATTGCAGAAGGACTTGCGCTGCGAATCGTGCGCGGCGATGTCCCTGCCAGTCTGAAGGACAAGACCATCTTCTCATTGGATATGGGTGCGCTGATTGCAGGAGCCAAATTCCGCGGCGAGTTTGAGGAGAGATTGAAAGCGGTTTTGGGCGAAATCAAAAAGAGCGAGGGCAAAATCATCCTCTTTATTGATGAGCTGCACACCATCGTGGGCGCCGGCAAGACCGAAGGTTCGATGGATGCGGGCAACCTGCTCAAGCCAATGCTTGCCCGCGGCGAGCTGCACTGTATCGGTGCGACCACCCTCAACGAGTACCGCCAGTATATCGAAAAGGATGCCGCTTTGGAAAGAAGATTCCAGCCGGTGCTGGTTGCCGAGCCAAGCGTGGAGGATACCATCTCCATCCTGCGTGGACTGAAGGAGCGATATGAGGTTTACCACGGCGTCAAGATTCAGGATGCTGCACTGATTGCCGCAGCCACCCTGTCCGACCGGTATATTTCCGACCGGTTCCTGCCGGACAAAGCCATCGACCTGGTGGACGAAGCGTGCGCAATGATTCGGACCGAGATGGACTCGATGCCGATCGAGATGGATGAGCTGAATCGTAAAATCATCCAGCAGGAGATTGCACAGGCGGCGCTGAAAAAGGAGGAGGACAAGCTTTCCAAAGAGCGGCTGGAGGCAGTCACCAAGGAGCTTGCCCAGCTGCGGGAACAGTTCAACTCGATGAAGGCACAGTGGGACAACGAAAAGACCGCCATCAGCAAGGTGCAGAAGCTCCGTGAAGAAATCGAGCAGACCGGCGGCGAAATCGAACGCGCCGAGCGGGAGTATGATTTAAACAAGGCAGCCGAACTGAAATACGGCAAGCTGCCGCAGTTGAAAGCGGAGCTGGAAAAAGAAGAAAAGCTGGCGGAGGAAGCCCAGCAGTCCAGCCTGCTGCGGGATAAGGTCACCGAGGAGGAAATCGCCAAGGTGGTCGGCAAATGGACCGGCATCCCGGTTGCCAAAATCATGGAGGGCGAACGGGAAAAGCTGCTGCACATGGAAGACATCCTGCACCAGAACGTAGTGGGACAGGACGAAGCGGTGCGCCTGGTCAGTGAAGCAATCCTGCGTTCGCGGGCAGGCATCTCCGACCCGAACCGTCCAATCGGTTCCTTCCTCTTCCTGGGTCCTACCGGTGTGGGTAAAACCCAGCTGGCAAAAACCCTGGCAAAGACCCTGTTCGATGACGAAAACAACATGGTCCGCATTGATATGAGCGAATATATGGAGAAGTATTCGGTATCCAGACTGATTGGAGCGCCTCCGGGCTATGTCGGCTATGAGGAAGGCGGTCAGTTGACCGAAGCCGTTCGCCGCAGACCGTATTCGGTCGTCCTGTTCGACGAGGTGGAAAAGGCGCACCCGGATGTATTTAACGTCCTGCTTCAGGTGCTGGATGACGGCAGAATCACCGATTCGCAGGGACGCACGGTGGACTTTAAAAACACCATCATCATCCTGACCTCCAACCTGGGTTCCTCCTATATTTTGGAGGGCATCACACCGGACGGCGAAATCAGCCAGCAGGCAAAGGACGAGGTCAATGCGCTGCTGAAAACCAACTTCCGACCGGAGTTCCTCAACCGTCTGGATGAAATCGTCTTTTATAAACCGCTGAGCCGCGAGAACATCGGCAGCATCATCGACCTGCTGATGAAGGATTTGCAAAAGCGGCTGGAGGCAAAACAGATTTCGCTGGAGCTGACAGACCGCGCCAAACAGCTCATCATCGACGAGGCGTATGACCCAATCTACGGTGCAAGACCGCTGAAACGCTACCTGCAAAGCCATGTGGAAACGATGCTTGGCAGAAAGATTATCGCGGGCGAAATCGGCAGTGCCGACCAGAACGGTGCAGGCTGCCGCGTGCAGATCGACGCCGAAAACGGCGAACTGGTCGTTCGATAAAACAGAATCCAACAGCCAAAAACCGGCTCGGAAAATTTTTCCGATCCGGTTTTTTTGTCCTCAGATGGCTGTAAAAGAGATTGCGCAAAACAGCGGGAAAGCTGTAGAAGATGCCGGACGGGTGTGATATAATAGGAATAAAAAAGCGGGGGAGGGAAAACAGATGCAAGGTTACAACATCGGTTATTATATCAGACGAATCCGAAAGGAAAGAGGAATTTGCCAGGAAGTACTTTATGAGGGACTGTGCAGCCGCTCGACCCTTCACCGAATCGAAAGCGGGGAACAGCAGCCCGGTCTGTTTGTTGCCAGCCAGCTGCTGCAACGGCTGGGACTGGACGAAAGCAGCTTTCTGCTGCCGCTTGGACCGCAGGATTTTGAAATCTCCAATCTGCAAAAGGAAATCATTTCGCTCAACGCACAAAGCAGATTTGCCGAAGCATTGGAAAAAATCGCCCGGCTGGAAACCCTAGTCGTACCACAGGACAAGCTGGCACAGCAGTTCATCCTGCGCGCCAAAGCGCTGGCAGGCTATGAGTGCGATGGAAAGCGCTGCCCGTATGACTATCCGACCCAGCGGCAGATGCTGATGCAGGCGCTCGACATGACACACCCCAATTTTGATTTGGAGAAAATCGAACGCTGTCTGCTGAGTATCGAGGATATGAAAAGTCTCAATCAAATTGCCATCACCTATTCGGAGACCGGAGAAAGACGTTTTGCCATCCGTATCTATGAACAGCTGATGCGCTACCCGCGCAATCGGCTCTTCAATAACGAAGCGTTGCTCGCAGTGACACCCATGCTGTGCTACAACTTTTCTCGTTTATTGGGAAGAGAGCGGCGCTACGAGGAGGAACTGGAGGTAGCACAATACGGCTATGAGATTTGTATAAAATATAATCGGATGCAACTAATGGGAAAACTGTTATTAAATATGGGATGTGCATTACATGAACTTGGAAGGGATGAAGAAAGCAAGAAATATTTAATAGATTCTTATGATGTTAGTCGTATTTTAAAGAATGAAAAAAGCTGTGAGCTTGTACGACAGTATATAAAAGAAACATTTGATTTAGAAGTAAAAAGATATTAGGCAGATTCCCCGACAGGACCATCAATATGGTTAGGCTTTATAACAGGCTTCACATTGCCGTCCGGCGGTGGGGTCTGGTTGTTGTCGCCCTTTTCCTCCTCGCCATCCTCTACCGGCGGCGGGGTGGGCAGCTCATCGTCAGCAAAGCTGACCTGTGGAACAGCGGCGAGCAGGGTCAAAGTAGCCAATAAGGTAATCAGTAATTTTTTCATAACAAACTTCCTTTCTGAATTGATTCGTAGCTACAATTTAAGAAAAGCATACTTTTAGGATTTTGTCAATGTAGCGTTTTACGACACATAACTATGTGTCGTAAAATGCTACGTTGACTTTTGTAAGCGGATAGTTTATGATGTAGGCAAGGAGCTCCTAAAAAAACAAAATGATTTTGTAAAGGAGAAATTTACTATGAAAAAAATGATGGTATCTGTCATGGCTATTGCAATGCTGGCAAGCATGGGCTTGGGAGCATTTGCGGATTACGCACCGGCAGCACACACCCACAACTTTAAGGTTGTCGAAAGATATACCTCCGAGGACTACTGCTGGGCAACCGGAGGAACCCATATCGGTACTTGGGTTGTTCGTCGCTGCTCCTGTGGTTTGGAAACACAGACCAACACCAAAAACTCTTGTGGTCGCTGCCCAACAGGAGGTTCTGTAAGAGAACTGGAATAGGAGTGCTATAAATGTTCAAACCAACAGATAAACCCAAAAGATATTTAGCAGCGGCTGCATTTGCAGCGGTGCTGATTACAGTTCCCTGTCTTGGCGCACTCAATACCTCTGCCGACCAGGCAAGGATGGAGTGGCCGGCGCCCGAACATTTTGAAATTTCTTCTGTCTATGGCTCTCGCTATGACCATTCGGATTTTCACATGGGAATCGACATCAGTGATGCAGAGATTGCAAACAGCGATGTGGTCGCTGCCGCAGATGGCAAGGTGGTGGATGTGACTTCCGAAAAGTCCGAACAGGGATATGGTGTCAGCATCATCATCGCCCATGAAAACGGGCTGTTTACACGCTACGCCCATCTGGCAAGCGAATCGGTTTCTAAAGGAGACACTGTTGCCAAAGGACAGACCATCGGAACAGTGGGTGATACCGGCGCAGCTGATTTCCCACAGCTCCATTTTGAAGTGATTCGAGATGGAAAAACCGTAGACCCGATGCAGTATTTTGAGAAGTAAGAAAACGGTATATATAGAAAGGAGAACAATATGAAAAAGTTATTGGCATCTGTTATGGCTGTTGCAATGCTGGCAAGCATGAGCACTGGTGCTTTTGCAGACAATTTAGATAATGTTCCGTATTTTTCGGATGAGGATGTTATTGTTCTTGAGTCGGCTCCAGAAAGCAGAATCAGTGTCAGCGCGACTAAAAAATTTAGAGGTCGTACCTGGACAACCGTTGCCAGAGAAAATCTGGAAAATTACGAGGATATTATGATTAAGATTCTTAATCTCAACGGAGTAGATCAGCTTCGCGTTCGTGTCAAGAAGAGTGGCGTTATCTACATAGACCGTTGGATGGGAATTGATGACCAGTACACATTTGATGCTGACTGGGAGGATGGAAACTACTCTATTGAATTCTACCCAACCGCCGATGCTACTGTTACATACAGCATCAAAACCGTTTCCTAAAAGTCAGTATACTTTATAAAGGGGAATGAAAATGGAAAAAGCGAAAACGAAAAAAAAGAAAGCAATTATTATCATCCCGATTCTGATTGTTCTCCTCGTTTCGGCATTTTTTATTCTTCGTATCAAGGTTCCGTTTCAGGATATTCAGCCAATCGAAATAGAACTGTATGGTCCGCCGTTGCAGTTCTTTGGGATTGAATATGAGTATCTTGACCATGATATGGATGAAAGTATCCCCGAAGGTGTTGCGAGAATATCCGTGCCGCTGAAAGATTATTTTAAGGCAGAAGAAGCGATTTCGCGTTCTCATGCATTGATGGGGATTATTGATGATTGCCTTTACTCATTTGCAGATAATGTTGGTTTAAAAACAAGATGACAATTCACATGATTTTGTCAAACCATTTTTATAGGTTCATTCACACAAAATAGGACAGCATTTGCTGTCCTATTTTCACAAAAAACAAATTTATTTCAAAAAGCTCTTGATTTTTAGAATCGAATCATGTATGATAAGGACAAGAACTCCGAAAGGAGTAAAATAATAAAAAAAGCGCATAGAAAGGGGATTTCCTATGAAAACAAAACTTCTTAGCTGTATTCTGCTTTCTGCGATGGCATTGGGCGCCACACAGGCGTTTGCCCAAAAGCTGGACGCACCGATTGCGGCAAAAGAGGACCTGCTGACCTTCGCCGGTGTGGAATATGAGGTCAGTGTGGACGACAAGGGTGAAACAACCTACACCATCCTGGACAGCTCCAAAGAGGGCGCGCAGGAAATTTATGAGGCTGCAATCTCGGAAAATAACCGCCGCATCGAACAGGTCTGGGAAGAAAACGCCCTTTCCAAGTTTGCCGAAAAGAAAAAATTGTCGATTGATTTCGAGAACGCGAAGTACGGTCTGGTACAGTTTAACTGCAAGCTCACCGGCATCACAGTGGACGAGCTGGCGAAAAAGCTGAAATATCAGGTCGTTGAGAAAACCGAAAAAGACCACAAACATGACTGGATGTACTTCGACGTTACCGACGAGGAAGGCAACGAGAAGCTCTTCCGTTACTGCCAGAGCTGCGAGCGTTGGCGCATATTTGAAGCAGAATAACCCCTTTATTTAAGATTCACCCACATAAAAAAAGGACAGCCCTACGGCTGTCCTTTTTGCAAAATTCTTTTCAGTAAAATACAAACAGCAATCTTTTAAAAGGAGGAATTGTTATGACAAAAAGATTTTTTGCAGCCCTTTTTTTAACCGCAGTCCTGTCAATGAGTGCAGCCGCGACAAGCGTTTCTCCGGCTGCTGCTTCGGAAAAGCCCGCCCTTCAATACAGCGTCTGTAAAAGCTGCGGCGCAGAAGCGGTGCAGCAAGAGGAAACCCGCTATGGCAAGTGGAATTATGCGGGAGAGGTTGCTTGCGTCCACGAGGGTGGCGGAGATTCATATAAGGATGAGAAGCAGGTCAGATTGGTCCTTTATCCGGCAGTCTGCCAAAAATGCGGAGTCAGCGAGACAGAGGTAAAGGTCGAAGAGCAGTTTATCCACATCGGCAACCCCAAAAAGATACAGTATGTTTTATAGCTTTATCCACACAAAATATACACCAGACGAAAAAAATAGAATAAATCCCGAAGAGACTCTTGACTTTTAGAATCCGATACAGTATAATGGAGAAGAAGAGTTCCTACAAAATGGGCAATATAACCCAATCGAAAAAGGAAGAAAGATCCTATGAAAAAACAGCGTTTGATTTCCCGACTGGTTGCAGGCTCCATGGTCCTTTTGCTGCCGGTGCTGTCCCTGTGCGGCTGCACACAACAGCAGGCTCCCGACCAGGCGCAGGTCAGTGCATTGATTGAGCAGGCGGAGGGGCTTTACCACCCAAATCATCCGGCGCTGACATCAGTAGAAAACCTGCTGCCCTTCAGCAATCAGGATGACCCATCGGACATCCGATACTACGATGAGGTAGAGGACTATGAGCAGGTGGCAGCACAGGTTTTCACCGACAGGGCAAAGCAGGCGCTGGAACAGGCTTTCTTCCAGGAAGGACCGGTCCTCTTCAAGCGGGACGACAAGGTCTACCATATCAGCAACGCCCACGATTCGATGGGAATTACCTATTTTGCAGAAATCGTATCGCTCAAGCAGACCGAGCGCAGCGGCGACCGCCTGACCTATCAGGTCACAGCAAAACCTGCACAGCGCGCCGAGTCGATGGATGACCCGCCGGTGCTGGGCGAAGCGGTGACCTATGAGATGGTGCTGGTTGAACAGGACGGCAAGCTGCTGCTGGAGGAGTTTCCGTATCCGATGGTCGTTTCCGACGGACAAATCGACATCGACCGTTATCAACTGGTAAAATAAGGGGGGGGGAAATCCTATGAGAAAAAACTTGCTTGGAATCGCGGTTGCCTTTTTGCTCCTTTGCTTTAGCGGCTGCACCTCAAATCAGAATCAGGTCAGCGCACCTACTTCCCCGGAGCAGCTGGGCTATACCATCGACCAGCAGCAGATTCCGCAGGTGGTGATGGAGGATTCGGTCTTTTTAAATCAGGAGACCTTCTATTGTCCAGAGCTTTCTGGAGATTTTACGGCGGTTGGGGTATACTGGCACGATTATTTAGGCTCTGACGCATATCCGGTTGCTTTTTTGCAGGCGGTACCAGCCAATACAACAAAAATCAAGCTTC
>OGXX01003963.1_pt1 | contig 11865 bp, 10 predicted proteins | sample 1576301 | NCBI WGS metagenome assembly OGXX01 (sample SAMEA3541469, study PRJEB24748) | human gut metagenome | biome: human gut; feature: human-associated habitat; material: faeces | place: China | collected 2012 | reverse complement strand
CTGCTTGCCTGCGGCGCACGTCCCATCATGGCAAGCGACCCGCAGGAGGCAGCCGAAATCACCGCTGCTGCCGATGCGCTGAACATCAACATCGGCACACTCAACCATCTGCTTGTCCCTGCCATGTTGGATGCCGGTCGGACTGCCAACCGGCTTGGTATCCCGGTCCTGCTGGACCCGGTCGGGGTTGGAGCTTCCTCCCTGCGCAGGCAGACGGTTGCACAACTGCTCAAAGAGCTGAAGCTGACCGCCATCCGCGCAAACGCTTCGGAAATCCGTGCGATTGCCCGATTGGAGCAGGCACAGCCCAGCGGTCCCAGCGCCGGTGTGGATGCGCTTCCCGGTGACCTTGTCACAAAAGAGCAGCTTGGGCAGAATATCAAGCTTGCCAGACAGTTGGCAGAAAAACTTGGCTGCATCATCATCCTGACCGGTCCGGTGGACATCGTCACCGATGGGAAAAAGGCGGTGTGCATCTACAACGGACACCCGATGATGAGCCGCATCACCGGAGTGCCTTTCAGAGGGGGACAACAGTTGGAAACCCTGCCCGCCGCCTTTTTGGCAGCCAATCCCGATTCCCCGCTGGATGCCGCCGCTGCTGCCGTCTGCACCATGGGACTGTGCGGTCAGCTTGCCTTTGAGCGAATGAAACCCGGCGACGGCAATGCCAGCTTTCGAACCTATTTGATTGATGCCGTCTTTTGTATGACTCCCGAACAACTGCAAAGAGGTGCTGATTATGAAATTCGATAGAAATTCCCTGCTGCTGTACGCGGTCACCGACCGCAAATGGACCAGCCCGCAGGTCAGCCTGTATGACCAGGTCTGCGCTGCCATCGACGGCGGTGTCAGCTGCGTGCAGCTGCGCGAAAAGCAACTGGATGAATCCGATTTCCTTGCACAAGCCCGGCTCATCGGCAAGCTCTGCCGCGCCCGTCGGGTCCCCTTCATCATCAACGACAATGTGGAGCTTGCCCTGCGCTGTCAGGCAGACGGTGTCCACATCGGTCAGGACGACATGGATGCACAGCAGGTGCGCAAGCGCATCGGAGAACAGATGATTCTCGGCGTTTCGGCGCACAATGTTGAAGAGGCACGCACCGCCTTTCAAAATGGCGCGGACTATCTGGGTGCGGGCGCTGTTTTTTCCACCTCCACCAAAAACAACGTCACCACCCTCCCGCTGGACACCCTTCGGGAAATCTGCTCCTCGGTCGAGCTGCCCGTTGTTGCCATCGGCGGCATCGACCATAGCAACATCCTCAAGCTCAAAGGCACCGGTGTTGCTGGAGTTGCAGTGGTATCTGCCATCTTTTCACAGCCCGACCCCTGCCAGGCTGCCCGAGAGCTTGTCACGCTTTCCCGACAGATCATCCAATAGCCAAACCAGCGACAGATTGGGGGCACCACCTTCTGCCGCTTTATAAAAAAATAATGCTACAAAGGAGAATGACCCATGAAAACAGCATTATCCATCGCCGGAAGTGATTCCAGCGCAGGCGCCGGTATTCAGGCTGACATCAAAGCCATGACGATGAACGGTGTATATGCCACCACGGCAATCACCGCACTCACCGCGCAAAACACGACCGGCGTTCGAGCCATCATGGAGGTCACTCCGCAATTTCTTGCCCAGCAGATTGACGCAGTCTTTGAGGACATCCGTCCCGATGCCGTCAAAATCGGGATGGTTTCTTCCCCCGAGCTGGTGAACACCATTGCGGAGCGACTGCATTTTTATCATGCGCAAAATATCGTCGTCGATCCGGTCGTTGTTGCGACCAGCGGTTCGGTCCTTGCCCGTTCCGAAGCAGTCAGCCCGCTCAAAAGCGTTCTTCTGCCTATGGCGACGGTCATCACCCCAAACATTCCCGAAGCACAGCTGCTTTCGGGAATCGAAATCCACTCCTCTCAGCAGATGCAGCAGGCTGCCCCCCAGCAGGGGTGTGAGCAGGGCGCACAGTACCCGCCCGGCAGCCCTGCGCTCCCGGTGCAGCAGCAGGAACAGACCCGCTGCCAGCAGCATCACGGCCCACAGCCAGTAGCCGTAGCCGCACAGCCCCGTCAGGGCTGTGCGCAGAAGCTTCAGGAACACGGCCTCCGCATTAAAGTAACTCACGGCCACGCACAGGGCCAGCAACAGGCACACGATGCCTCCGGCTATGCGCGCCCCCGGTCCCTGCTCCCGGGGAGCGGGGGCGGGAGTGCGCTGTGCTGTGGATCTTTTCCCGGATGCCCGGTTTGTTTTTTTCTTGGTGGACTGAGCCATGTTCTCTCCCGTTCTGCCGCCGCAGAGGCGGCACACATATTGCAATTACTTCTTAATAAAGGTCAGGATCAGGGTCAGCAGGCCCACGGCCCAGCAGTAGTAAGCGAAGAAGCCGAACTTTCCCTTATCGGCGATCATTTTCAGCAGCCGGATGCATAGATATCCCACCACGGCGGCAGTGATGACGCCCACCAGGTACACCGGCACCTGACTCCAATCGATGCCCGCGTCCATGGCGTCCTTTAGGCTTAGAATGTTGGCGCCCAGCACGGCCGGGATGCTCAGCAGGAAGGAAAACCGCACGGCAAACCGCCGCTCATAGCCCACAAAGCAGCCGGTGGTGATGGTCATACCGGAGCGGGAAATGCCGGGCATGGTGGCAATGGCCTGGCCCACACCCACAATGAGGGCCGAGAGGACCCCAGCGCTGGCTTCGGTCTTGCGGCCTTTTTTCACCCGGTCGCTGGCAAACAGCAGCAGGCCCGTGACGATGAGGGCTGCGCCGATAAAGACCATGTTGCTGCTGAGGGCCTGCACCTTATCTTTAATAGGCAGCACCGCAAACAGCGGGAGTGTACCCACGATGATGAGCAAAATCAGCCGCCGGGCCGGGGGCACCGGGGTGGGGGTAGAGTGATGGGCAATGTCCCGCACGCCGCAAATCAGCTCCCGCACCATATCCTTGATCTCCCCCCAGTAGGCCACGAATACGGCCACCAGGGTGCCCAGGTGCAGCAGCACATCAAAGAATTCCGGCACCACACCGGCGTCCTGCATGCCCAGCAGATTCTGTGCAATGGCCAAATGGCCGCTGCTGGAGATGGGCAGAAACTCGGCAATGCCCTGGATCAGCCCCAGCAGAAAAGAAGAAAAGAATGACATAAGTATAGATCTCCTATCTAAAATGATTGTAAATAGTATAAAACCGTCGAAATATTACAGCTCGTATATATTTTGCCTGACCGGTTATTTATTATAGCATACTTCACTGCGAATTACCACACTTTCTGCCCCGGCGAAAGGAGAAACCGTCCGCCCGTCACTGTCACCGCATATTCACAAAAAAGCCTTGATTTGGATAGGGGACAGTGCTATAATTTTTTATATTTGATAGTATATCTCACTTTGCCCTTTTTGGGCTTACCATGAGAAACGAGGGGATTTTATGCACAAAATACCGTTTAGCCCGCCGGATATTACGGAGGCTGAAATTCAGGAGGTTTGCGAGGCTCTGCGTTCCGGCTGGATCACCACCGGACCCAAGACCAAGGAGTTTGAGCGGCAGATCGCCGCCTACTGCGGCACGGATAAGGCCGTGTGCCTCAACTCCGCCACTGCCTGTCTGGAGATGACTCTGCGCATCCTGGGCATCGGCCCCGGGGACGAGGTCATCACCTCCGCCTATACCTACACCGCCTCCGCCAGCCCCGTGTGCCATGTGGGTGCCAAGCTGGTGCTGGTGGACACTTTGCCGGGGTCCTATGAGATGGATCCGCAGCAGCTTTCTGCTGCTTTTACAGAGCGCACCAAGGCGGTGATTCCCGTGGACGTGGGCGGCATCCTGGCGGATTACGACACGATCTTCGCCATTGCGGAGGATAAGAAGGCCCTGTTCACCCCCGAGGGTGACCTGCAGCGGCAGATCGGCCGGGTGGCCGTGGTAGCTGACGGAGCTCACAGCTTCGGCGCCCAGCGCCACGGAAAGCGCTCCGGCAGCTTTGCGGACTTCACCACATTTTCGTTCCATGCGGTGAAGAATCTCACCACCGCCGAGGGCGGCGCCGCCACCTGGAATCCCGCCCTGGGCCTGGATGACGAGGCCATTTATAAGCAGTATATGCTCCTGAGCCTCCATGGCCAGAATAAGGACGCTCTGGCCAAGACCAAGCCCGGCGCCTGGGAATATGACATTGTGGCCCCCCTTTATAAATGCAACATGACGGATATTATGGCGGGCATCGGCCTGGCCCAGCTGAAGCGCTATCCGGGGCTGCTGGAAAAGCGGTATAAGCTGGTGCGGCTTTATAATCAGCTGCTCTCCGATTGCGGCGTGGAGCACGCCCCCCACTTTAGGGAGGACGAGGTTTCCAGCTGCCATCTGTACCTGGCCCGGCTCACAGGCAAGACCATGGCCCAGCGTAACGAGATCATCGAGAAAATGGCCCAGCGGGGCGTTGCCACCAACGTACACTATAAGCCCCTGCCCCTGCTGACGGCTTATAAGAATCTGGGCTTCGATATAAAGGACTATCCCAATGCCCTGGCCCAGTTTGAAAATGAGATCACTCTGCCCCTGTACTCCACCCTTACGGAGGAGGACGTGCGGTTTATCTGCCAGACTCTGAAGGATTGCCTGCAGGGCTGATAAAAAAGGAAAAGGATACCGACTTATGGACAATCAAAACGGCGCCCGGCAGCCCTACACGCCCATCACGCCGCCCTCGTGGGGGGCCATGGCCTGCAAGCGGGCCTTTGACATCGTGTGCTCCCTGCTGGGGCTGGTGGTGCTGAGCCCGCTGCTGCTGGTGGTTTCCCTGCTGGTGGCAGTTACCTCCCCTGGCGGCGTGTTCTTCCGGCAGGAGCGCATCGGCAAGGGAGGCAAGCCCTTCCGCATCTTCAAGTTCCGCTCCATGCGCAAGGATAATGCGGGCCTGAAGATCACCACCGGCAACGACAGCCGCATCACCCCCGTGGGCCGCTTCCTGCGCAAGAGTAAAATAGACGAGCTGCCCCAGCTGATAAACGTCCTGGTGGGGGACATGAGCTTCGTAGGCCCCCGGCCGGAGGTGGCGGACTATGTTTCTTTGTACACCCCCTATCAGCGCCAGGTGCTGCTGGTGCGGCCCGGCATCACGGGCCTGGCGTCCATCCGCTTCCGCAATGAAAACGACCTGCTCACCGCCAGCACCGATCCCAACCGCACCTATATCGAGCAGATCATGCCCCGGAAGATCGACCTGGACCTGGAGTATATTCCCCACGCCTCGGTGCTTTATGACATCAAGCTGATTTTCCAGACCTTTGCGGTGGTAATAAAGGAGTAAAGAGTAGCTTTATGAGAATTTGGCTCATCAACCATTATGCGGTGCCGCCCCAGTATTACCCGCTGGCCCGGCAGAACTATTTTGCCAAGAACCTTATGGCCCTGGGCCACGAGGTGACCATCTTCGCCGCCAGCACCGTGCACAACTCCGATCAGAACCTCATCGAGGATGATACCCCTTATCGGGAGGACGTGGTGGACGGGGTCCGCTATGTGCTCGTCCGCTGCAAGGGCTACCGCGGCAACGGCCTCTCCCGCATCCTCAATATGCTGGAGTTTGCCCGAAAGCTGCCGTCCGTGTGCGATCAGTACCCCCGGCCCGATGCCATCGTGGCCACCTCTATGCCTCCCATGTCCTGTGCGGCGGGCATCAAGCTGGCCCGGAAATACGGCTGCCGGGGCATTGCCGAGATCGCGGACCTTTGGCCGGAGAGTGTTATTGCCTATGACATTGCCGGCCCCCATAATCCGGCGGTGCTGTGGCTGCGCCGGCTGGAGAAGTGGATTTACACCCGGTCTGACGCCGTGGTGTTCACCATGGAGGGCGCTTACGACTATATTAAGGAGCAGCATTGGGAGCGGGCCGTGCCCCGGAGCAAGGTCCACTATATCAATAACGGCGTGGATCTGGAGCTGTTTGAGTATAATAAGGCGAATTTCCCGGTGGAGGATCCGGACCTGGACGATCCGGATACCTTCAAGGTGGTCTACACCGGCTCTATCCGCCAGGTGAATGGTCTGGGCCTGCTGCTGGATGCGGCCAAGGAGGTCCGGGACCCCCGGGTGCGCTTCCTTATTTGGGGCGATGGCGACGAGCGGCCCGCCCTGGAGCAGCGCGTAAAGGACGAGAACATCGGCAACGTGGTGTTCAAGGGCCGGGTGGAGAAAAAGCTCGTGCCCTCCATCGTCAGCCGGGCGGATGTGAACCTGGCCCACAATACGCCTTCCCCTCTGTTCCGCTTTGGCATCAGCTTTAACAAGCTGTTTGACTATTTGGCCGCCGGGAAGCCGGTGCTGTCGGATTTCCCCTGCCCATATAATCCCGCCGTGACCTATGGGGCCGGGCTGGATGTGCAGCATCCGGATGCCGCCTCGGTTGCCCGCCGGGTGGAGGAGATGGCCGCTATGGGCCCGGAGGAGCGGGACAAGCTCTCCCGCAATGCCCTGCGTGCGGCCCATGATTATGACTTTAAGAAACTGACCGAGAAGCTGCTGGATGTCATTGAGCATCCCGTGACAGACGGGAAGGAGGATTAATATGCAATTTATAGATTTGAAAGCCCAGTATGCAGCCCTGAGGGGCGAGATCAATGCCAATATCCAGGCGGTGCTGGATTCCGCCCAGTTTATCGGCGGTCCCCAGGTAAAGCAGCTGGAGCAGGAGCTGGCGGACTTTGTGGGCCGCAAGCACTGCATTACCTGCGCCAACGGCACCGACGCCCTGCAGATCGCCTACATGGTGGCGGGCGTAGGGGAGGGGGACGCCGTATTCTGCCCGGACATGACCTTCATTTCCTCCACGGAACCGGCTAAGATGTTCGGCGCCACCTCCGTGTTCTGCGACATTACCAAGGACACCTATACCCTCTGCCCGGAGAGCCTGGAAAAGCAGATAAAGGCCGTCCTGGCTGAAGGCAAGCTCAAGCCCAAGGCCGTGGTGGCCGTGGACATTTTGGGCAACCCCTGCGACTATGACACCATTGCGCCCATTTGCGAGAAGTACGGCCTTACCCTCATTGAGGATGCCGCCCAGGCCTTCGGTGCATCCAATAAGGGGCGCAAGTGCTGCTCCTTCGGCTATATTGCCACCACCTCCTTCTTCCCGGCCAAGCCCCTGGGCTGCTATGGCGATGGCGGCGCCATCTTCACCGATGACGATGCCGCGGCGGATGTTATCCGCTCCCTGTGTGTTCACGGCAAGGGCCCCGGCGGCAAGTATGACAACATTCGTGTGGGCATGAACTCCCGGCTGGATACCATCCAGGCGGCTGTTTTGTTGCCCAAGCTGAAGGCCCTGAAGGACTATGAGATCGACCGCCGCCAGGAGGTGGCCGGCCGGTATAATGCCGCCTTCGGCAAGGATTTTACCGTGCCGTTCGTGGCGGAGGGGTGCGTCTCTGCCTGGGCCCAGTATGCCATTTTGGCTAAGGATACCCAGACCCGGGACAGGGTCATCGCCCATCTGAAGGAAAAGAATATCCCCAATATGATTTATTATCCCACCCCCCAGCACGCCCTGCCGGTGTTCAAGGCCGAGCCCCACTACGGCGAGACCTATGCAAACGCCAATGACTACTGCGCCAGGACCCTGTCCCTGCCCATGCACCCGTATATGGACGCCGCCCAGCAGCAGACGGTCATTGACGCGGTACTGGAGGCACTGTGATGGAGGAGAAGTATTTTGTGCATCCCTCCAGCTTTGTGGATGAGGATGTGGAGATCGGCGAGGGCACCAAGATCTGGCACTTCTGCCACATTCAGAAGGGGGCCCGTATCGGCAAGCGCTGCTCCCTGGGGCAAAACGTGAATGTCAGCAACCATGTAAAGGTGGGTGACGGCTGCAAGCTGCAGAATAATGTCTCCCTGTACGAGGGGGTGGAGCTGGAGGACTATGTGTTCTGCGGCCCCTCCTGTGTGTTCACCAACGACCTGACCCCCCGGGCCAAGTATCCCAAGGGCAGCGCCGGGTATCATAAGACTCTCATTAAGGAGGGCGCATCCATCGGTGCCAATGCCACCATTGTCTGCGGCCATACCGTGGGCCGCTGGGCCCTCATCGGGGCTGGCGCCGTGGTGGCCTGCAATGTGCCCGATCATGCGCTGATGCTGGGCGTCCCGGCGAAAATTCGCGGCTGGGCCTGCCAGTGCGGCGCACTGCTGCACTTTGACGGGGAAACGGCCACCTGTACCGCCTGCGGCAGGAACTATCGGATGAAAGCGGAAAACGAAGTGGAGGAGTGTAAGTAATATGAAATTCGACACCATTTACGACGGCCTGATCAAGGGCACGGAGAAGCTGGCCCTGGTGGGCCTGGGCTATGTGGGCATGCCCATTGCTGTGGAGTTTGCTAAGCATATCTCCGTCATCGGCTTTGACATCAATAAAAAACGTGTAAACGAGTACGCCAGCGGCATCGACGCCACCAACGAGGTGGGTGAGGCCATCAAGAACACCACCGTGGAATTCACCTCCGACCCCAAGCGGCTGAAGGAGGCCAAGTTCATTGTAGTGGCTGTTCCCACCCCCGTGAATCCCGATACCACCCCGGACCTGCGCCCGGTGGAGGGCGCCTCCCGCACTGTGGGCCAGAATCTGACTCCCGGTGCCATCGTGGTCTTTGAGTCCACGGTGTATCCCGGCGTTACCGAGGACATCTGCGTGCCCATTATCGAGAAGGAGTCCGGCCTCAAGTGCGGCGTGGATTGGAAGATCGGCTATAGCCCCGAGCGCATCAACCCCGGTGACCGGGTCCATACCCTCACCAACATCCGCAAGATCGTCTCCGGCATGGATGAGGAGTCCGCCCGGGAAATTAAAAAGGTGTACGACATCGTCATCAAGGTCGGCACCTTCCCCGTGTCCACCATCAAGACTGCAGAGGCCGTGAAGGTGGTGGAGAACAGCCAGCGGGATATCAATATCGCCTTCATGAACGAGGTGGCCATGATCTGTGACCGCATGGGCATCGACACCGATGAGGTCCTGGCGGGCATGAACACCAAGTGGAACGCCCTGGGCTTTAAGCCGGGCCTGGTGGGCGGCCACTGCATCGGCGTGGACCCCTACTATCTCACCAATGCCGCCGAGGCTCTGGGCTATCATAGCCAGATCATCCTCAACGGCCGTAAGGTCAACGACAGCATGGGCGGTTTTGTGGCCGATGCGGCCATCAAGCAGATGATCGAGGCGGGCATGGCTCCCAAGAAGGCCACCGTGGTTATCCTGGGCATTACCTTCAAGGAGAACTGCCCCGACACCCGCAACAGCAAGGTGGTGGACATCATCAACCGCCTGAAGGAGTATGACATCCACCCCGTGGTCACAGACCCCTGGGCCGATGCCGCCGTGGCAGAGCATGAGTACGGCGTTACCCTGACGGATTTTGACAAGATCCCCAAGGCTGACTGCGTCATCGTGGCCGTGGGCCACAATGAGTTCCGCTCCCTGTCCATGATGCAGCTGAAGGGCCTGTTTAAGAGCGACCTGCCCGACAGCGAAAAGGTCCTCATCGATGTAAAGAGCCTCTATCGTATGGACGAGCTGAAGGCCTCCGGAATGCGCTTTTGGAGATTGTAAGAGACGAGACCCGCCCATTGGGCACAAATCTATAAAAAGGCGAGGAAATGATTATGAAATACGCACTCATCGGTTGCGGACGCATCGCCGTGAACCACATGAAGGCCGCCATCAACAACAAGCTGGAGATTGTCGCCGTGTGCGACGTACTGCCGGAGAAGATGGAGGCACTGCTTGAAAAATATGACCTGCAAAACGACCCCTCCATCAAGCGCTACACCGACTATAAGCAGATGCTGGCGGAAAACGACATCACGCTGGCGTCCATCGCCACCGAAAGCGGCATCCACGCCCGGATCGCGCTCTATTGCATCGATCACGGCGTAAACGTCATCATCGAAAAGCCCATGGCCATGAGCATGGATGATGCCGAGGAGATCGTCCGCCGCAGCGAGGAAAAGCATGTGAAGGTCTCCGCCTGTCACCAAAACCGCTTCAACGTGGCCGTTCAGCAGATGCGCAAGGCTTTGGAGACCGGGCGCTTTGGAAAAATTTCCCACGGCTCCATCCACGTTCGCTGGAACCGGGACCACAGCTATTATGACCAGGCCCCCTGGCGGGGCACCTGGGCTCAGGATGGCGGCTGCCTCATGAACCAGTGCATCCACGGCATCGACCTGCTGCGTTGGATGATGGGCAACGAGGTGGAGGAGGTCTACGGCGTCACCAAGCAGCAGTTCCATGATTATCTGGAGTGCGAGGATATCGGTATGGCCGTGGTGAAGTTCAAAAACGGCGCCGTGGGTACTATCGAGGGCACCACCAACGTCTACCCCAAGAATCTGGAGGAGACTCTTTACCTGTTCGGTGAGACCGGCACCGTGAAGCTTGGCGGCACCTCCACCAATAATATTGATGTGTGGAACTTCTCCCATGAGACCGCCGACGACGAGAAAAACAAGGGCCTGCAGGAGGCTACCTCCAATGTCTACGGCAACGGCCACACCAGCCTCTTTGCCGACATGATGGACGCCATCGAGCACGACCGCAAGCCCTATGTGGACGCCGTAGCCGGCCGCAACGCCCTGGAGATGATTTTGGCCATTTATCAATCCGCCGCCACCGGCCGGCCCGTGAAGCTGCCCCTTGCGCATGTGGCCAGTACGGACTTCACCGGCCGCTTCGGCAAGTAAGAGGGATCCCCCTGCGCAGAGGCGGCTCGCCCGGACGAGAACATAGAGCAAAGGAGATAGAATATGGATAAGCGGAGGGAGAGCTCCCAAACCAGACGCATCCGCCGCACAAAGGTGGATTGGTTTGGTATCATCATGATGTTTGTGCTTTTGGTGTGCAGCCTGGCCATTTTTGCCCGGCTCATGGCCACCAAGATGCTTACAACCACCAACCTGGTGCTGGTTATGGCGGCGCTGCTGGTGGTGAACGGACTGCATATTTTCGTACAGCTGCCCCTGCGGCGCAATAAGCTGGGTAAGCTGATCTGCGGCGTTTTGGCCGTGCTGCTGTCGGCGGGCATGATCTATGGCACCGTGGCCGCCGGTGCGGTGCAGTCCGCACTGAACAAGATTTCCGGCGTTATGGTGGAAAAGCAGGTGACGGCGGTGATCGTCATGAAGGAGGACGAGGCCACGGATCTGGGCGATACCAAGGGCTACCGCTTCGGCATCCTGGCGAACCGCGATACAAATAACACCCAGCAGATCCTCTCCGCCATGGAAAAGAGCATGGGCAAGGTGGAGACTGCGTCTTATGATACCCCCGCCGAAATGGCGGACGCATTGTATGACGATGAAGTCCAGGCCCTGATTCTCAACGAGGGGTATATCCCCCTGCTGACGGAGCAGGAGAACTATCGGGACTTTTCTGACCGTACTAAAATTATCTACGAGTACGTCACCGAGCATGAGATCACCGCTATCAAGCCCACCGGCTCCATTACCAAGCAGCCCTTCGTGGTTTACTGCAGCGGCAGTGATGAGCGGGATTCCGACATCAATGCCAAGACCCGCAGCGATGTGAATATCCTGGCGGTGGTGAATCCCAAGTCCCGGCAGATCCTGCTCCTCAATACCCCCCGGGATTATTACCTGCCCCTGGCCTTCAACGGCGAGATGGATAAGCTGACCCATGCGGGGCTCTACGGCATACAGGAGAGCATGGCTGTGCTGGATAACCTCTACGGCACCAAGACCTCCTACTATGGCCGGGTCAATTTCTGGGGCCTTATCGACATCGTGGATGCTCTGGGCGGCATTGATGTGTATTCCGACTATTCCTTTGAAACATCGGCGGGAG
>OGXX01003958.1_pt1 | contig 11870 bp, 8 predicted proteins | sample 1576301 | NCBI WGS metagenome assembly OGXX01 (sample SAMEA3541469, study PRJEB24748) | human gut metagenome | biome: human gut; feature: human-associated habitat; material: faeces | place: China | collected 2012 | reverse complement strand
AACGTGTTGCGTGTTACCAACTCGTCTTCAACGATAAGAATGTGCGGGGTCTGCATGTTTGCTACCTAAATTGCCAACTAAATCGAAACAGGAAGTACAAAAGTCCCTGACCTGCCTGATGCATGCTGCAAATTAACATGATCGGCGTAACATGACTAAAGTACGTAATTGCGTTCTTGATGCACTTTCCATCAACGTCAACAACATCATTAGCTTGGTCGTGGGTACTTTCCCTCAGGACCCGACAGTGTCAAAAACGGCTGTCATCGTAACCATTTTAACAGCAACATAACAGGCTAAGAGGGGCCGGACACCCAATAAAACTACGCTTCGTTGACATATATCAAGTTCAATTGTAGCACGTTAACAGTTTGATGAAATCATCGTATCTAAATGCTAGCTTTCGTCACATTATTTTAATAATCCAACTAGTTGCATCATACAACTAATAAACGTGGTGAATCCAATTGTCGAGATTTATTTTTTATAAAATTATCCTAAGTAAACAGAAGGATATGTAGCATTTTTTAACAATTCAACCGTTAGTACAGTCAGGAAATAGTTTAGCCTTTTTTAAGCTAAGTAAAGGGCTTTTTCTGCGACTTACGTTAAGGATTTGTAAATTCGCACCGCGTAATAAGTTGACAGTGATCACCCTGTTCGCGGTCATTTGGTCAAGAAGAGTGGCAATATGCGTATAACGATTATTCTGGTCGCACCCGCCAGAGCAGAAAATATTGGGGCAGCGGCGCGGGCAATGAAAACGATGGGGTTTAGCGAACTGCGGATTGTCGATAGTCAGGCACATCTGGAGCCAGCCACTCGCTGGGTCGCACATGGATCTGGTGATATTATTGATAATATTAAAGTTTTCCCGACACTGGTTGAATCGTTACACGATGTCGATTTCACTGTCGCCACCACTGCGCGCAGTCGGGCGAAATATCATTACTACGCAACGCCAGTAGAACTGGTGCCGCTGTTAGAGGAAAAATCTTCATGGATGAGCCATGCCGCGCTGGTGTTTGGTCGCGAAGATTCCGGGCTGACTAACGAAGAGTTAGCGTTGGCTGACGTTCTTACTGGTGTGCCGATGGTGGCGGATTATCCTTCGCTCAATCTGGGGCAGGCAGTGATGGTCTATTGCTATCAATTAGCAACATTAATACAACAACCGACGAAAAGTGACACAACGGCAGACCAACATCAACTGCAAGCTTTACGCGAACGAGTCATGGCATTGCTGACGACTCTGGCAGTGGCAGATGACATAAAACTGGTCGACTGGTTACAGCAACGCCTGGGGCTTTTAGAGCAACGAGACACGGCAATGTTGCACCGTTTGCTGCATGATATTGAAAAAAATATCACCAAATAAAAAACGCCTTAGTAAGTCTTTTTCAGCTTTTCATTCTGACTGCAACGGGCAATATGTCTCTGTGTGGATTAAAAAAAGAGTGTCTGATAGCAGCTTCTGAACTGGTTACCTGCCGTGAGTAAATTAAAATTTTATTGACTTAGGTCACTAAATACTTTAACCAATATAGGCATAGCGCACAGACAGATAAAAATTACAGAGTACACAACATCCATGAAACGCATTAGCACCACCATTACCACCACCATCACCATTACCACAGGTAACGGTGCGGGCTGACGCGTACAGGAAACACAGAAAAAAGCCCGCACCTGACAGTGCGGGCTTTTTTTTCGACCAAAGGTAACGAGGTAACAACCATGCGAGTGTTGAAGTTCGGCGGTACATCAGTGGCAAATGCAGAACGTTTTCTGCGGGTTGCCGATATTCTGGAAAGCAATGCCAGGCAGGGGCAGGTGGCCACCGTCCTCTCTGCCCCCGCCAAAATCACCAACCACCTGGTGGCGATGATTGAAAAAACCATTAGCGGCCAGGATGCTTTACCCAATATCAGCGATGCTGAACGTATTTTTGCCGAACTTCTGACGGGACTCGCCGCCGCCCAGCCGGGATTCCCGCTGGCGCAATTGAAAACTTTCGTCGACCAGGAATTTGCTCAAATAAAACATGTCCTGCATGGCATTAGTTTGTTAGGGCAGTGCCCGGATAGCATCAACGCTGCGCTGATTTGCCGTGGCGAGAAAATGTCGATCGCCATTATGGCCGGCGTGTTAGAAGCGCGTGGTCACAACGTTACCGTTATCGATCCGGTCGAAAAACTACTGGCAGTGGGGCATTACCTCGAATCTACCGTCGATATTGCTGAGTCCACCCGCCGTATTGCGGCAAGTCGTATTCCGGCTGATCACATGGTGCTGATGGCAGGTTTCACCGCCGGTAATGAAAAAGGCGAACTGGTGGTGCTTGGACGTAACGGTTCCGACTACTCCGCTGCGGTGCTGGCTGCCTGTTTACGCGCCGATTGTTGCGAGATTTGGACGGACGTTGACGGGGTTTATACCTGCGACCCGCGTCAGGTGCCCGATGCGAGGTTGTTGAAGTCGATGTCCTACCAGGAAGCGATGGAGCTTTCCTACTTCGGCGCTAAAGTTCTTCACCCCCGCACCATTACCCCCATCGCCCAGTTCCAGATCCCTTGCCTGATTAAAAATACCGGAAATCCTCAAGCACCAGGTACGCTCATTGGTGCCAGCCGTGATGAAGACGAATTACCGGTCAAGGGCATTTCCAATCTGAATAACATGGCAATGTTCAGCGTTTCCGGCCCGGGGATGAAAGGAATGGTCGGCATGGCGGCGCGCGTCTTTGCTGCAATGTCACGCGCCCGTATTTCCGTGGTGCTGATTACGCAATCATCTTCCGAATACAGTATCAGTTTCTGCGTTCCGCAAAGCGACTGTGTGCGAGCTGAACGGGCAATGCAGGAAGAGTTCTACCTGGAACTGAAAGAAGGCTTACTGGAGCCGCTGGCGGTGACGGAACGGCTGGCCATTATCTCGGTGGTAGGTGATGGTATGCGCACCTTGCGTGGGATCTCGGCGAAATTCTTTGCCGCGCTGGCCCGCGCCAATATCAACATTGTCGCCATTGCTCAGGGATCTTCTGAACGCTCAATCTCTGTCGTGGTAAATAACGATGATGCGACCACTGGCGTGCGCGTTACTCATCAGATGCTGTTCAATACCGATCAGGTTATCGAAGTGTTTGTGATTGGCGTCGGTGGCGTTGGCGGTGCGCTGCTGGAGCAACTGAAGCGTCAACAAAGCTGGCTGAAGAATAAACATATCGACTTACGTGTCTGCGGCGTTGCCAACTCGAAGGCTCTGCTTACCAATGTGCATGGCCTAAACCTGGAAAACTGGCAGGAAGAACTGGCGCAAGCCAAAGAGCCGTTTAATCTCGGGCGCTTAATTCGCCTCGTGAAAGAATATCATCTGCTAAACCCGGTCATTGTTGACTGCACCTCCAGCCAGGCAGTGGCGGATCAATATGCCGACTTCTTGCGCGAAGGTTTCCACGTTGTCACGCCGAACAAAAAGGCCAACACCTCGTCGATGGATTACTACCATCTGTTGCGTCATGCGGCGGAAAAATCGCGGCGTAAATTCCTCTATGACACCAACGTTGGGGCTGGATTACCGGTTATTGAGAACCTGCAAAATCTGCTCAATGCTGGTGATGAATTGATGAAGTTCTCCGGCATTCTTTCAGGTTCGCTTTCTTATATCTTCGGCAAGTTAGACGAAGGCATGAGTTTCTCCGAGGCGACTACTCTGGCGCGGGAAATGGGTTATACCGAACCGGATCCGCGAGATGATCTTTCTGGTATGGATGTAGCGCGTAAGCTATTGATTCTCGCTCGTGAAACGGGACGTGAACTGGAGCTGGTGGATATTGAAATTGAACCTGTGCTGCCCGCAGAGTTTAACGCTGAGGGTGATGTTGCCGCTTTTATGGCGAATCTGTCACAGCTCGACGATCTCTTTGCCGCGCGCGTGGCGAAGGCCCGTGATGAAGGAAAAGTTTTGCGCTATGTTGGCAATATTGATGAAGATGGTGCCTGCCGCGTGAAGATTGCCGAAGTGGATGGTAATGATCCGCTGTTCAAAGTGAAAAATGGCGAAAACGCCCTGGCCTTTTATAGCCACTATTATCAGCCGCTGCCGTTGGTCCTGCGCGGATACGGTGCGGGTAATGACGTTACAGCTGCCGGTGTCTTTGCCGATCTGCTACGCACCCTCTCATGGAAGTTAGGAGTCTAAAATGGTTAAGGTTTATGCCCCGGCTTCCAGTGCCAATATGAGCGTCGGGTTTGATGTGCTCGGGGCGGCGGTGACACCCGTTGATGGTGCATTGCTCGGAGATGTAGTCACGGTTGAGGCGGCAGAGACATTCAGTCTCAACAACCTCGGACGCTTTGCCGATAAGCTGCCGTCAGAACCACGGGAAAATATCGTTTATCAGTGCTGGGAGCGTTTTTGCCAGGAGCTGGGCAAGCAAATTCCAGTGGCGATGACTCTGGAAAAGAATATGCCGATCGGTTCGGGCTTAGGCTCCAGCGCCTGTTCGGTGGTCGCGGCGCTGATGGCGATGAATGAACACTGCGGCAAGCCACTTAATGACACCCGTTTGCTGGCTTTGATGGGCGAGCTGGAAGGGCGTATCTCCGGCAGCATTCATTACGACAACGTGGCGCCGTGTTTTCTTGGTGGTATGCAGTTGATGATCGAAGAAAACGACATCATCAGCCAGCAAGTGCCAGGGTTTGATGAGTGGCTGTGGGTGCTGGCGTATCCGGGGATTAAAGTCTCGACGGCAGAAGCCAGGGCTATTTTACCGGCGCAGTATCGCCGCCAGGATTGCATTGCGCACGGGCGACATCTGGCTGGCTTCATTCACGCCTGCTATTCCCGTCAGCCTGAGCTTGCCGCGAAGCTGATGAAAGATGTTATCGCTGAACCCTACCGTGAACGGTTACTGCCTGGCTTCCGGCAGGCGCGGCAGGCGGTTGCGGAAATCGGCGCGGTAGCGAGCGGTATCTCCGGCTCCGGCCCGACCTTGTTCGCTCTGTGTGACAAGCCGGATACCGCCCAGCGCGTTGCCGACTGGTTGGGTAAGAACTACCTGCAAAATCAGGAAGGTTTTGTTCATATTTGCCGGCTGGATACGGCGGGCGCACGAGTACTGGAAAACTAAATGAAACTCTACAATCTGAAAGATCACAATGAGCAGGTCAGCTTTGCGCAAGCCGTAACCCAGGGGTTGGGCAAAAATCAGGGGCTGTTTTTTCCGCACGACCTGCCGGAATTCAGCCTGACTGAAATTGATGAGATGCTGAAGCTGGATTTTGTCACCCGCAGTGCGAAGATCCTCTCGGCGTTTATTGGTGATGAAATCCCGCAGGAAATCCTGGAAGAGCGCGTGCGCGCGGCGTTTGCCTTCCCGGCTCCGGTCGCCAATGTTGAAAGCGATGTCGGTTGTCTGGAATTGTTCCACGGGCCAACGCTGGCATTTAAAGATTTCGGCGGTCGCTTTATGGCACAAATGCTGACCCATATTGCGGGCGATAAGCCAGTGACCATTCTGACCGCGACCTCCGGTGATACCGGAGCGGCAGTGGCTCATGCTTTCTACGGTTTACCGAATGTGAAAGTGGTTATCCTCTATCCACGAGGCAAAATCAGTCCACTGCAAGAAAAACTGTTCTGTACATTGGGCGGCAATATCGAAACTGTTGCCATCGACGGCGATTTCGATGCCTGTCAGGCGCTGGTGAAGCAGGCGTTTGATGATGAAGAGCTGAAAGTGGCGCTGGGGTTAAACTCAGCTAACTCGATTAACATCAGCCGTTTGCTGGCGCAGATTTGCTACTACTTTGAAGCAGTTGCGCAGCTGCCGCAGGAAGCGCGCAACCAGCTGGTTGTCTCGGTGCCAAGCGGAAACTTCGGCGATTTGACGGCGGGTCTGCTGGCGAAGTCACTCGGTCTGCCGGTGAAACGTTTTATTGCTGCGACCAACGTGAACGATACCGTGCCACGTTTCCTGCACGACGGTCAGTGGTCACCCAAAGCGACTCAGGCGACGTTATCCAACGCGATGGACGTGAGTCAGCCGAACAACTGGCCGCGTGTGGAAGAGTTGTTCCGCCGCAAAATCTGGCAACTGAAAGAGCTGGGTTATGCAGCCGTGGATGATGAAACCACGCAACAGACAATGCGTGAGTTAAAAGAACTGGGCTACACCTCGGAGCCGCACGCTGCCGTAGCGTATCGTGCGCTGCGTGACCAGTTGAATCCAGGCGAATATGGCTTGTTCCTCGGCACCGCGCATCCGGCGAAATTTAAAGAGAGCGTGGAAGCGATTCTCGGTGAAACGTTGGATCTGCCAAAAGAGCTGGCAGAACGTGCTGATTTACCCTTGCTTTCACATAATCTGCCCGCCGATTTTGCTGCGTTGCGTAAATTGATGATGAATCATCAGTAAAATCTATTCATTATCTCAATCAGGCCGGGTTTGCTTTTATGCAGCCCGGCTTTTTTGTGAAGAAAATATGGAGAGAAACGACAGGGAAAAAGGAGAAATTCTCAATAAATGCGGTAACTTAGAGATTAGGATTGCGGAGAATAACAACCGCCGTTCTCATCGCGTAATCTCCGGATATCGACCCATAACGGGCAATGATAAAAGGAGTAACCTGTGAAAAAGATGCAATCTATCGTACTCGCACTTTCCCTGGTTCTGGTCGCTCCCATGGCAGCACAGGCTGCGGAAATTACGTTAGTCCCGTCAGTAAAATTACAGATAGGCGATCGTGATAATCGTGGCTATTACTGGGATGGAGGTCACTGGCGCGACCACGGCTGGTGGAAACAACATTATGAATGGCGAGGCAATCGCTGGCACCCACACGGACCGCCGCCACCGCCGCGCCACCATAAGAAAGCTCCTCATGATCATCACGGCGGTCATGGTCCAGGCAAACATCACCGCTAAATGACAAATGCCGGGTAACAATCCGGCATTCAGCGCCTGATGCGACGCTGGCGCGTCTTATCAGGCCTACGTGAATTCTGCAATATATTGAATCTGCATGCTTTTGTAGGCCGGATAAGGCGTTCATGCCGCATCCGGCATTGACTGCAAACTTAACGCTGCTCGTAGCGTTTAAACACCAGTTCGCCATTGCTGGAGGAAGCTTCATCAAAGAAGTAACCTTCGCTATTAAAACCAGTCAGTTGCTCTGGTTTGGTCAGCCGATTTTCAATAATAAAACGACTCATCAGACCGCGTGCTTTCTTAGCGTAGAAGCTGATTATCTTAAATTTGCCGTTCTTCTCATCGAGGAACACCGGCTTGATAATCTCGGCATTCAATTTCTTCGGCTTCACCGATTTAAAATACTCATCTGACGCCAGATTAATCACCACATTATCGCCTTGTGCTGCGAGCGCCTCGTTCAGCTTGTTGGTGATGATATCTCCCCAGAATTGATACAGATCTTTCCCTCGGGCATTCTCAAGACGGATCCCCATTTCCAGACGATAAGGCTGCATTAAATCGAGCGGGCGCAGTACGCCATACAAGCCGGAAAGCATTCGCAAATGCTGTTGGGCAAAATCGAAATCGTCTTCGCTGAAGGTTTCGGCCTGCAAGCCGGTGTAGACATCACCTTTAAACGCCAGAATCGCCTGGCGGGCATTCTCCGGCGTGAAATCTGGCTGCCAGTCATGAAAGCGAGCGGCGTTGATACCCGCCAGTTTGTCGCTGATGCGCATCAGCGTGCTAATCTGCGGAGGCGTCAGTTTTCGCGCTTCATGGATCAACTGCTGGGAATTGTCTAACAGCTCCGGCAGCGTATAGCGCGTGGTGGTCAACGGGCTTTGGTAATCAAGCGTTTTCGCAGGTGAAATAAGAATCAGCATATCCAGTCCTTGCAGGAAATTTATGCCGACTTTAGCAAAAAAAGAGAATGAGTTGATCGATAGTTGTGATTACTCCTGCGAAACATCATCCCACGCGTCCGGAGAAAGCTGGCGGCCGATATCCGGATAACGCAACGGATCAAACACCGGGCGCACGCCGAGTTTACGCTGGCGTAGATAATCACTGGCAATGGTATGAACCACAGGCGAGAGCAGTAAAATGGCGGTCAAATTGGTAATAGCCATGCAGGCCATTATGATATCTGCCAGTTGCCACATCAGCGGAAGACTTAGCAAGGTGCCGCCGATGACCGTTGCGAAGGTGCAGATCCGCAAACACCAGATCGCTTTAGGGTTGTTCAGGCGTAAAAAGAAGAGATTGTTTTCGGCGTAAATGTAGTTGGCAACGATGGAGCTGAAGGCAAACAGAATAACCACGAGGGTAACAAACTCAGCACCCCAGGAACCCATTAGCACCCGCATCGCCTTCTGGATAAGCTGAATACCTTCCAGCGGCATGTAGGTTGTGCCGTTACCCGCCAGTAATATCAGCATGGCGCTTGCCGTACAGATGACCAGGGTGTCGATAAAAATGCCAATCATCTGGACAATCCCTTGCGCTGCCGGATGCGGAGGCCAGGACGCCGCTGCCGCTGCCGCGTTTGGCGTCGACCCCATTCCCGCCTCATTGGAAAACATACTGCGCTGAAAACCGTTAGTAATCGCCTGGCTTAAGGTATATCCCGCCGCGCCGCCTGCCGCTTCCTGCCAGCCAAAAGCACTCTCAAAAATAGACCAAATGACGTGGGGAAGTTGCCCGATATTCATTACGCAAATCACCAGGCTGGTCAGTACCCAGATTATCGCCATCAACGGGACAAACCCCTGCATGAGCCGGGCGACGCCATGAAGACCGCGAGTGATCGCCAGCAGAGCAAAGACAGCGAGAATAATACCTGTCACCAGCGGGGGAAAATCAAAAGAAAAACTCAGGGCTCGCGCAACGGCGTTCGCCTGAATTCCGCTGAAAATTATGCCGTAGGCGATGAGCAAAAAGACGGCGAACAGAACGCCCATCCAGCGCATCCCCAGCCCGCGCGCCATATACCATGCCGGTCCGCCACGAAACTGCCCATTGGCATCACGTTCTTTATAAAGTTGTGCCAGAGAACATTCGGCAAACGAGGTCGCCATGCCGATAAACGCGGCAACCCACATCCAGAAGACGGCTCCAGGTCCACCGGCGGTAATTGCCAGCGCAACGCCGGCCAGGTTGCCGCTACCCACGCGCGCCGCAAGACTGGTACACAATGACTGAAATGAGGTTAAACCGCCTGGCTGTGGATGAATGCTATTTTTAAGACTTTTGCCAAACTGGCGGATGTAGCGAAACTGCACAAATCCGGTGCGAAAAGTGAACCAACAACCTGCGCCGAAGAGCAGGTAAATCATTACCGATCCCCAAAGGACGCTGTTAATAAAGGAGAAAAAATCTGGCATGCATATCCCTCTTATTGCCGGTCGCGATGACTTTCCTGTGTAAACGTTACCAATTGTTTAAGAAGTATATACGCTACGAGGTACTTGATAACTTCTGCGTAGCATACATGAGGTTTTGTATAAAAATGGCGGGCGATATCAACGCAGTGTCAGAAATCCGAAACAGTCTCGCCTGGCGATAACCGTCTTGTCGGCGGTTGCGCTGACGTTGCGTCGTGATATCATCAGGGCAGACCGGTTACATCCCCCTAACAAGCTGTTTAAAGAGAAATACTATCATGACGGACAAATTGACCTCCCTTCGTCAGTACACCACCGTAGTGGCCGACACTGGGGACATCGCGGCAATGAAGCTGTATCAACCGCAGGATGCCACAACCAACCCTTCTCTCATTCTTAACGCAGCGCAGATTCCGGAATACCGTAAGTTGATTGATGATGCTGTCGCCTGGGCGAAACAGCAGAGCAACGATCGCGCGCAGCAGATCGTGGACGCGACCGACAAACTGGCAGTAAATATTGGTCTGGAAATCCTGAAACTGGTTCCGGGCCGTATCTCAACTGAAGTTGATGCGCGTCTTTCCTATGACACCGAAGCGTCAATTGCGAAAGCAAAACGCCTGATCAAACTCTACAACGATGCTGGTATTAGCAACGATCGTATTCTGATCAAACTGGCTTCTACCTGGCAGGGTATCCGTGCTGCAGAACAGCTGGAAAAAGAAGGCATCAACTGTAACCTGACCCTGCTGTTCTCCTTCGCTCAGGCTCGTGCTTGTGCGGAAGCGGGCGTGTTCCTGATCTCGCCGTTTGTTGGCCGTATTCTTGACTGGTACAAAGCGAATACCGATAAGAAAGAGTACGCTCCGGCAGAAGATCCGGGCGTGGTTTCTGTATCTGAAATCTACCAGTACTACAAAGAGCACGGTTATGAAACCGTGGTTATGGGCGCAAGCTTCCGTAACATCGGCGAAATTCTGGAACTGGCAGGCTGCGACCGTCTGACCATCGCACCGGCACTGCTGAAAGAGCTGGCGGAGAGCGAAGGGGCTATCGAACGTAAACTGTCTTACACCGGCGAAGTGAAAGCGCGTCCGGCGCGTATCACTGAGTCCGAGTTCCTGTGGCAGCACAACCAGGATCCAATGGCAGTAGATAAACTGGCGGAAGGTATCCGTAAGTTTGCTATTGACCAGGAAAAACTGGAAAAAATGATCGGCGATCTGCTGTAATCATTCTTAGCGTGACCGGGAAGTCGGTCACGCTACCTCTTCTGAAGCCTGTCTGTCACTCCCTTCGCAGTGTATCATTCTGTTTAACGAGACTGTTTAAACGGAAAAATCTTGATGAATACTTTACGTATTGGCTTAGTTTCCATCTCTGATCGCGCATCCAGCGGCGTTTATCAGGATAAAGGCATCCCTGCGCTGGAAGAATGGCTGACATCGGCGCTAACCACGCCGTTTGAACTGGAAACCCGCTTAATCCCCGATGAGCAGGCGATCATCGAGCAAACGTTGTGTGAGCTGGTGGATGAAATGAGTTGCCATCTGGTGCTCACCACGGGCGGAACTGGCCCGGCGCGTCGTGACGTAACGCCCGATGCGACGCTGGCAGTAGCGGACCGCGAGATGCCTGGCTTTGGTGAACAGATGCGCCAGATCAGCCTGCATTTTGTACCAACTGCGATCCTTTCGCGTCAGGTGGGCGTGATTCGCAAACAGGCGCTGATCCTTAACTTACCCGGTCAGCCGAAGTCTATTAAAGAGACGCTGGAAGGTGTGAAGGACGCTGAGGGTAACGTTGTGGTACACGGTATTTTTGCCAGCGTACCGTACTGCATTCAGTTGCTGGAAGGGCCATACGTTGAAACGGCACCGGAAGTGGTTGCAGCATTCAGACCGAAGAGTGCAAGACGCGACGTTAGCGAATAAAAAAATCCCCCCGAGCGGGGGGATCTCAAAACAATTAGTGGGATTCACCAATCGGCAGAACGGTGCGACCAAACTGCTCGTTCAGTACTTCACCCATCGCCAGATAGATTGCGCTGGCACCGCAGATCAGCCCAATCCAGCCGGCAAAGTGGATGATTGCGGCGTTACCGGCAATGTTACCGATCGCCAGCAGGGCAAACAGCACGGTCAGGCTAAAGAAAACGAATTGCAGAACGCGTGCGCCTTTCAGCGTGCCGAAGAACATAAACAGCGTAAATACGCCCCACAGACCCAGGTAGACACCAAGGAACTGTGCATTTGGCGCATCGGTCAGACCCAGTTTCGGCATCAGCAGAATCGCAACCAGCGTCAGCCAGAAAGAACCGTAAGAGGTGAATGCGGTTAAACCGAAAGTGTTGCCTTTTTTGTACTCCAGCAGACCAGCAAAAATTTGCGCGATGCCGCCGTAGAAAATGCCCATGGCAAGAATAATACCGTCCAGAGCGAAATAACCCACGTTGTGCAGGTTAAGCAGAATGGTGGTCATGCCGAAGCCCATCAGGCCCAGCGGTGCCG
>OGXX01003953.1_pt1 | contig 11881 bp, 14 predicted proteins | sample 1576301 | NCBI WGS metagenome assembly OGXX01 (sample SAMEA3541469, study PRJEB24748) | human gut metagenome | biome: human gut; feature: human-associated habitat; material: faeces | place: China | collected 2012 | reverse complement strand
CGGTTATGAAGGCGGTCTCGGACGGCAAGCTCAGCGCGGGGCATGCACGCGCCCTGCTCGGTCTGCGCGACAGCGAGAAGATAATCTCCGCAGCCCAGACCGTTATCTCGCGCGGGCTGTCGGTCCGTGCGACAGAAGAGCTTGTCCGCTCGCTCAATCGCGCGCAGGAGGATGCAAAAAAGCCGCCCCGCGCAGAGTCCGAGGCGGACAGATATATGAACTGGCTGTGCAGGAAAATGTCGGACAGCCTCGAGCGCGGCGTTCGTATAGTCGGAGGCAAAAAGAAGCATATCGAGCTCGAGTACCGCGACAGCGACGACCTCGAGCGAATGATACGCAAGCTCTGCGGAGAGGACTTTTTCGACGGCACGGACGATGGTCCCGAGCAGTCCGGCAACGTCTGAGCGCAGGGTAGGAGAATAGCTGATGAACGGGATCCTCAAGGCGCTGTCCTCACTCACCTCCTCCGGCGCAGGACTGCTTGTCGTATGCCTATTCGCGGGCGCGCTCGCGGCGGCATGCGCATCCTCCTTTGTCAATGCCGCAGTAGGCTCGGCGGTGCGCGCCATGATATCACACGGTGCGAACGCCGAGGAAAAGGCACTCGGTCTCGATGAGCTCGGAGTGGGAAAGAACATATTCGTCCGTGCGGCGCTCAAGCGGCGGCGCGGGCTGCTCTCCCGCCTTGTCGGGCGGGTCGAGCGCGACGGCTCGGCGGCATACTGGCTGCCGGAGAGCAGCCGCGAAAAGGCAGAAGCAATATACGGCGGCAAAAAGCAGAATCCCCTGCTGCTGCCGCTATCGGTCATACTGCTCGCGGTAGCGGCGATCGCACTTGTTCGTCTGCTCCCTAAGCTGATAGAAATGCTCGCCGCGCTGCTGCCGTCAAAGTAAGAGGACGAAATTCCGCGCACAACGCATAAAATAAGTCTAAGTCAAAAGAGAGAATAGGGCTATGAAAGAGAAAGATAATAACGAAAAAAGCGAAAAGAGAGCCGCACGCAGCATCGGAGGCGGCAAAAAGAGCCTCTTCATTAAGATAGGCATCATAGCGGGTGCCGCAGTGCTCGTGCTCATCATAGTATACATATGTCTCTACCGCGCGGGCTTCCGTCCTTATATCAAGGTCGTTTCCGCCGCGGGCGACTCCATTAAGTTCAGCGGCATGGTAAACGCGGAGGGCACACCGATAAAGGGCAAGCTCTTCTTTGCCGACGGCTCGAGCGCCACCGTCAACAGCGAGACGGGCGAGATCGAGTATTCGGACGGCAGCGTTTACATCGGTGAGCTGCGCGACCTGCAGAAAAACGGCAAGGGCAAGCTCACCTATGCGAGCGGAGATGTTTACGAGGGCGAATACAAGGATGATGTCCGTTCCGGCACCGGCACCTTTACATGGGCAAACGGTGAAAAGTACGTAGGCGAATTTGCAAACAATCAGATGAACGGCAGCGGAACCTACACATGGCCGTCCGGCAGAACATTCCAGGGCTACTTTGAGAACGGTGCGATCGTTGAGATAGATACATCAACGAACAGCTCTTCTTCGGGCGACGCCTCTGCCGAAACAACGGCTGCGGAATAAATACCGCCGCATAAACCGCAATACAGGGGGCTGAAAGACACTGTTTTTTCAGCCTCTTTGCATAGCGCCGCGCGGTCTGTCTGCCATTTCGGCAATGCACGATGCACGGTACACTTCGTTTCCGTGCGGAGGTGCGAAAACGAAGTCGGGAAATAAGAGCTGCGGCGGTCAAATGTCAAAGCGGCATTCCTTGTGTCGATCATGATACGGCATAGATACAGCCGCGCCTATGGCAAAAATAACGGTGTCTCAGCCGACGCCGAAATACATCGGAGAATAATCATGAAAATATTGATGGTCACAATGGGACTCGGCATCGGCGGAGCGGAGACGCACATCGTCGAGCTGTCGCGCGCCCTCTCGCGTCTCGGGCACGAGATAACCGTTGCCTCTGCGGGCGGCATATATGTCGACGAGCTCGAGAGCTGCGGCGTTCGCCATGTCACACTGCCTCTGAACACAAAAAAGCCCGCCGCCCTGCGCCAATCCTACCACGGTCTGTGCGAGCTAATCTCGAGCGGCGGCTTTGATATCGTTCACGGGCATGCTCGCATACCCAACTTTATTCTTTCGCGGGTGCGCAAAAAGATACCCTTTCGCTTCGTTACAACGGCGCACCTCGACTTTAAGGTCAATTTCATCTATCGCATGATAACAAGATGGGGAGAGCGTACACTCGCGGTATCCGAGGATATCCGCGACTATCTCGGGCGCGAGTACGGGATTCCGTCGTCGCAGGTCGATATCACGATAAACGGCATCGACATGGAGAAATTCTCACCCGACGTGGATCACAGCGCGGTCGAGCGCGAGCTCGGACTTGATCCGTCGCACCGTAAGATAGTGTACATCAGCCGCATAGATCACGACCGCAGCGCCCCCGCCTTTCACCTCTGCTCGATAGCGCAGTCGCTCGTCCGCGACTACCCCGATACCGATATCGTCATAGTCGGAGCGGGAGATGACTTCGAGCGTCTGACCGATGCTGCTATAGAGGCAGATAAGCTCGCAGGCAGACGCGCAGTTGTGCTCGCGGGAGGACGCGCGGATATCAACCGCTTTACCGCCATGGCGGATATCTTTATCGCCGTTTCGCGCAGCGCGCTCGAGGCAATGTCGGCGGGCGTGCCGACCGTCGTAGCGGGAAATCAGGGCTACCTCGGAATCTTTTCATCCGAAAAGCTCGAGACCGCACGCAGTACGAATTTCTGCTGCCGCGGCTGCCCCGACGCAACGCCGGAGCAGCTTGAGCGCGACCTGAGAGAGCTGCTTGCTATGTCGCCCGAGCAGCTCCGCGAGATCGGAGAATACGGCAGAAGCGTGGTGCGCGAGCATTATTCCGCCGCGCGCATGGCGCAGGATTATCTCGACTGCTACGCACGGCTCGACCCGCCGGTATCATAACACGCAAAATATTTAAGATAATATATATTCTTATGCTCTGCCGCGCAAAAAATATTCCCCGCCGCTATTGATTTATTCACGGTTTTATTGTATAATAGCGGGAGAATTCGTAATTCATTTTATAAAGCAAAGGAGTACATAAATTCTATGAGCGAGCTTGTATATTCAAACGAAGTAGCAGGCATGTGCTGCGTAGCTAAGGGTCCCCATCACGGTCCGGCTCCCATCCCGGAAGAGGGCAAGTGGGTACAGGCTAAGCAGATCACCGATATCTCCGGTTACACACACGGTGTGGGCTGGTGTGCACCTCAGCAGGGTGCCTGCAAGCTGTCCCTTAACGTAAAGGACGGCGTTATTGAGGAGGCACTCGTTGAGACCGTCGGATGCTCCGGTATGACACACTCCGCCGCTATGGCAGCAGAGATCCTGCCCGGCAAGACCATTCTCGAGGCGCTCAACACCGACCTCGTCTGCGACGCTATAAACACGGCTATGCGTGAGCTCTTCCTCCAGATCGTATACGGCAGAACACAGAGCGCCTTCTCCGAGGGAGGCCTTGTTATCGGAGCCGGCATGGAGGACCTCGGCAAGGGTCAGAGAAGCATGGTAGGTACCATGTACGGAACCCGCGCTAAGGGCGTCAGATACCTCGAGATGACCGAGGGCTACTGCACGAGAATGGCTCTCGACGCAGACGATCAGGTTATCGGATATGAGTTCGTTTCTCTCGGCAAGATGACCGACTTCAAGGGCGGCATGGAGCCGAACGAGGCATACGAGAAGTCGAAGGGTACATACGGTCGCTTTGACGAGGCTGTCAAGTACATCGACCCGCGCAAAGACTGATAAAGAGAGGAGAGATAACAATGGCACAGTTTGAAGGTTATGAAAGACGCGAGGCTAAGATCCTCGACACACTGAAAAAGTACGGTATCTCCTCTATCGACGAGTGCAAGCAGATCACCCTCGACAAGGGTATCAACTGCGATGATATCGTTCGCTCGACACAGCCTATCTGCTTCGAGAACGCAGTATGGGCATACACCGTAGGCGCAGCTATCGCTGTCAAGAAGGGCTGCACCAAGGCAGCAGACGCTGCAGCCGCTATCGGCGAGGGACTCCAGTCCTTCTGCATTCCCGGCTCGGTTGCCGAGAACCGCAAGGTCGGTCTCGGTCACGGTAACCTCGGTAAGATGCTTCTCTCCGAGGAGACCGAGTGCTTCTGCTTCCTCGCAGGTCACGAGTCCTTTGCAGCTGCAGAGGGCGCTATCAAGATCGCTCTTAACGCAAACAAGGTCCGCGTAAAGCCCCTCCGCGTTATCCTCAACGGCCTCGGTAAGGATGCCGCTATGATCATTTCGCGCATCAACGGCTTTACCTATGTAAGAACCGAGTTTGATCCTTACTCCGAGACGGTAAAGGTCGTCTCCGAGACCGCATACTCCAAGGGTCCGCGCGCGGACGTTAAGTGCTACGGCGCAGATAACGTTCCCGAGGGCGTTGCTATCATGAAGCTCGAGAATGTCGGCGTTTCCATCACCGGTAACTCCACCAACCCGACCCGCTTCCAGCACCCCGTCGCCGGCACCTACAAGAAAGAGTGCATTGAGCAGGGCAAGAAGTATTTCTCCGTCGCTTCCGGCGGCGGTACGGGCCGTACCCTGCACCCGGACAACATGGCTGCCGGCCCCGCCTCCTACGGCATGACCGACACCATGGGCCGCATGCACTCCGACGCCCAGTTCGCCGGTTCCTCCTCCGTGCCCGCGCACGTTGAGATGATGGGCTTCCTCGGCATGGGCAACAACCCCATGGTCGGCGCGACCGTTGCGGTCGCCGTCGCCGTCGCGGAGAGCCTCAAGTAAGAGGGGAAAACCCTCCGGGTTCCCGCTTCATAAGCTCCAAAGCCTGATTTTTGACCAAATAAAAGCAGGAAGCACGTCCCTCGCACGAAAATGCGGGAGATGTGCTTCCTGTCTTTTCATATTTTTCAACCGTCAGCCAATTCCTCAGGTTTCTTATGCTTCGCTTTCGCGCAGATTGCCATAGCAGCTTCGCTGTTTTATCGGATACCGTACTTCTCGATGATGTAATCCATATCCTTATCGCCTCTGCCGGAGAGGTTGATGAGCACCGAACCCTTGCCCATCGTCTTTGCGAGCTTCATGCCGTAGGCAACCGCGTGGGAGCTTTCGATCGCGGGGATGATGCCCTCCATTCTGGAAAGCTCGAAGAAAGCGTCGAGCGTCTCATCGTCGTTCACAACGTCATACTTCACTCTGCCGATGTCGTGCAGGAAGGCGTGCTCGGGGCCGCTGGACGGGTAATCAAGGCCGCTTGCCACGGAATAAACGGGAGCCGGGTTGCCGTTTTCGTCCTTGAGCATGATGCTCTTGAAGCCGTGCATGATGCCCTCCTCGCCGTAGGTGAGGCTGGCAGCATGATCGCCGAGCTTGGTGCCCCGGCCGAGCGGCTCAACGCCGTAGAGATCGACGGGGTCGTTCAAAAATCCGGAGAACAGGCCCATGGCGTTGGAGCCGCCGCCCACGCAGGCGACGACCGCATCGGGAAGCTCGCCCGTCATATCGAGGAACTGCTCTCTTGCCTCAATGCCCACAACGCTCTGGAAATCGCGCACCATCATCGGGAAGGGATGGGGGCCGACAACGGAACCGATGCAGTAGATGGCGTCCTTGTACTCGTTGCAGTAGGCTGCGAAGGCCGCGTCGACCGCTTCCTTCAGCGTTTGCAGCCCGTCCGTGACCTCGATCACTCTTGCGCCGAGGATCTTCATTCTCGCCACGTTCGGGGCCTGCTTTTTGACGTCCACCGCGCCCATATAGATGTCGCAGTCCAGGCCGAAGTAAGCGGCGGCGGTCGCCAGCGCAACGCCATGCTGCCCTGCGCCGGTCTCGGCGATGACCTTCTTCTTGCCCATGTACTTTGCAAGCAGCACCTCGCCCATGCAGTGGTTGAGTTTGTGCGCGCCGGTGTGGTTCAGATCCTCGCGCTTGACATAGAGCTGAACGCCCGTACCGATCTTGTCGGAGAGTCTTGCAAGGTGGGAGATCGGCGTGGGTCTGCCCTGAAACTCCTTGCGGATGCGGCGAAGCTCACTGATGAACTTGCGGGATTTGCAGATGGTCTGGTAGGCTTCGCTGATCTCGTTCATGGCGGTTTGCAGCTCGGGCGGGATATAGGAGCCGCCATAGTTGCCGAAATAGCCCTCGGCGTCGGGATAGTTCTTGAAATAGGTATCAAAATCAACATTGTTAAACTTCATTTGATGTTCCTCCGGTCAATTTAATTTAGATTTTGGTTGGGGTGTCGGTCACGATCATGTTCTGATTGTTTTCATCTATCTGGCGTGCGGAACGCCGCCATCGCTGCATCTTCATGAGATCGACCTCCTTGTAAAACAGGAAAAAGCTCCCTTGACTTATTTCATGTCAAAGGAGCTTCGATCAAAACAAAAAACGCCATTGACAGAACAATACACTCTGTCAAGGGCGAATAGGAACAACACTATCCGCGGTGCCACCTTGATTCACGGTGCGACCCGTGCGCTTTGCAGGATACCAACATATCCCGGCAACTGACGTATGCCAACACGTTGCAGAATACTCTGGGAAAAGCCCCATTTGACTGCACCCTCAGCGGCCCATTTGACAACGTGTTTCTTGCCTGATTTTCAGCACCACAGGCTCTCTGTAAAGGCATCGCTGCCGTTATCTCCGCTTCAACGGTTTGAAAGATTAAATTGGTTCACATTATAGCGCATCTTTTTTGTTTGTCAATAGGGCTTTGCGCAATATTTTGACATTTCTTTGCCCTGCGGCATCCGCAGCAGCAACGCGCAAACGGTGGCAGAGTCAAGAAAAGCCCCGGAAAACCGATGGTTTTCCGGGGCTTTTGAGCGACTCGATTGAAAAATCTGTTCTCGAAACGAAGCGGCTTAGCGCTTGGAGAACTGAGGTGCGCGACGAGCGGCCTTGAGGCCGTACTTCTTGCGTTCCTTCATACGAGGATCGCGGGTCAGGAAACCGGCCTTCTTCAGGACGGTGCGGTACTCGGGGTTGACCAACAGCAGAGCGCGGGCAACGCCGTGGCGCAGAGCGCCGGCCTGACCGGAAACGCCGCCGCCTTCAACGGTGGCAACGATGTCGACCTTGCCGAGTTCCTCGGTAGCGGCCAGGGGCTGACGGACGACCATCTTCAGGGTCTCGAGGCCAAAATACTCGTCGATGTCGCGGCCGTTGATGGTGATGGCGCCGGTACCGTTCTGGAAGAGGTGAACGCGGGCGACGGAGGACTTTCTACGGCCGGTGCCGTACAGATAAGGCTTCTTGGACTGATACATTCTTCTCTTCCTCCTTAGACTTCGTAAGCTTCGGGCTTCTGAGCCTGCTGCTCGTGGGTATCACCAGCATAGATGTGCAGACGCTTCAGGGAGTCCTTGGTCACGGTGTTGCGGGGCATCATGCCGCGCACGGCCACGCGCATTGCGAGCTCGGGCTTCTCCTCCATGAGGATGCGGTACTTGGTCTCCTTCAGGCCGCCGACCCAACCGGAGTGCGTACGATAGTACTTCTGCTCCATCTTGTTGCCGGTGAGAATGGCCTTGGAAGCGTTGATGATGATGACGTTGTCGCCGCAGTCGGCGTGCGGGGTATAGGTGACTTTGCGCTTGCCGCGGAGCAGATCAGCCGCAGCAACGGCGGTCTTGCCCATGGGCTTGCCGGCAGCATCGATGACGTACCACTTACGCTCGATGTTGCCCTTGTTCGCCATAAAAGTGGACATGGTGTGTTTCCTCCATTTGATCTATGAATGAAAGCTCGTGCTTTACATTTTCTTTGTCCCTTGGTAAAATCGGAACGAGTCTATTTATAGCATTCCCGCGCAGAAATGTCAACACCATTTTAATTTAGCGCAGACAATGCTCGCAAATGCTTCGTTTTTCTCCCATTATCTCTTGAATTCTAAAATCACAAAATCAAATTCTTTTGTTTTTCTCAAGGAGTTACACCTATGCAGGAAATTTTAGGGCTTGTACGCCGCTGCGTCACGGACTATGACATGATCGAATCCGGCGAGACCGTTGCCGTCGGCGTTTCCGGCGGCAAGGACTCGCTCGTCACGCTCACCGCGCTCGCACGCCTTTGCAAATTCTACCAGAAGCCATTCCGCGTCGCCGCCATCACGGTCGAAACGGGCGTGCCGGGCATGAACTTTGACGCGGTCGCCGACTACTGCGAAACGCTCGGCGTAGCGTATATCCGCGTGAATGTGCCGATCTACGAGGTCGTCTTTCTGGAGCGCAAGGAGAAAAATCCCTGCTCACTGTGCGCAAAGCTCCGCCGCGGCGCGCTCTCCACGGCGATGAACGAGCACGGCATCAAGAAGATCGCGCTCGGTCACCACTATGACGACGCAGTGGAAACGCTTTTGATGAATCTTCTCTTCGAAGGGCGCATCGGCTGCTTCCAGCCCGTTACTTACCTCAGCCGGACGGACGTGACCCAGATCCGCCCGCTGCTCTATGTCAAAGAACAGCAGGTGCGCAGCGCCGCCGCCAAGCTGGATCTTCCCATCGTACACAACCCCTGCCCTGCCAACGGCGAAACACGCCGGCAGGAGGTCAAGGAACTGATCGAGTCGCTCTCGATGCGCTACCCTGACCTCAAGCAGAAGCTCTTCGGCGCGATGCAGCGCTATCCGCTCTACGGCTGGGGAACCGGCGACGAGCGCGAAATGTAAAAATTGCCGCGTTCCTACGCGGCAATCACATATCAGAATATGTAGACTAAATGAACACCAGTCGCAGCAAAATAAGCAGCGCCAGTCCCGGCACGCCAAGAATGGCGATCACAAGCGCGTTGAAGAGATTCAGCCCCAGCGAGAGCCTTGCCAGCACGCCCAACACGTTCAGCAGCCCCAAGAGGGCAAAGCCGAGCAGCGTGTTGACGAGCAGCTTGCCTGTGAGCTTCAGAGGCGCCGCAAACAGCTTGAGCAGCGCCAGCAGCGCAAACACGCCGAGCAGGACGAGCAGCACCTTTTCCGTTATTCCCATTTTACCGCCCCCTCGCTGCACGTTTTGCACACAGCTCTGCCGCCGCGTTCCTTGATCTGCCGCAGCAGATAATCATAACGCGAAAGCTCGGCGTTGATCTCATATACGCAGGCGTCGACCAGCTCCGGCTCGCAGACCGCGTTGAAGCGGGCATACGCCTGCGAGAGCGCCACGCGCGTGTCGCTCAGCTCGCTGAACAAGTCCTGCATGGATGCGTCGCGCGCGATGTCGCAGCGCAGCAAATTGACCTTTCGCATTGTTCCGCCCTCCCATACCTTTGCAAAGTCAGTGTATGGAAAGTATGGACAAATATTCCTCTTTTCAAACAAGGAGCCTGCCATGGAGCACGAAAACTATATGCACGAAGCGCTTCTTCTTGCGCGGGAAGCCGCAGCGGATGGCGAGGTGCCCGTCGGCTGCGTCATCGTCAAGGACGGTGAGATCATCGGCCGCGGCCGCAACCGGCGCGAGGAAAAGCAGCGCACCTCTTCGCACGCAGAGATGGAGGCCATCGCGCAGGCAAACGAAGCGCTGAAGTCGTGGCGGCTCGACGGCTGCGCGCTCTATGTGACGCTTGAGCCCTGCCCCATGTGCGCGGGCGCGATCATCAACGCCCGTATTCCGCGCGTTTTCTACGGCGCGCGCGATGAGGCGATGGGCGCCTGCGGCGGCGTGCTGAACCTTTTTATGGAGCGTTTCCCCTTCCGCCCCGCGCTCGTGGGCGGCATTCTCAAAGATGAGTGCCGGGCCGTGCTGGCAGATTTCTTCCGCACCCTGCGCTAAGCTTCGAAAGAAATCATTCATTTAATACTTTTGTAACACTTTTCCCCGAACTTTGTTAACATGCGTCCCTTATCTTAATACTTGCAAGAGACAATAGCTTCTTTTCATCCAATCTTCCATCTTATAAGAAAAGGGACGCCGTGAGGCGTCCTTTTTCGTTTTCTTTCGATATTTCTGTGTCTCTGTGCCTTCACGGGTCAAAATCCGCCGCCGCACCGATGGCGAGCGCAATGCACGCGCCGCCTGCGTAGAAGAGGATCTCAGAAAGCGCCGGGCGCGCCGCCAGAGCCGCGGCGCAGAGGATCACGCTCAGAGAGCTTGCGGGCATCAGCAGCCGCGGCGCACCGCCGCGGAAGGCAAAGGCAGCAAATTCGAGCAGCAGCACCGTCAGCGCTGCGAGCGCCAGCGTTTCGACATAATAGTGGCGCAGCACGGGGTCGGCCGCATGCTCGCGATAAAAGAGGATCAGCGCAAGCACCATCGCGCACACGGGCACGAGCAGCACAACGCCGGGGAACTCCGCCTTGCGCCGCAGCGCGGCCACGGCGTACAGCAGGCATGCCGCACCGACAGCCAGAAAGACTGAAAGCGCCATCGTGACGGTCGTGCGCAGGTAGAACACCATCGAGTACACCGCCGAGCCAATGAGCGCAAAGCAGCCGAGCACCGTCAGCATCACGGCAAGCGTGGAACGGTCAAAGGCAAAGTATAAGTCCATGCCGCCGCACAGCTCGCGCTGCGCGGGGTAACGCCGCGCCATAACGAGCACGATGACTGCCGCAACGATAAGCACCGCAGGCAGCGCCATGGTGTTCAGGTCCATCGGGACGGGCAGCCCGTTCGCATCAAAGCCCGCGGCGAGCAGACGGAGACGCGCAAACGCCGCTGCCGCAGAAAACAGCGCCAGCAAAAGCCAATGAAGAATTTTCACAAAACCGAACCCTTTCCTTTTCCGGAATACGGCGCGCACGGCGCCGGAAAATATCTGTCCCATCATGATAGCACACTCATTCCCGTTTGTCCATGAATCATTTCACGGACAAGTCTGTCATATAGTGATAAAAAGCTCTCACCAGAGCAACTGCGGCAAACCGTCTGCAAGGAGGAACACATTTTGAAACAGCTCTTTCGCATTACGCTTCTGCTCATCGGCTTCATCTGGATCCTCGCCTGGGCGGCGGCAGGCCGCTTCGGCGATGCCCCTACCCCCTCCGGCAACGGTGAACCACCCGCTCAGGCCGGTGAACCGGCCGCCCCCGGCGAACGCGACAGCGCAGATCTTCTGCACGTTCTGATCCGGGGCGAGGTGCAGGAGATGGACATGGGCACGTATCTTCTCGGCGTGCTGCGCGCGGAAATGCCCGCCTCATTTGAAGAAGAGGCGCTCAAGGCGCAGGCCATCGCCGCACGCACCTACACGCTCTACCGCATCCGCGGCGGCGGCAGCGCCAACCACCCCGATGCCGATGCCTGCGACGACCACACCTGCTGCAAGGCGTACTTAAGCGCCGAGCAGGCCGCGGCGAACTGGGGCAGCATGGCCGTTTACTATGAAGAAAAGCTTGCGCGCGCTGTGAGCGAAACCGACGGCGAGGTGATCCTCTATGACGGCGCGCCGATCCTTGCCGTCTTTTTCTCCTCCGCCGACGGCAGCACGCAGGGCGCGGGCGACGTGTGGCTGAATGACCTTCCCTACCTCCAGAAAGTCTCAAGCCCCGAAACGGAAGAGCTTGTGCCGAACTACTACTCCGTTTCGACCTTTACGGCGGCGGAATTCAAGTCTCTCTTCCTTGCCGCAAAGCCGGACGCCGATCTCTCCGGCAATCCAGATGGGTGGATCCGCGACATCGTGCGAAACGACTCGGACTATGTCGCCTCCGTCACGGTCGGCGGTGTCAAGCTGCGCGGAAACGATCTGCGCACCATTCTCTCGCTGCGCTCGCCCTCGTTCACTGTGGCATACAAGGACGGTTCCTTCACCTTCCACGTCACGGGCTACGGCCACGGCGTCGGCATGAGCCAGTACGGAGCGAATA
>OGXX01003947.1_pt1 | contig 11893 bp, 8 predicted proteins | sample 1576301 | NCBI WGS metagenome assembly OGXX01 (sample SAMEA3541469, study PRJEB24748) | human gut metagenome | biome: human gut; feature: human-associated habitat; material: faeces | place: China | collected 2012 | reverse complement strand
AAAGCCGGGGACACAGGCGCTGGTGGGTGCGGCAGCCAGAGAGTCGATTGGACGATACAATTTTACCAAGGCATTTATCGGAACCAATGGGATTTCACTCGGTCATGGATACACAACGCCGGACATCGAGGAGGCATCCATCAAGTCACTGGCAATCGACCACTCCTATGTCAGCTATGTGCTGGCAGATTCCAGTAAATTTGGAAAGGTATCGGCGGTCACCATCGCTTCCCTTGACAAGGCGTGTATCCTGACCGACCGTCTCCCGGATGCGTCTTATTGTAAACAAACACTGGTGAAAGAGGTGGATTGATTTGATTTACACAGTAACCTTTAATCCGGCACTGGATTATGTGGTTCGAATGGAGCAGTTTCAACTGGGACAGGTCAACCGGACCACAAGCGAAGAAATCCAGTTTGGCGGCAAGGGAATCAACGTTTCGGTGCTGCTTAAAAATATCGGTGTGCAAAACTGTGCGCTGGGATTTGTGGCAGGTTTTACCGGAAAGGCGCTGGAAAACCAGCTGCAAACGATGGGAGTGGATACCAATTTTATCCACCTGCCCGAGGGGATGACCCGCATCAATGTCAAAATGAAGGCAGATTGTGAAACGGAGATCAACGCACAGGGTCCTAAAATCGGTCGCGAGCAGCTGGAGCAGCTGTTTGAACGACTGGACCGTCTGGAGAAAGAAGATGTTCTGGTGCTGGCGGGCAGCATCCCAAGCAGTTTGCCCAGCGACATCTATGAAAATATCCTGGAGCGGATGGAAGGCAAACAAATTCTGGCAGCGGTGGATGCCACCAAAGAGCTTTTGTGCAACGTCTTAAAATATCATCCGTTTTTGATAAAGCCCAACCACATCGAGCTGGGTGAAATCTTTGGAGTGCAGCTTCACACAGAAGAGCAGATTCGGGAGTATGCCGGCAACCTTCAGCAGATGGGCGCGCGCAACGTGCTGATTTCGATGGCGGGCGACGGAGCGATCCTGCTGGATGAGACCGGCGGATTTCATCGAATCAACGCGCCGAAAGGAACCGTCAAAAACTCGGTGGGCGCAGGAGATTCGATGGTGGCAGGATTCTTAGCAGGATATTTGCAGTCGAAGGACTACCGGACTGCCTTGAAGATGGGAACTGCCGCCGGAAGCGCTACGGCATTTTCCGACCAGCTGGCGACAGGAGAAGAGGTTTTGGCGTTGTATCAGACGCTCAAATAAAAAAGGAGAGATAGAGCATGAGGATTATTGATTTACTCAGCACCGACCGCATTGCGTTGGGTGCACAGGTTTCCGACAAGGAGCAGGCAATCGACAAGCTGGTGGAGCTGCAAATGGCAGGCGGCTGCATTGCTGACCGGGAGGCGTACCGAAAAGCGATTCTGGCAAGGGAAGAGATGAGCAGCACTGCCATCGAGCAGGGCATCGCCGTTCCCCATGCAAAATCAGACGCAGTAAGCGCTCCTTCTCTGGCAGCGATGACACTGACACAGGGCGTGGACTACGGTGCAATGGACGGACAGCCCTCCGATTTGTTTTTTATGATTGCAGCACCACTCAACGGCGACCTGCATCTGGAGATTCTTTCCCGACTGATGGTCCTGCTGATGGACGGGGAATTTGTCAAAGCCCTGCGCAGCGCAGCAGATGCACAGCAGTTTATGGCAGTAATCGACCGATTTGAAAAGGAAAAGTATCCGCAGGAGGTCGGCGGCACCGAGCAAAAGCCGGTGGAAGAAAAAGCAGGCTATCGGGTGCTGGCAGTGACCGCCTGCCCGACCGGTATCGCGCATACCTATATGGCAGCAGAGGCACTGGAAAAAGCGGCTGCGCAGATGAACCTGTCCATCAAGGTGGAAACCAACGGCAGCGCCGGTGTGAAAAACCGTTTGACCGCACAGGAGATCGAGCAGGCGGACGGCATCATTGTGGCTGCGGACAAAAATGTAGAGACCGCACGATTTGCAGGGAAAAAGGTGCTGTTTGTGCCGGTGTCGGATGGCATTCACAAGCCGCAGCAGCTGCTTGAGCAGATTGAAAGCGGAACGGTGGCTGTCTATGAAAAAGAGAAAAAGGCAGCTGTACAGCAGCAGGAACAGGGCAAAGAAAGCTTTGGCAGACAGCTGTACAAGCATCTGATGAACGGTGTCAGCCATATGCTGCCGTTTGTTATCGGCGGCTGTATCCTGATTGCGATTGCTTTCCTGCTGGACGATTACTCCATCAATCCGGCAAACTTTGGTATGAACACCCCGCTGGCAGCCTTCTTTAAGACGGTGGGAGGGGTCGCCTTCGACTTCATGCTCCCAATCCTTGCCGGTTACATCGCATACAGCATTGCGGACCGTCCGGGTCTGGCAGTCGGTATCGTAGGCGGCTATATTGCCAAGGCGGGCAACTCTTTTGCAAACATCAGTGGTGAAAATGCAGTCTCCGGCGGTTTCCTGGCGGCGCTTTTGGCTGGTTTTGTAGCGGGCTATCTGGTGCTGGGCATCAAAAAGCTGGCGGACAAGCTTCCTGAAAGCATGGAAGGTATCAAACCGGTTCTCATCTACCCGCTGTTCGGCGTATTGCTGATTGGTGTGTTCATGTTTGCAGTCAACCCGACCATGGCGGCAATCAATACCGGCATCACCGGTTTTCTCAACTCGATGGGCGGCAGCAGCAAGATTCTGCTTGGCTGTATCGTAGCAGGCATGATGAGCATCGACATGGGCGGACCATTCAACAAGGCAGCTTATGTATTTGGAACCGCTTCGATTGCCAGCGGCAACTATGATGTGATGGCAGCGGTTATGATTGGCGGTATGATTCCTCCGCTGGCGGTCGCTCTGGCAACCACCTTCTTTAAAAAGAAATTTACCTCTGAGGAAAGAAAATCCGGCGTTGTCAACTACATCATGGGACTGTGCTTCATCACCGAGGGCGTTATCCCCTTTGCAGCAGCAGACCCGCTGCGTGTCATCCCATCCTGCGTGGCAGGTTCGGCGGTGGCAGGAGGACTGTCGATGCTGTTTGGCTGCACCCTGCGCGCTCCGCATGGCGGCATCTTCGTTTTCCCGGTTGTAGGAAATGTGGTTGGCTATCTCATCGCTTTGGCAGCCGGTTCGCTGGTTGGAATGTTGCTGCTGGGCGTATTGAAAAAAGATAAAGTGGAAGAATAAAATCTGTCAGAAGAAATGACGGCGAAAATCTGGAAAGGCAGGATGAAAATATGGTATCGGCAAAGGTAAAGGTAATCAATCCAATGGGAATGCACATGAGACCGGCGCAGCTTTTTATCAAGGAAATCACCCCCTTCGGCTGCGATGTTAGCATCAACTTTAACGGCAAGGACATCAACGGAAAAAGCATTATGAACCTGATGGCAGCCTGCATCAAGCAGGGCAGCGAGATCGAAATCAAATGCAGCGGCGACAACGAAGAAGAGTGCCTGAAGGCAGCAGTTGCGCTGGTAGAGTCCGGTCTGGGAGAGTAATCCGGCAGAAACGGGAAAGGGGTGCAAACGCTATGCTCAAAGGAGTAGGCGCTTCGGCAGGCATCGGGATTGGAAAGGTCATCTGCATCAGAGAGCAGAATCTGGACTATTCCCAGGTGCAGTATCAGGGACGTGAGCAGGAAAAGGCTCGTTTAAAACAGGCGGTGGAGACCTTTTGCGAAAAGACCCAGCGGATGGCAGAGGACATCCGCCAGCGGGTCGGTCAGAAGGAATCGGAGATTCTCAGCGGACAGGTGATGATGCTCTCCGACCCATTTATGGTCAGCCAGATGGAGGATGCTATCCAAAGCGGAAGCTGTGCTGAAGCCGCGGTGGACACCGTCTGCCAGATGTACATTGAGATGTTCTCCAATGTGGAGGACGAATTGATGAAGCAGCGTGCCACCGACATCGGGGACATCAAAACCCGGATGCTGCGTCTGCTGCTGGGTGTAGAAAGTGTGGACATGGCTTCGCTGCCAAAGGGAACGGTTCTGGCGGCAAAAGATTTGACCCCTTCGATGACGGTCGGTCTGCAAAAGGAAAATGTAAGCGCCATCATCACCGAGGTTGGAGGAAAGACCAGTCACTCTGCCATTTTAGCGCGTGCGCTGGAGATACCGGCAGTGCTGGGTATACCGGATGCTTTGCAGCAGCTGACTGACGGACAGACTGCCATTGTGGACGGTGCCACCGGTCAGGTGCTGACCGAGCCGGATGCGGAAACGCTGTACCACTACACCAAGCTCCAGGAGGAGCAGCTGCGTCAGAAGGCGATGCTGTCGATTTATCGGGACAAGCCGACCACAGATGCCTCCGGCAGAAGCTACCAGCTGTATGCCAACATCGGCAGCGTGATGGAAGCACAGGCTGCTCTGGAAAATGGAGCGGAAGGAATCGGGCTGTTCCGCACCGAGTTTTTGTTCATGGACCGTCCGGCTATGCCGGATGAGGAGGAACAGCTGGAAGCGTACAGCAGTGTTTCCCATCTGATGAAGGGCAAGGAGGTCATCATCCGCACGCTGGATGTCGGTGGAGACAAGGAGGTCTCCTATCTGAAGATGGGCAGCGAGCAGAACCCGTTTTTGGGTTGGCGCGCCATCCGTTACTGTTTGAGCGAACAGCCGCTTTTTAAGACCCAGCTGCGTGCGCTGCTGCGTGCGGGAGCGCAGGAGAAAAACATCAAGATTATGCTGCCGCTGGTCACCGGCGTGCAGGAAATCCGCGCAGCCCGCAGTCTGCTGGAGGAATGTAAGCAGGAGTTGAGCCGCGAAGGCTTGGAGTACGACCCGAAGATTGCACTGGGCGTGATGATTGAAACACCGGCTGCTGCTTTGACCGCCGACCTGATGGCGAAGGAGGCAGACTTCTTCAGCATCGGCACCAATGACCTGACCCAGTACACCATCGCGGTGGACCGCGGGAATGCTAAGGTAGAGCAGCTGTATACTACCCTGCACCCGGCAGTGCTGCGCAGTATCCGTGGAATCATCCATGCGGCAAAGCAGGCAAAGATCCCGGTCGGTATGTGCGGCGAATCGGCTGCCGACCCGCTGCTGATTCCGCTGCTGATGCAGTTTGGTTTGGATGAGTTCAGCGTCAGCGCTTCTTCGGTTTTAAAAACCAGAAAGACCATCTCGGAATGGAACCGGGAGCAGGTAGAGCAGGTGGCAGAGCAGGCAATGCAGCTGTCCACACCGCAGGAGCTGGATGAATATCTGCACCGTGCTTGCAATCATTCTCTTTAGAAATCTTCTATAAAATTGACATACACCACCTTTTCTCCCTTTACAACAGGACAAGTTCTTCGGCACTAACTGGTGCCGAAGAACTTGTCCTGTTTGCTTTTATAATTGTGGCTGATAATGAAGAGAAAATCAGCTGAAGAGTTGACTTTTTTGGACAAATACAGTATACTATAACTACAAATTAGCTTGTGCTAACTGTAAAAAGGAGGGGATTTTATGAGTCATGCGCTTGCTTGGGCAGCCGGAGGTACCGGCTTTACCTTTTTGATGACGACCTTGGGGGCAGCCATGGTATTCTTTTTTAGAAAGGCGGTCAGCGCCAACATCCAGAGGATTTTTCTTGGATTTGCAGCAGGGGTGATGATTGCAGCGTCGGTTTGGAGTCTGCTGATTCCTGCGATGGAAGAGGCGCAGGCGGCAGGTGTTGCAGGATGGCTGCCTGCCGGAGGAGGCTTTGTGCTGGGCGTTGCCTTTTTGATGCTGCTCGACAGTTTGCTGCCGCACCTGCATCCGGGTGCCAAACAGGCGGAGGGACTGGATTCCAGCTGGCGGCGCAGCACCATGCTGATGCTGGCGGTCACCCTGCACAACATCCCGGAAGGGATGGCAGTGGGACTGGCGTTTGCTCTGGCAGCCCAGCATAACGACAGCAGCGCTTATGCCGCAGCGATGGCGCTGGCGGTTGGAATGGGCATCCAGAACTTCCCGGAGGGCGCAGCCATCTCTCTGCCGCTGCGGCAGGAGGGAATGAGTCGAGGAAAGAGCTTTATCTATGGGATGCTTTCCGGTATCGTCGAGCCAATCTTTGGTGTGCTGGTGGTGCTGGCAGCAGGAGGAATCCAGCCGCTGATGCCCTGGCTGCTCAGCTTTGCAGCGGGTGCAATGATGTACGTTGTGGTGGAGGAGCTGATCCCAGAGGCGCATCTGGGAGAACATTCCAACGTCGGCACTCTCGGCGTAATGGGTGGATTTTTGCTGATGATGGTGCTGGATGTGGCGCTGGGATAAGTGCCGTATCAGGCGAATAAAAAACCAAAGCAACAGGCAGAAACTTCGACCTGTCGCTTTGGTTTTTTTTTATTTTTCTTTCGGAGCTTGAGATAGCATCCAGAGAAGAGCTTCTGCCCGTCTACCCAAAAGAAGAGGATACATCCATCTGGAAAAATGCCGATTGGGATAAAAGAAAAGGTTTGCGCAAAAATGAAAGAGCACCACCGGTTGCAAAAACCCACCTGCTGATGCCAAACGGTATGCAGCAGGTGGGTTAAGAATACGATAGGAGAATCAGCTCCTTACAGGATCAGCGAACCGACCTGATAGATGAGGGTGCCGACGATGTAGGCGACCAGTGTCTGATATCCGGCGGTGAGCAGTGCCTGCTTCATGGAGCCGAGTTCTCTTTTAGAAGCGGCAAAAGCAGCCACGCAAGGCATATACAGGATGGTGAATGCCAGGAAGCTGAAGGCGCTGAGTGGGGTGAAAATCTGGGTCAGCATAGCGCTCAGCTGTGCGTCGCTGGAAGCGCCGGTCAGGATGGTCAGGGTGCTGACGACCGATTCCTTGGCGGTGAATCCGGTGATTAAAGCGGTGGAAGCGCGCCAGTCGTTGAAGCCCAGAGGAGTAAAGAGCGGTGCAATGATCGAGCCGACAGAGGCTAAGATGCTGGTGGCACTGTCGCTGACCATGTTGAGCCGCCAGTCAAAGCTCTGGAGGAACCAGATGACGATGGAGGCGATGAAGATGATGGTGAACGCCTTGTGCAAAAAGTCCTTCGCCTTTTCCCACATATGAAGCAGAACGCTCTTGGCATCCGGCAGGCGGTAGGCAGGCAGTTCCATGACAAACGGGACCGAGTTGCCCTGAAAGATGGTGTTTTTCAGCAGCAGACCGGACAGGATGGCAACCACGATGCCCAGCACATACAGAGAAACCATCACGATGGCAGGATGCTCCGGGAAAAAGGCTGCGGTAATCATGCCGTAGATAGGCAGCTTGGCGCTGCAGGACATGAACGGGGTCAGCACGATGGTCATTTTGCGATCGCGGTCGCTGGAGAGGGTGCGGGTCGCCATGATAGCAGGAACGCTGCATCCAAATCCAATGAGCATCGGAACAAAGGAACGACCGGACAGACCGATTTTGCGCAGCAGCTTATCCATCACAAAGGCAACCCTTGCCATATAGCCGCTGTCCTCCAGCAAAGAGAGGAAGAAGAACAGCAGGACGATGATGGGCAGGAAGGAAAGAACGCTGCCGACACCGGCGCAGACGCCGTTGATAAGAAGAGAAATCAGCCACGGTGTGACCTGATTGCGCACCAGGAAGGCTTCCAAAAAGGCGGTGAAGCTGTCAATCCAGCCGCTGAGCAAATCCTGCAAAGGAGCGCCGAGCACCGAGAAGGTCAGCCAGAAAATCAGCATCATAATCAGCAGGAAAATCGGGATGCCCAGATATTTGCTGGTCAGCAGCCGGTCAATCTTCTCCGAGCGGAGCTGTTCGCGGGTTTCCTGATGTTTGACGACGCACTGCGCACACAGCTGCTCGATGTAGCTGTACCGCATATCTGCCAGAGCCGCTTCGCGGTCGGTGCCCAAATCCTGCTCCATCTGCTCGACGATGTGGTCGATGATGTGGATGTCGCCGCTGTCCAAATCCAGGGCTTTGAACATTGGTTCGTCGCCCTCCACCAGCTTGGTGGCAGCAAAGCGGATGGGATAACCGGCAGCCTGTGCGTGGTCTTCGATGATGTGGGCAATCGAGTGGATGGCGCGGTGCACTTCTCCCTTGCAGAAATCCAGCCGCGGCAGTGCTTTGTCACCCTTGAGAGTTTTGATTACGGTGTCCAGCAGGTCCGAGATGCCCTCGCCTTTGGCAGCAGAGATTGGAATGACCGGGATGCCCAGCTCCTGCGACAGCTTTTTGACGTGGATAGTGTTGCCGCTGGCGCGTACCTCGTCCATCATGTTCAGCGCAAGGATCATCGGGATGTTCAGCTCCATCAGCTGAAGGGTCAGATACAGGTTGCGTTCCAGGTTGGTGGCATCGACGATGTTGATGATGGCATCGGGGCGGTCTTTGACCAGAAAATCTCGGGTGACCACCTCCTCGGAGGTGTACGGCGAGAGGGAATAGATGCCGGGCAGGTCCACCAGAACTGCATCCTTATACTTTTTGATGCTGCCTTCTTTTTTTTCAACCGTTACGCCCGGAAAGTTTCCGACGTGCTGGTTGCTGCCGGTCAGCGCATTAAAGAGGGTGGTTTTTCCACAGTTCTGGTTGCCGGCAAGGGCAAGAAGATGACTCATTGTGTTACCTCCCCGATTTCGATGTTGGCAGCATCCTCCGCGCGGATGGTCAGGACATAGCCGCGCAGGTACAGCTCGATGGGGTCACCCATCGGTGCGACCTTGCGGACGCTCACCTTTGTTTTGGGGGTCAGACCCATGTCCAGCAGCCTTCTGCGCAGTGCGCCCTGACCGCCGACAACAGAGATTACGCCGCTCTGTCCGGGTTTCAGACAGTCCAATGTCATAAGAACAATTCCTCCTCTTTCTCTATCAGGAAAATAGGATATATACAGTTGTTAGCCTATGCTTACATTTTAATCCCTGGAAAAAAAGTTGTCAATAGCTAACGCAAAGCAAATGGAGACACAGTTCATTTTGTTGGATTTTGGATAAGAAATAAAAAGCAAGAGGAAAATATTTTATACAAATAGCTAAATGCGGGGAAATATAGCTAAAAAACGAAAGGATAAGATGAACTGTTTTTACAAAAATGCCTAAAACGCTTGCGGTTTTGTAAAAAAAGAGGTTTAATGAAGGTACATCAAACAGAGGGGAGGCGGACAGATGTTATCCTTAAAAGGAACAGGAGTACACAAAGGTATCGCAGTGGGGAAGCTGGTCTTTTATGAGAGGCAGCTGTTTCATGTTGAAAAACAGACACAAGAGGACACACAGACCCGGGTGCAGCGTTACCGGCAGGCAAAAGAGCAGGCGATGATGCAGGTGCAGACCCTTCACAAGTTGGCGCTGCGGGAAATTTCCAGCGAGAATGCGGCGATTTTTCAGGCGCACCATCTATTGTTGGAGGACCAGGATTTTAACGGCTATGTGTTGGAGCTAATCAAAAATCAGCACACCGGCGCAGAATATGCCGTGCAGCAGGCAGCCGAAACCTTTTACAGGATGTTTTCCTCCATCCCCGACCCATATTTGCAGCAGCGGGCAATCGATGTCCAAGATGTGGCGCATCGCTTAATCAGCAACCTGACCTATGGGAAGGTGGAGCTGTTTGTGCCGGAATACCCGTCCATCCTGGCATCCGATGAGCTGGTGCCCAGCGAGGTCATCCAGCTGCCGCGTGATAAGGTTTTAGCATTTGTGACCAAATCCGGCTCAGAAAATTCCCATGCAGCGATTATCACCCGTGACCGCAACATTCCGTATCTGCTGGGCGTGGGAGAAGGCTTGGACCGCAGCTGCCAGGGACTGTTGGCAGCGGTGGATACCTACACCGGCAGACTGTACATCGACCCGGACCCAGCCACCCTGCACCGACTGGAGGAAAAGCAGCGCAGGGAGCAGGAGCGGCTGCAGGGACTTAATCATCTGATTGGAAAGCCCAACCGCACCATTGACGGTAGAGAGGTGAAAATTTTTGCCAGCATCACCGAGCCGCTGGACATCGAGCAGGTCATCCGCAGTGATGCGGACGGATTGGGACTGATGCGCAGCGAATTCCTTTACTTGAAACGGGATGGACTGCCCGGCGAAGAGGAGCAGGTGAGCGCCTATCGCGAGGTCATCCGCCAGATGAAGGGAAAACGGACGATCATCCGCACGCTGGACTTTGGCGCACGCAAGCTGACCGAGCTGCCGAAGAACAAACCGGAGATGAACCCATCCCTCGGATTTCGCTCTATCCGCATCTGCCTTGCCATGCCGCAGATGTTTCAGACCCAGCTGCGGGCAATCTATCGGGCAGCCTGCTATGGTCCGGTCAGCATCCTGTTCCCGATGGTGGATAGTGTAGAGCAGCTGGAGGAAATTTTGCGGCATTTACAGGCTGCAAGAGAATCATTGAAGCGGGATAAGATGGAATTTGACCCGCAGGTACGCGTTGGACTGGTCATCGAAACACCTGCCTCCGTGATTCTAAGTCGGGAGCTTGCAGAAAAGGTTGATTTTTTCCACATTGATACCAACGACCTGGTGCAGTATGCGCTGGCGGTGGACCGACAGAATCCACGGGTGAACAGCTACTACAACACCCGGCACCCGGCGGTGATGCGGATGATTGAAATGGTGATTGATGCTGCACACACGGCGCGAATCAAGGTTACGGTCAGCGGAGACATGGCGGACGATGAGCGGATGTTAGGCTGGTTTATCCGAACCGGCGTGGATGGATTCAATGTGTCGGCAGCCAGCGTTCTGCCGTTGCGACGCAGGATTCGCAGTCTGGATTTGGGAGAGCCGCTTTGCTAAAAATTCCTTGTAAGGGATATTATATTCTTGAAAAACAGATGAATATTTTCGCTGCTATCGTAAAATTTGCATTTGAAAATAAAAGAATAAAGCAGACACATTTGGCTTTTTAAACAGTTTTGATAAAAAACAAAAGCTTTTTTAAAAAAGTTGAACAAAACAAAATTTTTATTAACTATTGACTAAAAGGAATGTTAAGCGTAAAATGTTTTTAGACAAAATTATATTATTTTGGAGGGATTTGTCTTGAAAATGATCGATATGCACTGCGACACACTGCTGGGAACAGGATACGGGGAAGAGATCGACCTGTACGAAAACAATAAAGCGGTAGACTTTAAGCGCCTGAAGGCAGCCGGCTTTACCGCGCAGTTTTATGCAATGTGCCTGATGCCGGAGGAAAGTTTTCTGGCAAAGGGAATGAAAAAACCAAGTGATGCCGACTTTATGGATGCACTGTCGGGATGCTTCTATAAAAATCTGGAAAAATACAGCGATTATGCTGCCTTTGCAGGCAACCTGGACGATATGCTCCGCAACGAAAAGGAAGGCAAGATTTCCTGCTTCCTGACCGCAGAGGATGGAAACGGAATCAACGGCACGCTGGCAGGTCTGGAAAAGATGTACAAAATGGGAATCCGTCTGATTTCTATTACCTGGAACCATGAAAACTGCCTGGGCTATCCAAATTCCTTTGACCCGGAAAAGATGGCACTGCCGCTTAAACCCTTTGGCTGCGAGATGATTGATGCGATGAACCGCATGGGCATCATTGCCGACGTTTCCCATCTGTCCGACGGCGGCTTCTGGGATGTTGTGCGCATCTGCAAGGAAAACCACAAACCGTTTGTGGCTTCCCATTCCGACTGCCGTGCCCTGACCCCACATTCCCGCAACCTGACCGATGAGATGATCCGCGCCCTTTCGGAGCGCGGCGGCATTGCGGGCCTGAACTACTATGCGCCCTTTCTGGACACCGACCCCACCCACCCGGAAAACTGCCGCAGCACGGTGGAGCTGATTGCAAAGCATGCGGCCCACTATAAGCAGGTAGGCGGTGCACAGATGATTGCCCTTGGCAGCGATTTTGATGGCATCGATGGCCCCCACCAGCTGGAAAATGCTGCCTTCCTGCCGCTGCTGGCGGATGCCCTGCGCAAAGAGGGCTTTACCGAG
>OGXX01003936.1_pt1 | contig 11914 bp, 4 predicted proteins | sample 1576301 | NCBI WGS metagenome assembly OGXX01 (sample SAMEA3541469, study PRJEB24748) | human gut metagenome | biome: human gut; feature: human-associated habitat; material: faeces | place: China | collected 2012 | reverse complement strand
GCATCCCGCGATACTTCTCTGGACAATGTAAACATCAAAACAGATACTGTTCTGGAAGAGGGCGGATTGTACTCTCAGAGCAAGGGCTTTGTCAATGTGACAGTGAACGGTTCAAAAGGAACGACACTGACCATAAAAAACCTGAAACTCAACAAGCTCAAAACCGTTACAGATTGTGATGTTGTCTATGAAAGCGATACAATCATAAACTATGCGTACACTTATGCGCCAACCGAACTGTACGGCTATGGACAGATCAATCGTCTGTATTGTTACAGCGATGGCGTTTATTACGATGCAAAACCATTGTATATCGAAACTGGCAGAGGTTATGCAACCCCTTCCAAGCGCACTTCCTCGGGCGGTTCGGATTCCGGCTCGAGCAGCGAGGATAAGAAAGTAACACTGTATGATATCAACGACCAGTATCTGGATATCGGTGACACCAAGGTCGTAGGTATCGACCATAACGGCAGCTCGCTGAAAGTAACAACCAGCAATTCTAGTGTTGCAAAGGTTACCTACAGCACCTCCAAGAGCCATATCACTATGACCGGACTCAAACCGGGCAAAGCAACGATTAAGGTTACTTCTTCCCGCTCCGGTTACGCAAGCAGCACGATATCCTTTAACATTATTGTAAAGGATAACGGTTCTTCCAGCATCCATCTGTCGGGCATTTCCAATCAGTATATGGATGAAGGCACAACACGTTATGTCAGCGTCAATACCGATGCCAGCAGAATCAGCGTATCCAATTCCAATACCAGTGTAGCGGATGTCACTGCAGATGGCTTCCAGCTGAAAATCCGTGCAAAAAAACCAGGAACCACAACCGTTAAGGTAACAGCTTCCCGTTCCGGACGTACTTCCAAGAGCACAACCTTTAAGGTTACAGTACGGGATACTTCCAGTGACGATGATTATGTAACCATCAATCGCATTGATAACCAGATCATGAGCAATGGTCGGGAACGCATTATCAATGTTAATACAAACGGTACCTCGATCAAAGCTTCCAGCAGCAATACTAACGTCGCAAAAGTAAGCACTCGCAGCGATGATACCCTGATTGTGGAAGCGGTAAATCCAGGAAGTGCATATATTACCGTTACTTCCTCCCGCAGAGGATATAAAGATTCCAAGACAACCTTCCGCGTGGATGTTTACGGTGACAGCATTTCGGCACCGACGGTCTATATGAATTACCAGTACGGCGGCAGCTATCCAAACAGCAGCTGGACCAATCAGAACGTTGTATTTACCCTGACCGGTTACAGTACAAACCGCACCGCATATTCCTATGAACGTCCGGCAGGCGGAACCTCTTCTCAGTGGACCAATCGCAGAGAGCTGCGCAACGGAACGCTGACTGTCAGTGAAGAGGGTCAGAAGGATTACTACTTCTTCACCCGTGGAAGCGGCGGAGACAGCAGTGCAACCAGCATCTATACTGTACGTATTGACAAGACTCTCCCGATTATTTCCGAGGTCAACAATACAAACGGTACCCTCACTTTCAAGGTATCGGATAATCTGTCCGGCATTGCTTCGGTACAGGTGAAAAACAGCAGCAATATCTACTATACACCGGGTTACAGCAATGGCACCTATACCTTTAATGCTCCGGCAAATGGCAGATATACTATCGTTGTTACCGATAAAGCAGGCAACCGTGCAGAATCCTCGTTTGATATGACCACACCATCTCAGCCGGATACTACCGCACCAGTTATTGAGATCCTGTCTTCCATCAGTAAGGACACCTGGCAGAGACAGCCGGCAGAGGTACTCTTTAAGGTAACAGACAATGTCACAGTACAGTCTGTCACAGTAACACCAAGTGTTCCACTGACTCAGAATGCAGATGGTACCTACAGCTTCAAGACCAGTGTGGAAGGCAAAAATACCTATACCATCACGGCAAAAGATGCAGCAGGTAATCCGTCCACCAAAGAGGTTACCTATTATCTGGATACCATCGCTCCAGTACTGGGTGATATCACCACACAGGATACCACCGTTACTATCAAGGCTTCGGATGAATCTTCCGGTGTAACAGTAACAGCAGTTCCAGAAAATGACCAGACCAAACAGATGGTTGTAACCGATCAGAAAAATGGAACCTTTACCTTTACCGCAGAACAAGATGTAAATTATAAGATCACTGCAATGGATGGTGCAGGAAATCTCAGCCAGACCCAATACGTGATGATCAAGTCTCAGACTACTTCTCCGGCAGAGCAGACGGTTACCATTTCGGAACCAACGGTATCGGATCAGAATACTTTGACAACCAGCAAGGTCATCAGCTTTAATGTAGATGCAAACCTGGTAACAGGTCAGTCCTTGAGAGTCAGTGTTCAGAGCCCGACAAACAAAGAGTTAAGTCCGGCAAACACAGTACAGGGAATAAGCAATAGTTACTCCGTTTCTGTTAACGAAAACGGCACCTATACCGTAACAGCATCCATCATGAATGGCAATGCTGTTGTGAAGACAGAAAATAAGACGGTTAAGATTGAGAACATTGACAGTACCAAACCGACAATCGCAGTAACGAAGAATGACAACGGAAATCTGGAATTTAATGTAACAGACGAAAACCTGAATGCTGTTTATGTGGATAGCGAGCAGGTATACAGCACTTCTAACAATGGCAGCACTTATCTGTATCAGAAGAGTGGTTTAACCGCAGGCGAGCATACCATCAGGGCAGTGGATAAAGTGGGCAACGAGTTGACGCAAAAAGTCAATGTCGTTCTCAAACAGCAGCCAACCATTTTAGCAGACACAACAAATCTGATCAGCAGCAATCACACCAATGCAACCACAACTATTTCGGTTGATACTCATGGAGCAGAGATTGCATCCGCACAGGTAAACAAGAGTGGTGCATCTATCCAGCCGACCGGTGCAGGTAAATACACCTTCACCGCAACAGAAAACGGTGTTTACACTGTTATTGTTGCAACAAAGGACGGCATGGGCGTCAGCGTGGATCTGACTGTCAGCGGCATCGCAGAAAAAACCACTCCTCCAACCGTTCAGGTAGGGGAACACAAAGCAAACGATACCGCAACTCAGGTCAGTGTACCGATTGTCGTTTCTGATTCGGATAATACAGCTTCTGAAGTGACTCTGACCTCCGATAAGGGAACAATCAGCGGCAGCGGCAACAATTACACCCTGACTGCTACAGAAAATGGAACCTATACCCTGACAGCAAAAGATAAACAGGGAAATCAGGCGACTGCAACTGTCTATGTGGATGAGGTTAAGGGAAATATCCAGCCTTCCATCTCTGCCGGTACAGTTTCCGCAGCAAATGGCAGTGCATCTGTCAAACTGACTGTCAGTGATAATGGCGGTACCCCAATTGTTTCGGTTACTGATCAAAATGGCACTGCAGCAGTTCTGCAGGCAGATGGCAGCTATCTGTTTACAGCAAGTGAAAACGGAAACTATGTCATTACGGTAAAGAATCAGGCAGGAAAGACAGCTTCTGTAACAGTGAATGTAACAGAACTGGATAAGACCGCTCCGGTTATTGCTCAGCCAAACATCACTTACAGCGCAGACCTCAAGACCGCAACCATTACTTGGACTGTAACCGATGCAGCGGATGGAAACAAAGATGCATCCAGCGGTATAGCAGGCGTTACTTTTGCAGGTGCTCCGGCTCAGACACAGGGAAGCGCATATCAGGCAACTGTCAGTGAAAACGGTAATTATGTTATCGGTGCATCTGATAACGCAGGAAACGCTTCCACAGTAACAGCAAGTGTTACCGGCATCGATAAGACTGCTCCATCTATTCAGGTTACCAGCAAAAATGACAGCTGGCAGCAAAAACAGGTTGTTACCTTCTCGGTAACCGACGAAAACAGCAGTGTGGCTTCGGTACAGGTAATCCATAACAGTAAACAGGTTTCATTAAGTGAAGGAAACGGATACAGCTTTACCGCAACAGAAAATGGAACCTACACCATTATGGCAAGCGATACTGCAGGAAATGCTATCTCTAAAGATGTTGCAATCAATCGTATTGATGTGACCAAACCAGCAGCTCCATCCTTAAAAAATGGTGACAAAGCAGTTTCTGTTTATAACGCACAGACACAAAAAGGAGAATATCAGGCAAAACCAAATACAACCTTTACTGTGGGTTATACAAAGGCAGCAGCTGGAGAAAGTCCGGTCAGTGTACAGGTAAAGATCGACAAGGAACAAACCTTTAAGACTTTATCCGGCGATACCCCAAAACTGACCTTGGCAGAAGGTACACATACTGTGGTTCTGAAAACAGTGGATGCAGCAGGAAATGAAAGTGCACCAGTTACCTACAAAATTACGGTAAAAGCACAGTCTGCAGCAACAACCACACCAAAAGATCCTGAAGAAAAGCCAGCAGAGGAAAAGGAAGAAACAGAATCCGGTAATGAAGCAGAGGCTTTGCCTCAGCCGGGTGATGGAAAACAGGAATCTTCCGATCCGCAGCCAACCGAATAATTTTAAGGCATTCTGCATAAAAAGAGAGGGCAAACGCCCTCTCTTTTTTTCTGTCTACAAAAGAAAAAAGATGCATGATTTTTGCAATCAAACGACACTATATCAGATGGTAATATTTTTTAATATAAAATATTACGGCCTTCTTTTTTGTACGACAAGTTACGGAAAATGAAAACATTTTGGAAATTGTTTTGAAACAATTTGTCATTTTTTAAAAATTGTGATATCATAAATCATGAATAGTTTTGATTATTTTTATGACATTTTTAGGAATGACACTCGATTGGCGAATGGAAAATCTTGCAGACGGCATATACTGCTTGTAAGGAAAACCATGTCGATGAAAATATGGTTAGGAGAGATGAATACATGGCACATTATGGAAAAACTTTAGCGCTGGCAATGGCGCTGGTGCTGGCTTTTTCGGCTGTTGGATGCACCACACAGAAGGATGAGACCTCGGCAGAGGCTCAGCCGCAGCTTTGGGTTGTGGACAATGCAAAGGACCCTCAGGAAGGTTATGTGATGGAAAACCCATCAGCATCGGGTGATCTGTTGACACCAGTTACTGTAAAAAATCTTGGAAACAGCCGCACTTCCTCTGAAGTGAAAAAGGAAGATCCGGAAGAAGTAAAGGCAATCTGGCTTTCCTATCTTGATTTAAAACCAATGCTGCTGACCACCGGCGATAAGAGCGTGGGAGAAGAGCAGTTTACTAAAAATATCAGTGAAGCTTTTGATAACATCAAGGCTTTGGGCTTAAATACTGTAATTGCACAGGTAAGACCGTTTGGGGATGCATTGTACGAATCGGATATTTTCCCATGGTCCTATCTTGCAGCAGGAACAGAGGGAAAAGATCCAGGCTTTGATCCACTGGAAATTATGGTGGAACAGGCTCATAAGAAGGGCTTGAGACTGGAAGCTTGGGTAAATCCTTACAGAGTGCGCAACAGTGCGACCAATCAGGAGCTGAGCGCAGAAAATCCGGTCCATGCAATGCTCAAAACAGGGGATGCAATCAAATATAACGGAGCAACCTCTTATAATCCTGCAAGTGAAGAAGCGCAGAAGCTGATTGCAGATGGTGTACAGGAAATCGTAGAAAACTATGATGTGGACGGAATCCATTTTGATGACTATTTCTATCCAACCACCGATACTGCATTCGATGCAAAAGACTATCAGGCTTATCAGAAAAATGGCGGAAAACTCAGCCTCGCACAGTGGAGAAGAGAAAACGTCAACAGTCTGATTCGCAAGGTATACTCTGTGATTAAGGCAGAAGACGAGGACATCGTGTTTGGAATCAGCCCACAGGGAAATATGGACAACAACTATAACAATCAGTTCATTGATGTAAAAGAGTGGCTGACTGAAGACGGATACATCGATTATATCTGTCCACAGATTTATTTTGGATTCCAGAACACTGCATGTCCTTATGAAGAAACGGTAGAAGCATGGAATGACCTGATTCAGAATGATGTCAAACTCTATGTTGGTCTGGCTCCGTATAAAATCGGACTGGAAGACACCTTTGCAGGAAACGGTAAATGGGAATGGGCAAACAACGACGACCTTCTGGCACGCATGGTTGAAACAGCAAGGGAAGAGGACCATTACCAGGGATTCTCGCTGTTCCGTTATGACTCGGTATTTAAACCGCAGTCGGATGTAAAATCGGACGTAAAGCAGGAGCTTGAAAACCTTAAAGATGTTTTGTAACGGCCGAAAGGACGAAAAACAACCAAGGACGTAGACAGGAGGCCGGAAACTGTGACAAGAAACAGTAAAGAAAAATCAATCATCGGACCTTTAGCAGGTGTGATGGCAGTAATCACGATTATCGCGATCTTTGCAGTTGTTATCTTCAGACAAACAGTAGCACAGCAGCAAAAGGAACAGAAAGTCGCACAGGCGATGACCGAAATCAAGCAAGAACAGGAAGAAGAACAGCAGGCGCAGGTAGCAGAAGCAAAATTGATGACTGCGGATGCTGCGGCAGCCAGCTTTTCTCTTCCACAGGATATGAAGGGTGCACAGATTGAGCCGGGAAGAGAGTTTTTGACCGAGCTTTCCGGAGCAATTGAAGCCGCAGAACAGCGTTTGTCTGGAGAAGCACAGAACGCGCAGACACAAACTGTTACCGTGGAAGTCAATGAGGAGCAGGCAGTCCAGGAAATTGAGGATATGGTACAGTCCGCTTCTGAGATGGGGCTGGATACCTTATTTGTTAATTTGGAAAATGCATATGGCACCCTCTGGAATTCTTCCTGCCCAATGCTTTCCTTTGATGTGTTGGGAAGTCTTTCCGATGCTGTTCATGAAGCAGGTATGCAGCTTTATGGCATATATGACCTTTCTTTTGTTGCAGGGGATGGCAGCATGCAGTATATGCGTTCTGTCAATGCAGAAACTCTCGATCAGAGTGCAAAGCAGATTGCAGAGCTTGCATCCGAATCAAAGCTGGATGGTATCCTGTTGGAAGGATATCTTAATCCGGAAACAGAAAACAGCTACGATGAATTCACCCGTTCGGGAGAGAATGTCAGCCTGGATACTTATATGACCCAGAATACTCAGATTCTGGTTGAAAATGCGGTAGAGACCATTCGCCAGACAAACGCTTCTCTTCCAGTAGGTCTGGCAGTCAATCCGGTTTGGGCAACGACACAGGAACGGGAGGACGGTATCTCCTTAAACTATACTCAGACTTCTCTGGGAGCACATCACGCAGACACCAAAGCGATGATTGAAGAGGGAATCTGTGATTTTGTTGTAGTTAAAAATTATGGAGCGATCTCCAGTGATTCTGTTCCTTTCCAGACCGTGGCTGACTGGTGGAACGATCTGTTTACCCAGTGTGGCATGACCGCTTATATGGGTCATGCATCCTCCAAAGCAGGTGTCTGGGAAAATGGTTGGGGTGCAAACGATGAACTTGCTAATCAGTGGAAGATTGTATCAGAGGAATCGGCTTTTTCCGGCAGTGTATTTAATTCGCTGGAAACCTTGCTCAGAGATCCAAACTACACTACCTATTATCTGAAAGAAGCATGGGCAGAATCTGGCAATACCTCTGAGTCAGAACAGACAGAGCAGCAGGAGCTTCAGACAGCGCAGGTACAAAAAGAAGCAGACGCTGCAGAACAGACCCAAAGCAGTGATACAGAAGAAAACCAGGATGTTTTGACTGCGCAGGCAAATGCTGATGCAGAAACAGAGAATGTTCAGTCTGGTACATACAGTGAGCGTGCTGACCAGTATGCGAGCGGAAATGTCCTGATCGATATGGACCCAGTGGGAACCAGAAGCGTAGCGGATGGAGATACCATTGAGATTGTTGCAATCGCGGTACCGGGTGCAGATGTTACTGCAACGGTCAACGGACAGATGATCACATTGGAAGAAACCAGCCAGAACTCCGGTGTATACGGATGCAGTAAGTATGTAGGCGAATATCGTGTATCCAATCTTACTGCTTCCTCCAATATGGGGAATATTACCGTGACTGCATCCAAGAATGGAGAGACCAATTCTCTGACCGGTGCAAAAATCCTGTATCAGGGAGGAAGTTCCTCGGGCAGCTCTTCCAGCAATTCCTCGAGTTCTTCCAGCAGCTCCTCCAATAATGGTTCTTACGGAAGCAGTGATGCTACAGTCCTGAACTACCAGAAACCACAGCTTTCTACCTCCAGCACCAAAAAGATCAGTGATGGAACTCTGGTTCAGGTAGTTTCGGAACAGGCACTGACCTTCCCGGTAAATAAAAATACCATCTATCCAGATACCAAATGTTATCCAATGCCTTATGGAACAATGGATTATGTGGTCGGTGACAAGGTAAGCATCAAGGATGGAAGTACCTATCGTTACTATTATAAGCTTGCATCCGGCAGACGTGTTTACTGCGATGATGTGGAAGCTGTCACCAGTGGAGTTTCGATCAAGAATAATAAAATTACTGATATGACCGTAAAGGCAAACAGTGAGTTTACCTATGTGATCCTTAAATCGGACTATCCGGTTTCCTATCTGCCGGATTATTCGACCGGTAAGATCAAGTTTGAGTTCCAGAACACCACCAGCACACCGGGAAATTTGCAGCTGAGCAAAAACCCGCTGTTCTCCAGCGCAACCTGGAATGATTCCACCTTGGAACTGGAACTTTTGGATGACAATGGCTTCCTCGGTTATAAGGGTTACCATGAAAATGGAAACATCGTTCTGCGCTTTAACAATCCAACCGGCATCAAGGGTGCTCGCATCACAGTTGACCCGGGACACGGCGGTTCCGACCCTGGTGTAGCGGACGATATCGATCCAAACTGGCCAGAGAAAAAGATTAACTGGGAACTTTCCAAAGAGATTGCTTCTGCCTTGGAAGCAAAGGGTGCAGAGGTAAATCTGCTGCAAACTTACGAGACAACAACCTCTCTGGACAGCCGTCTGGCACAGGCAAAGAACTTTGATTCTTCTTTGTATCTGTGTATCCACACAAACTCTTCGGAAACAAATAAGAGCGCTTACGGTTCGGAATGCTATTATTTCTATCCGTTCTCCAAGACACTGGCGGCAAAGATGTCCAGTGCAACATCCAAGGGACTTTCGACCAACGACCGCGGCGCGAAATATGACGTTTTCTATGTAAACCGCGATCCGCAGTTTGGCAGCATCCTCAGCGAGGTGGGCTTCCTGACAAACAGCAGTGATTACGACAAGATGAAACAAGATTCCTATCAGGAAAAAGTAGGACAGGCAGTTGCTGACGCAGTAGAAAGCTATCTGGAAAGCGCTGGCGCTGAATATGCAGGAAGAACCGGCACTCAGAGCACAGGAAGCACTTTGAATGCATCGAACGGTCCATCCTGCGCAGTAGAAGGTGGAACTTCGGGAAGCTCTTCTTCCAGCTCCAGCAGTACAGAAAGTTCTTCCAGCAGTTCCAGCTCGTCCAGTAGTTCTTCTTCCAGCTCTTCGGAAAGCAAACCATCCACTCCGGTCAGCGAGACTGTTGTTGTGGAAGGAAATACCACCGGAACAGTAAAATATATTATTTTCACTGATCCAGAAAACAAGAAGCTCAACATGAAAGCCGGAGACGAGAAGAAACTGGGAATCAAGATCAGTGGAGACAGCTCGGTACAGAGAAAGTATACCACCAGCGATAAAAATGTTGCGACCATCGATAAAGATGGTGTTGTAACTGCCGTTGGAGCAGGAACCTGCCGGATTACTGTAGTAGCGGGAGATCAGGGCGGAAGCATCGATAACCGTTACAGGAAGCAGCAAGAATACTTCTACAAGTTCGTCCAGCAGTTCTTCTTCGAGCAGCAGCAGTTCCAGCAGTTCCTCCAGCAACACTTCTTCCAGACCATCCGGTCCGGTCAGTGAAACAGTCGTTTCGGATGGAAACAAAACCGGAACGGTAAAATATATTACCTTTACCGATCCGGAAGACAAGAAGCTTGACATGAAGGTTGGAGATGAAAAGGAACTGAGAATCCGAATTACTGGTGATACCTCGGTGCAGAAGAAATACACCACCAGCGATAAATATGTTGCAACCATCGATAAGAACGGTGTTGTAACCGCCGTTGGAGCAGGAACCTGCCGGATCACTGTGGTAGCAGGAGATCAGGGCGGAAGCATTGAGGTAAACGTTACCGGCGGAAGCAGCAGATCTGCGTCGAGCACAACTTCTACTTCCAATACAAGCACCAACGAAAACATCTACCAAGAGAACAGCGGACTGGAGTCCAGCTCGGGATTTGTTCCGACTACTTCCATTAAAATCCGTTCCAGCCGCAACTATGTGGATGCCGGTAAGAGCATTCAGTTGGAGGTTGTGTTCTCTCCGTCCAATGCAACAGGACAGGATGTTACCTGGAGTGTAACCCGCGGAAGCCTGTATGGTTCGGTTGACAATCGGGGAGTCTTTACTGGAATTGAGTCAGGATTCTCTACTGTAAAAGCAACAACCGAAGACGGTATGTACAGCGCAACCTATCGAATTGAAATTATGTAACAAAAAAGGTCCGGAAATTTTCCGGACCTTTTTTCATATCATTGTCTCTGAAAATAACCTTTAACTTGATGGTTGCAGTTATCTGAGACCAGAAGGGCAACAGGGCCTTTTAAAAACTTTTCTGTCCTGGAATCACACTCAAGAAGAACAAAATGGGAGCAGAAAAGATAGTCACCCAGTTTCCACATATTCATGGGATCATAGCCGCAGATGGATGCCTGCACAGAGGTATAGTTGGGATTGGTATGTAAAAAAGAAGAAAGGATTTCCTCCTTTTGACGATGACTTTCTTCCAGCATTCTGACCAAGATGGGGGAGGGCTGAATAGAAGTGAATTTGGGAGGGACTTCCCTCGAAATCAGTTCAAAAAGAGAAAGGCTTTCCTTCCCAATTTCGTGGTAGAAGGAAGTGTCTGTCTCCGAAAGGGCAAGGCAGAGCATAGAACCGGTATAGTAACTCATTTTTCGAATATCAAAGAAGAAAGGGGCGGGTTCTGCCAAGATGTTGATGTTGTTTTGAATGACCTGATAATAGTGATCAGGGGAGAGCTGTTTTAAAGCCATACAGCCGGCATATTCTGCCATTCCTTCAATTGTTTCTGCCAAAAACTCTTGCTTGATGATATTGGTGGCTTTCTCTGCCCGATATTTTCGCAATTGGATAAAGCTTTGGAGAATCGCTTCCTTTTTGCTGGTATCGCTTTCGAGGAATATCGAGGCAAGCAGTTTATTTTCCTCTTGCCGTATCGTATGAATAACAGCATCGTCCGGATAAGAAAGCATCATAAGATCATCTGGAAATCTTTCTTCGTGCTGTTCCTTCTGGAAAGAATGAAACATCTCATGCACAATTTTTGCCGTTAACAGGATGGGGTCCTGAAGCTTTGGATTTGTCACCTTCCAGATTGCAAGCGGCTTTCCATTATAGAGAATAGAAGTATTGCCAAGAAAGCGGTTATCAACTGGCTGAGTTCGATCGAAAAAATAAACCTTGTGCTCATCATACAAAGCAAACTCGCAGGGAGAAAAACCGTGCCAGATTGATTCAAAATCAATTTTTTGAAGATTATGGTATATTTTAGAATAAAGTTCTTTCATGATAAATAAGTCCCTTTCCGGAAAGAATAGATAAGGATATTATAACATATAACATAAAAAGTCAGGGAAGAGTTTTTGCAGAAAAGAAAATGAAAATGTGGGTAGACAACTTATGAAAAAAGAATTTGTGTAATTTTTAACGTTTTGTATAATATTATCGTTGACAAATTAACGAGATAACGGTAAACTATTCAGTGGGGACAAAGCAGTTTGATTGAAAAAAGAATGCTTTGGAATGCACGATCAATGAACAGAACAGGGACTGTCCGAAGTTTGG
>OGXX01003932.1_pt1 | contig 11928 bp, 10 predicted proteins | sample 1576301 | NCBI WGS metagenome assembly OGXX01 (sample SAMEA3541469, study PRJEB24748) | human gut metagenome | biome: human gut; feature: human-associated habitat; material: faeces | place: China | collected 2012 | reverse complement strand
GAATGCAGAGCGTGTTGTCTTTGATGTAAGCGTAGGATGTTGGGTCCCATGCTGTGTAGCCGCGTGCTTCAAACGTGGCACGCAGCCCGCCGGAAGGAAAGCTGGAGGCATCCGGTTCGCCACGCACGAGCTCTTTGCCGGAAAACTCCATAATCACATGCCCGCCCTTGATGGGGGAAATAAAGCTGTCGTGCTTTTCCGCAGTGATGCCGGTCATGGGCTGAAACCAGTGGGTAAAATGCGTAGCGCCCTTTTCAATGGCCCAATCCTTCATCGCATTGGCCACCACGTTCGCCACGGAAGCGTCCAAGCGCCTGCCGTCGCGGATGGCGTTTTGCATTGCCCGGTAGGTCTCCTTCGGGAGCCTTTCCTTCATAACCGTGTCGTTGAATACCATGCTTCCAAAAAGTTCTGATACGGTGCTCATCCCAAACGTGCCTCCTGAAAATATTTTAACCGTTCCTGAAAAAACAAAATAGGAACAGCATTATACAAAACAATCAATGGCGGAATTATACACCCGTCATATGGCTGTGTCAATCACAAAATACAGAGTGAACCCATTACAAAATAAAATTAATTTACAGCAGGACGGATGCTTTGGAATGTCCTCCAAAACAAAATAGCGTGCGGCCGGCAACTGGGTTTACGTTCTGCCGGAACCGCACGCTGCACCCTTGTTTTACCATGCGTTTGCCTGCGCATGCAAGCGGGGGAAATTACGCCGCAGCCGTGTGTCAGGATACGATTTTGAAGCCTGCTTTGGTGAGCGCGCGCTTGATTTCTTCGATCTGCGCAAAATCGCGCGTTTCCATCGAAAGCTTCAGGAAACAGCTTGAAATGGCCATGTTCGGGTCCGAGTGTTCATGGCTGACGCGCACCACGTTGGCGCCGCATTTTGCAACGATTTCGCTTACGCCCACAAGCTGGCCGGGCTTGTCTTCGAGCGCGATCTGCAAATTGCTGTTGCGCCCGCTCGTGATGAGGCCGCGCGTGATCACGCGGGAGAGGATGTTTACATCGATGTTGCCGCCGGAGACGATGCAGACCGTCTTTTTCCCCGCGATGGGGAGCTTGCCGAACATCGCAGCCGCAACGGAAACCGCGCCTGCGCCTTCGGCGATGAGTTTCTGCTTTTCGATCATGGCGAGGATGGCTGCGGCGATTTCGTCCTCTGAAACCGTCACAATGTCATCCACGTATTCCTGCGTCAGCGCAAAGGTGGTATCCCCCGGGTGCTTCACGGCAATGCCATCCGCAAACGTGGAAACGGTGTCAAGCGTAACGAGCTTGCCTTCATGGCGGCTTTCATACATGCCGGGCGCATTCGCGGCCTGCACACCGTAAACCTTTACATTCGGGCTCAGGTGCTTCACGGCATAGGCCACGCCGGAAATAAGCCCGCCGCCGCCAATGGGGACGACCACAGCCTCCGCATCGCGCATCTGTTCCAGGATTTCAAGGCCGATGGTGCCCTGCCCGGCAATCACCTCATCGTCGTTAAACGGATGGATGAAGGTTGCTCCTGTTTCCTCCTGGCGGCGCACAGCAGCCTCGTAAGCGTCGTCATACGCGCCGTTGACAAGGCAGACCTCCGCCCCCAGGCGTTTTGTGGCTTCAACCTTGCTGATGGGCGCGCTGTCCGGCATAAAGACTACGCTTTTTGCGCCCTGCCGCGTGGCGGCGAGCGCAACGCCCTGCGCATGGTTTCCCGCGCTGCAGGCGATGATGCCGGCGCGCTTCTGCTCGTCGGTGAGCTGGCTGATTTTGTAATAAGCGCCGCGCAGCTTGAAGCTGCCGGTCACCTGCAGGTTTTCGGTTTTCAGGTAAAGCTCCGCATCCGGACAGAGGTTTGGCGCATGGATGAGGTCCGTCCTGCGGGCCACCTCCTTGAGCACGAATGCGGCGTGATAGATTTTGTCAAGAGTCAGCATTGGGTGTTTCCTTTCCGGCAAGGTAGTTGATGAACTGCTGCGCCGTGCGGCCGGATACGCCGCCGTGGCGGATCTCCCAGCGGTTTGCGAGCAACAGCAGCTCTCCTTCGGGCAGGTCAAGCCTGCCCGCGCGCGCGGCAAGCCCGCGCACGATGTCATAATATTGCTCCCGGTTGGGGCTTGAATAGTTGATGGCCACGCCGAAACGGCTGGCGAGGGAAAGCTTTTCCTCCATCGTATCGCTGCGGTGGATGTCGCCGTCATGTTCCATATCGCTGCGGTCGGACCAGGTTTCCCGAATCAGGTGGCGGCGGTTGGAGGTGGCGTAAAGAAGCACATTGTCCGGCCGCGTTTCCACGCCGCCCTCAATCACGGCTTTCAGGAACTTATATTCAACCTCGTGCTCTTCAAACGACAGATCGTCGATGAAAAGGATGAAGCGGTAGTTCCGGCTTTTCACCGCCGCAATCACGGCGGAAAGGTCGCGGAACTGATGCTTGTAAAGCTCAATCATCCGCAGCCCTTCGCCGGCATATTCGTTGAGCACAGCCTTTACGCTCGACGATTTCCCCGTTCCGCTGTCGCCGTAAAGCAGCACGTTGTTCGCGCTACGGCCGCGTACGAACGCTTCCGTGTTGGCGATGAGCTCCCGCTTCTGCACCTCATAGCCGATGAGGTCGGAAAGCGTGATTTTATCCGCATTGTTGATGGGCAAAAACGCGATGCCGTTTCCCTCGTTTTGGATGCGGAACGCGCGGTTAAGGCCGAACATCCCCACGCCGTGCCGCTTATAAAAGCCTGTCACAAGGTTGAAAAATTCGGTTTCATCCTTCGCGCGGGAAAGCGCGCGGGACAGCGAGCGCACATGCTCGCTTACGCTTTTATAATAATTTTTTTCGAGCTTCGGGATGGCATGATAGTCCGAGAGGATGGAGAAGCAATCGACTTTCAAATCGCGTTCAATGCCGCTGAAATCGTACTCGAACAGGCGCTTGAATATGCGGAAATCCGCTTTGGCAAAGCGGTTTACACTGCCTTCGGCCGCGCCGCGGCGCTCTGCGGTGAGGCTGAAGGAATTTTCGTTTGTGATGAGCACGAACGAAAGGTAATTGTGCCAAAGGTTCGTGTCGAAGCCGTATTGGGTTGCAAGGTCAAGCAGGCGCTTCACCTCTGCATAGATGCGGGAAACAAGCGCTTCCCGCTCCCCGTTTCCCATGCGGTAGTCGTGGAAAATCCCGGCAAGGCGCAGCAGGATGCTGTCCTCGCCGAGATCACGGTATAACAACAGGTTGGATGTCAGTCTGTCCATAGCAAGCTCCGCTTCCCCTTCAGAGCGCGGCGAGGATGGCGTCGGTCATGGCCGTGCAGCCGAGCGGCCGCGCGCCGCTTTTGCCGAGGATGTCCGCTGTGCGCAGCCCCTGTGCCAGCACATGATCCACAGCAGCCTCGATGCAGCCGGCCTCGGCCGAAAGGCCGAAGGAATAGCGCAGCATCATCGCGGCGGAAAGGATGGTGGCGATGGGGTTCGCCTTATCCTGCCCGGCGATATCCGGTGCGGAGCCGTGGATGGGTTCATACAGGCCGCATGTGCCATCCCCAAGGGAAGCAGAAGGCAGAAGGCCGATAGAACCGGTGATCTGCGAGGCTTCGTCCGAAAGGATGTCGCCGAACAGGTTGGAAGTCACAATCACGTCAAACTGCGAGGGGCAGCGCACCAGCTGCATGGCGGCGTTGTCCACCAGCATATCCGAAAGCGCAACCTCCGGGTATTCCGCGCCGATGCGGTGCATCGTTTCGCGCCAGAGGCGGGAGGTTTCCAGCACATTTGCCTTGTCAATGCTCACAAGCCTGCCGCGGCGCTTCTTTGCCGTTTTAAACGCCACGCGGGCGATGCGCTCGATCTCCGCCACGCTGTACGCTTCCGTGTCGTAGGCTTCCGGGCCGAATTTGCCTTCGCGCCTGCCGCGCTCGCCGAAGTAAATCCCGCCGGTGAGCTCGCGCACAATCATCAGGTCGAACCCATCGGCAACGATGTCCGCGCGGAGCGGGCACTCTGCCGAAAGCGCGGGATAAAGCTTTGCGGGGCGCAGGTTCGTGTAAAGGCCGAGCGCTGCACGCAACCCTAAAAGGCCTTTTTCCGGGCGCAGCGCCGGCGGGTTTTTGTCCCACTTCGGGCCGCCGACCGCGCCGAGGAGCACACTGTCGCTTGCAAGGCAACCCGCAACGGTTTCCTCCGGCAGCGGGGTGCCGGAGGCATCAATGGCGCAGCCGCCCATGAGGTATTCCCGGAAGACGAAGCTGTGCCCGAATTTTTCGCCGGCCTTTTGGAGCACGCGCACGGCGCTGCCCACGATTTCCGGGCCGATGCCGTCGCCCTTAATGAGCGCAATCGTATACTTCATTTTTGCGCCTCCTGACGCGCCTTCAAATAGGGGAGCAAGCCGCCTTTTTCGATGATGCGCGCAATGAATTCCGGAAAGGCCGTGGCTTGAAAGCGTGCGCCCGTGGTTTCATCCGTGATTGTGCCGGAGGAAAAATCCACGGAAACCACATCGCCCTCCGCAATGGCCGCAGCAGCTTCCGGGCATTCCAGGATGGGAAAGCCGATGTTGATGGCATTGCGGTAAAAGATGCGCGCAAAGCTTGCGGCGATCACGCAGGAAACGCCTGCAGCCTGAATTGCGATGGGCGCATGCTCGCGCGAGGAACCGCAGCCGAAGTTTGCGCCGCCCACGATGATTTCGCCCGGCTTGACGCGGGAAGCAAACGTGGGGTCGATGTCCTCCATGCAGTGCTTCGCAAGCTCCTCCGGGGAGGGGGCGTTCAAGTATCTTGCGGGGATGATAACGTCCGTGTCGATGTTGTCCCCAAACTTATGCACGATGCCTTTTGCCATGGTGCGTCACACTCCTTTCATGAGTTCCGCCGGGTCTGCAAGGCAGCCCGCCACGGCGGAAGCCGCAGCAACGGCAGGGGAGGCGAGGACAACCTCGCTTTTCACATGCCCCATCCTGCCCACAAAGTTGCGGTTTGTGGTGGAAACGGCGCGTTCTCCCGCGCTCATCACGCCCATATGGCCGCCGAGGCAGGGGCCGCAGGTGGGGGTAGAAAGCGCGCAGCCTGCCTGAAGGAAGGTTTCCGCCAGGCCTTCCCGGATGCACTGGAGATAAATCTCCTGCGTAGCGGGGATTACGATGCAGCGGACGCCGGGGGCGATATGCCGGCCGGAGAGGATCTCCGCCGCCTGCCGCAGGTCGGAAATGCGGCCGTTGGTGCAGGAACCGATCACCGCCTGCTGGATGGGCAGTCCCTTTGCTTCAGAGATCGTTTTCGTGTTGGAAGGCAGGTGCGGCAGGGAAACGGTCGGCGCAAGCGAAGAAAGGTCGATCACAACCTCACGGGCATACCGTGCGTCCGCATCCGCTTCGTAGACGGTATAAGGCCGGTTTACACGGCCGCTCACATATTCGACGGTCTTTTCATCCACCGGGAAAATGCCGTTCTTCGCGCCCGCTTCGATGGCCATGTTGGCGATGGTGAAGCGGTCGTCCATCGAAAGGGAGGCCACGCCTTCGCCCGTGAATTCGAGCGATTGATACAGCGCGCCGTCCACGCCGATTTTGCCGATGAGGTGCAAAATAACGTCCTTGCCGCTTACATAGGGCCTGAGCTTGCCCGTGAGCGTAACCTTGATGGCTGCGGGCACCTTGAACCAGTTTTCGCCGATGGCCATGCCGGCCGCCATGTCCGTGGAGCCGACGCCCGTGGAAAATGCGCCCAAAGCGCCGTAGGTGCAGGTGTGGGAATCCGCGCCGATTACGCAGTCTCCGGGGGCGACAAGACCCTTTTCCGGAAGAAGCGCATGCTCAATGCCCGCCTCGCCCACGTCGTACAGGTGCGTGATGCCGTGCTTTTTGGCAAAGGCGCGCGCCTGCGCACAGAGCTCTGCGGATTTGATGTCCTTGCAGGGAGTGTAATGATCGAGCACGATGGCAATCTTATCCTGATCAAAGATCTTTGTAAGGCCGGCCGCTTCAAACGTGGTAATGGCAACGGGGGTGGTGATGTCGTTGCCAAGCACAAGATCCAGCTTCGCTTCGATCAAATCGCCCGCTTTCACACAGGGAAGCCCCGCGTGGGCGGCGAGAATCTTTTCCGTCATGGTCATGCCCATGTGTTATGCCTCCTCCTTGGCTTGTTCCGCTGCAAGCGGGCTTTGCTGCAGCTTGTTTGCCGCTTCGATGTAGGCGAGGATGCTCGCTTCGATGATGTCCGTGGAAAGGCCGCGGCCCGTAAACGTTGCCCCGCCGGCCGAAAGCTTCACGGTGACGCTGCCGAGCGTGTCCTTGCCCTCCGAAATGGAGTTGATGGTGTAAAGCTCGAACGAGTGCGGGATGGGCTTGATGATCTTGTCGATGGCGTTGAAGGAAGCGTCGATGGGGCCGTCGCCCAGGCACACTTCCTCGAAGCGTTCATCGCCCCGTTTGAGGCTCATGGTGCTCGTTGCCGTGGTAAAGTTGCTCGTATGCACGGCAAACCAGTCAAGCGCATAGCCGCCTTCGGCCGCTGCGCTCTTCTTGGTGTTGTGCGTCACAAGCGCTTCGATGTCCGCATCGTTCACGGTCTTCTTCTTGTCGCAGAGCACCTTGAACTCCTGGAAGCAGCGCACAAGCTCCTCTGCAGAAAGGGTATACCCCATCTCCTTGAGGTGCGATTCAAACGCATGTTTGCCGGAATGCTTGCCAAGCACGATGTTGTCCGCACGGATGCCGATGGATTCCGGCGTCATGATCTCATAGGTCTGCTTGTTTGCAAGCACGCCGTGCTGGTGGATGCCCGCTTCGTGCATGAAGGCGTTCTTGCCCACGATGGGCTTGTTGAGCGGCGCGCTTTGGCCGATGATGTCATAGACCGTTTTGCTGGCGCGGTAAATCTGGGTGGAGTCGATGCGCGTCGTGGCATCGAACACATCCGCGCGGGTGCGCATAGCCATCACCACTTCTTCAAGGGAGGTGTTGCCCGCGCGTTCGCCAAGGCCGTTGACGGTGCATTCGATCTGCGCTGCGCCGCCGAGCACGCCCGCAAGCGAGTTTGCCGTCGCCATGCCGAGATCGTTGTGGCAATGCACGGAAAAGTCCGCCCGGTCGCTGTTTTCCACGTTTGCGCGCAGATATTCAATCAGCGCGCGCATTTCGCCCGGCGTAGTGTAGCCAACGGTATCCGGGATGTTCACGGTGGTGGCGCCGTTTCGGATGGCGGCCTCCACAACCCTGGCAAGGAAGGCAGGATCGCTGCGCGTGGCATCCTCTGCGGAAAACTCGATGTTCGCGCAGTATTTCTTCGCGTAGGCCACCATGGCCGCCGCCTTTTCGAGCACCTCTTCGGGCTTCATGCGCAGCTTATATTCCATATGCAGCGGGGAAGTGGCGATGAACAGGTGGATGCGCGGGTCCGCCGCCTTCTTCACGGCGTCCCACGCTGCGTCGATGTCGCCCGCGGCGGCGCGCGCAAGGGAGGCAACGGTGCAGTCCTTCACCGTGCGTGCGATGGTTTCAACGGATTCAAAATCCCCGGGGGAGGAAATGGCGAAGCCCGCTTCGATTACATCCACCTTGAGCCGTTCCAGGCAGCGGGCGACCTCGATCTTTTCCTGCAGGTTCATGCTGCATCCGGGCGATTGCTCGCCGTCGCGCAGCGTGGTATCAAAAATTTTAATCTGCTTCATATGCTACCTCGTTGCTTATTGCAGGATGGCGCCCTGATCGGCGGAGCTTACAAGCTTGGCATACCGCGCAAGGTAGCCGGTTTTCACCTTTGGCTCCGGGCAGACCCATGCCGCCCTGCGGCGGGCAAGCTCCTCATCCGAAACGAGCAGCGCAATTTCACAGGCGGGGATGTCGATGCGGATGCGGTCGCCCTCTTCCACAAGGGCGATGACGCCGCCTGCGGCGGCTTCCGGGCTTATGTGGCCGATGGATGCTCCGCGCGTTGCGCCGGAGAAACGGCCGTCCGTGATGAGCGCAACGCTTTCGCCAAGCCCCATGCCGCAGATGGCGGAGGTGGGTTTGAGCATTTCGCGCATGCCCGGGCCGCCCTTGGGCCCCTCGTAGCGGATGACCACCACGTCGCCGGGGTTGATTCTTTTCGCGTAGATGGCGGCGATGGCCTCCTCCTCGGAATTGAACACGCGGGCAGGGCCCTCATGCTTCATCATCGCGGGGGCGACGGCGGATTGCTTCACGACGCAGCCGTCCTTTGCAAGGTTCCCCTTGAGCACCGCGATGCCGCCGTTTTCGGAATACGGTTGCTCCACTGGGCGGATGATCTCCTCGTTGCGGTTTTCGGCCGCGTTCACGGTTTCCGCAAGCGGCTTGCCCGTTACGGTCATCACGGAAGCAGGTTCTTCTTGGCAAGCTCTTTCATAACGGCCGCAACGCCGCCTGCAAGGTCAAGATCCTCCATGAAGGTGTCGCCGGCGGGTGCAAGATGGCACAGGTTCGGCGTTTTCGCGCTGATGGCGTTTGCCGCGTCCAGGCTGATCGTGACGCCTGCCTCATGGGCGATGGCAGGCAGGTGCAGCATGGTGTTGGTGGAACAGCCGAGCGCCATGTCCACGGTTTCCGCATTATGGAAGGCGGCTTCAGTCATGATGTCGCGTGGGCGGATGTTCTTTTTCACAAGCTCCATAATCTTCATGCCCGCATGCTTTGCAAGGCGCAGGCGAGCGGAATATGCGGCGGGAATGGTGCCGTTGCCGGGCAGCGCCATGCCGATTGCTTCCGAAAGGCAGTTCATTGAGTTTGCGGTGTACATGCCCGAGCAGGAGCCGCAGGTGGGGCAGGCGTTTTCCTCATAATCGCGCACGCCGGCCTCGTCGAGCGTGCCCGCGTGGTAAGCGCCTACGGCCTCGAACATGTGGCTGAGGCAGGTGCGGCGGCCATCCTTCAGGCGCCCTGCAAGCATCGGCCCGCCGGAGCAAAGGAGGGTGGGAACATTGATGCGCGCCGCGGCCATCAGGAGGCCGGGCACATTTTTATCGCAGTTTGGAATCATGACGAGCCCGTCAAACTGGTGGGCGAGCGCCATGGCCTCGGTGGAATCGGCGATGAGGTCGCGCGTGACAAGCGAATACTTCATGCCAATGTGCCCCATGGCGATGCCGTCGCACACGGCGATGGCGGGGAACAGCACGGGGGTGCCTCCGGCTGCGCGCACGCCGGCCTTGACCGCTTCGGCGATCTTGTCGAGATTCATGTGCCCGGGGACAATTTCGTTGAAGGAGGTCACAACGCCGATCAGCGGGCGGCGAATTTCCTCTTCCGTATAGCCGAGCGCGTAAAGCAGGCTGCGGTTCGGCGCGCGCTCCACGCCGGTTTTGATGTTATCGGAAAGCATGTGTTAATCCTCGTTCTCATTTGTGTGAAAAAGGCGGCCGCGCCGGAGGGCAGGCTGCCTGTGAGAAACCAGGGGAAAGCGGGGGAGTTCCGCTTTCCCGAAAGCTCTGCTTAGTTGGAAGCCTTGTCCAAATCGGAATCGTTCTTCCAAAGCATCTGCTCGCGCAGCTGTTTGCCGATGACTTCCATCGGATGCTTGGCGAGCGTTTCGCGCTTGGAGTTGAAGAAGCAGCGGCCGTTCTTGTTTTCCGCGATCCACTTGCCCGCGAAAGTGCCGTCCTGAATGTCCTGCAGCACGGCCTTCATGTTGGCCTTGGTCTGCTCGTAAGGGAGCACGCGGGGGCCGGAAACGTATTCGCCGTATTCCGCCGTGTCGGAGATGGAATAGTTCATCGCCGCAACGCCGCCCTTGTTGATGAGGTCTATGATGAGCTTCATCTCATGGATGCACTCGAAATAGGCGTTTTCCGGTTCGTAACCTGCTTCAACGAGCGTTTCGAAGCCGCAGCGCATCAGATCCACAACGCCGCCGCAGAGCACGGCCTGCTCGCCGAAGAGGTCGGTTTCGGTTTCGTCATGCATGGTGGTTTCCATGATGCCCGCACGGGCGCCGCCGATGCTGGCGATGTAGGCAAGCGCAATGTCATACGCCTTGCCCGTTGCATTCTGCTCCACCGCGACGAGGCAGGGCACGCCCTTGCCGGCAACGTACTGGGAGCGGACGGTGTGGCCGGGGCCCTTTGGGGCGGCCATGAACACATCTACGCCCGCCGGAGGGACGATCTGCTTATAGCGGATGTTGAAGCCGTGCGCGAAGGCGATGGCTTTGCCGTCTGTCAGATTGGGCGCGATATCGGCCTTGTACATATCGGCCTGCGCTTCATCGTTGATCAGGATCATGATGATGTCTGCGGCCTTGGTGGCTTCCGCAACGGTCATCACTTCAAATCCGTCCTTCTCGGCTACCGGCCAGGATTTGCCGCCGCGGCGGAGGCCGACGATTACATCGCAGCCGGAATCCCGGAGATTGAGCGCGTGCGCATGGCCCTGCGAGCCATACCCGATGATGGCGATTTTCTTGCCGTCAAGCTTGCCGAGGTCACAGTCTTTTTCATAGTACATTTTTGCCATAATTAAACTCTCCTTTTTCTTTTGTGTCCTCATAAATTGTATCTGAGCCCCGTTCCAGTGCGATCATGCCGGTGCGCACCAGCTCGAGGATGCCGAACTCTTTTACCAGGTTTTCGATGGCCGAGGCCTTGCTTTCCTCCCCGATCATGGCAAGGGTAAGCGTCGTCGCAGAAACGTCGATGATCGACGCGCGGAAAATGTTTGCGATTTGGATGACGCGGTTTCCGATCTCACTTGTGGGAACGCTGACCTTGATGAGAATCAGCTCGCGCCGGATGGCATTTTCCGGGTGCAGCAGCTTCACGGAATGTACCGGCAGCAGCTTGCGCAGCTGATTGCTGAGCAGGTTGATCTGCTTATCGTCCGCGAGCACCTCAATGGTGATGCGCGAAACGGCCGGGTCATCCGTCGTGCCGACAGCCAGGGATTCGATGTTGTAGCCCTTGCGGGAAAACAGGCGCGAAACCTGGGAAAGCACGCCGGCTTCGTTGTCCACCAGAACGGACAGGGAACGTCTTACTGCGCGGTCCATGTGCATCCCTCCTTTAATCGATAATGAACTGGGTGATACGGCTGCCGCCGCCTACCATGGGGCGAACCATTTCATCCTGGTCGATGGCGCAGTCGATCACATAGCCGTGCTTCCATTCCATGGCCTCCGTGATCGCCGCCTCCAGCTCCTTTACGTTGCAAACGCGTTTGCCGCGCAGCCCGTAAGCCTCCGCGAGCTTTACGAAATTGGGCGCGCGGTCCAGCGTGGTTTCGGAATAACGCTTATCATAAATCAGCGTTTGCCACTGGCGCACCATGCCGAGCGTGTTGTTGTTGAACACGAAGGTGATGACCGGAATGTCATAATACTGCTCGGTGGCAAGCTCGTTGCAGTTCATGCGGAAGCTGCCGTCCCCCGTGATATGGATCACGGTCTTTTCCGGGTTTCCGACCTTCGCGCCGATGGCGGCGCCAAGGCCAAAGCCCATCGTGCCGAAGCCGCCGGAAGTCAGAAGCTGGCCGGGGTAATCGAAATGGAAATGCTGGATGGCCCACATCTGGTGCTGCCCCACATCCGTTGCAACCATGGTGTCCTGCGGCATAAGGCGCGCAATGGCATCCGTAATCTGCTTGGGCGTAAGGGTGCTCCCGCCTTCGTCATACTCTGTTTCCGTTTTAAAAGAAAACACATAATCCTTCCACGGGGTATGATCCATCGGCTCAAGCTCGTCCAACAGCATTTGCAGCACGCGCTTTGCATCGCCGATGATATGGTGGTCAGTCTGCACATTCTTGTTGATCTCGGAACGGTCGATGTCGATCTGCACAATCTGCGCCTGGCTTGCGAAGCTTGCGGGATCGAGCGCCACACGGTCGGAGAAGCGACAGCCCACGGCGATGAGCAGGTCGCAGCTGTCGCAGGCCATGTTGGAAGCCTGCGAACCGTGCATGCCGATCATGCCCGTAGTGAGCGGATT
>OGXX01003928.1_pt1 | contig 11941 bp, 7 predicted proteins | sample 1576301 | NCBI WGS metagenome assembly OGXX01 (sample SAMEA3541469, study PRJEB24748) | human gut metagenome | biome: human gut; feature: human-associated habitat; material: faeces | place: China | collected 2012 | reverse complement strand
GAAGACGATCAGGTCGACGCCGCCCATTTCGGCGGCATACTCCCCGACGAATTTGCGGATGCGCCCGTAGTGCATGTCGCGGGCGAGGATGGCGCGGGGGTTCCCTTCGTCGTAGGCGTGGTCGATGTCGCGCATGTCGCTCGAAAGGTCGGTGAGCCCCAAAACGCCCGATTTCTTGTTCATCATCTCGTTCTCCTCGGCGTAGGACATGCCCTCCTTTTCGCCGATGAAGGTGATGGCGCTGGGGTCGACGTTGCCGCAGCGGGTACCCATCACCAGCCCGTCCACGGGCGAGAAGCCCATCGACGTGTCATGGGACTTGCCGTTGAGCACGGCCGTGACCGATGCGCCGTTGCCGATGTGGCAGGTGATGATCTTCGAATTCTCGAAGTCGAGGCCCGCGAGCCGGGCACCGGTCTGTGCCACGTATTTGTGGCTGGTGCCGTGGAAGCCGTACTTGCGCACGCGGTACTTGTCGTAATAGGCGTGGGGCAAGGCGTACATGTAGTTTACGGCCGGGATGGTCTGGTGGAACGAGGTGTCGAAGACGGTGACCTGCGGGACGCCCGGCAGGACTTTCTCGATCGACAGCACGCCTTCGAGGTTGGCCGGGTTGTGCAGCGGTGCGATTTCGAACAGCGAACGGATCTTGGATTTCACCTCCTCGGTCACGATGCAGCTCTCGGGGAAGAACTCTCCGCCGTGTGCCACGCGGTGGCCGACGGCCTTCACCTCGTCGAGCGAGCCGATGACGCCGTGTGCGGGGTCGGTCAGTGCGTCGAGCACCAGCTTGATGCCGGTGGTGTGGTCGGGGATGGGACGGTGCAGCTCGAACGGTTCTTTGCCGACGGGCTTATGGGTGAGGTCGCCTTCCGGCAGGCCGATGCGTTCCACGATTCCTTTCGCGAGCAGTTTGCTCGATGCGGCTTCCATGTCGATCACCTGATACTTGATCGACGAGCTGCCGCAGTTCAATACCAAAATTACCATTTCTCTTTATAGTTAATTTCTAAATGTCGTTCCTATCCACATGCCGGCGGCTGCAAAAACAATGCATACTGCCACGCTCAGCCCCACGTAGGCCGCCGCCGCCGTGTAACATTCCGCACGCAGCAGGCGCACCGCGTCGGCCGAAAAGGTCGAAAAAGTGGTGAACCCGCCGCAGAAACCCACGATGAGCAGCCATCCGAGTGTCTCGGAGCTGGTAGCTTCGAGCAGAATGCCGATCAGCAGCGAACCCGCGGCATTGACCGTGAACGTACCCGCCGGGAATCCCAGCAGCGTCTGCCCCGCCATTATCCCGCCGGAAAGCAGGTAACGGACGATGCTGCCGGCAGCACCGCCGCATCCTACGCCCAGAGGTTCACGAATCATAAGTTAAATATACGCCAAATTTTAAGGATATGCAAATTTACAGAAAAAATGCTTACGGATTGTTATTTTTCCTGCCGTTTTTTCGAGGTTTTTTGTCGTATCGGGGTTTAAGGTTGGCGGATTTGTCCGTCGCCCGAGACGATATACTTGTAGGTCGTGAGCTCGGGCAGTCCCATCGGGCCGCGGGCGTGGAGTTTCTGCGTCGAGATACCCACTTCGGCGCCGAAGCCGAACTGCCCGCCGTCGGTGAAGGCGGTCGAGACGTTGACGTAGACGCAGGCGGCGTCGACGCTGCGCGTGAACTGCGTGGCGGCCTGCTTGTTTTCGGTGACGATGGCCTCGCTGTGGCGCGACGAGTAGCGGGCGATATGCGCCAGTGCCCCGTCGAGCGACGCGACGGTCTTGACGGCCAGTTTGTAGTCGAGGAACTCGGTGCCGAAATGCTCTTCGGCGGCATGTTCCAGCAACCCGGCGGGGTAGTGCCCGTCGAGGGCGGCGAAAGCCTCTTCGTCGGCGTAGACCGTCACATGCGCCCCGGCCAGCGGTGCGCACAGCTCCGGAAGGTCGGTGAGGCGGCCGCGGTGGATGACCAGGCAGTCGAGGGCGTTGCAGACGCTCACGCGGCGCGTCTTGGCGTTGCAGACCACGGCACGTCCCTTTTCGAGGTCGCCGTCGATGTCGAAATAGGTGTGGACGATGCCGGCGCCCGTTTCGATGACCGGGATGCGGGCGTTCTCGCGGACGAAGCGGATCAGCCCCGCCCCGCCGCGCGGGATGACTACGTCGACATAGCCCACGGCGCTCAGCAGCGCCCCCACGGCTTCGTGCCCCGCGGGGAGCAGCGTGAAGGTGTTTTCGTCGATGCCCTCGGCTGCGAGTGCTTCGTGCAGCAGCGCCGCGATCGCCTCGTTGGAATGGTGGGCGTCGCTGCCCCCTTTCAGGACGCAGGCGTTGCCCGTCTTGACGCAGAGCGCGAAGATGTCGGCCGTGACATTGGGGCGGGCTTCGCAGACCATGCCGACCACGCCGAACGGTACGCGGCGCTTGACGATGGTCATGCCGTTGGGGCGCGTCCAGCGCGCCAGTTCCTCGCCCTGCGGCGAACGCAGGTGCGAAACGGCCTCCATGTCGGAGGCGATGGCGTCGATGCGTTCGGGGGTCAGCCGCAGGCGGTCGAGCATGGGCGACGAGGCGGGCATGGCCTCGATGTCGCGGGCGTTGGCTTCGAGCAATGCGGGCGTATGCCCGCGCAGGAGCCTTGCGGCGTGTTGCAGGATGCGGCCGAGGCGTTCGGGTTCGACGTCGGTCAGCGCCGTCCCGGCCTTCCGGGCGGCCTTGAACAGGGATTCGTAGTCCATAATCGTTTATTCCAGGTAGAGGTAATCGCAGTGGACGAGGGGCTTGAGCCCTTTGCGTCCGATGTTGCGGCGGGCGGTGCCGCTGTCGCACGAGATGCGTCCCACGGCCAGTTGTGCCCCGTCGGGCGAGAGGATGCGCACCAGGTCGTCGCGCTCGAAGTCGCCTTCGACGGCTGTGACGCCCACGGCGAGGATGCTGGCGGCCTTGCTGGCGCGGACGGCTTCGGCGGCGCCCTGGTCGATGCGCAGGATGCCCTTGGCGAACCCTTCGCTGCTGGCGATCCATTTCTTGACGCCCGAGGCTGCCCTCGGAGCCGGTTCGAACCGGGTGCAGGGCACATCCTTTGCGGCCAGTACGAGGTCGGTGAGGATGCCGTCGCGGCGGCCGTTGGCGATGATGACCTCGATGCCTTCGGCCGCCGCACGCGACGAGACGCGGCTCTTGGTGGCCATGCCGCCGCGGCCGCGCGACGAGCGTACGGGGTCGATGTATTGCGAAAGGTCTTCCGAGGGTTTCACGCGGCGGATGACCTGCGACGCGGGGTCGGCGGGCGAGCCGTCGTAGATGCCGTCGATGTTGCTCAGGATGATGAGCGCCTCGGCGTTCATCATGGCCGCGACGAGCCCCGAGAGCTCGTCGTTGTCGGTGAACATCAGTTCGGTGACCGAGATGGTGTCATTCTCGTTGACGATCGGCAGCACGCCGTTGGCGAGCATCGTCACCATGCAGTTGCGCTGGTTGAGGTACTGCCGCCGTGTGGAGAGGCTCTCCTTGGTGGTGAGCACCTGCCCGCAGACGATGCCGTATTCGTTGAAGAGGTCGTAGTAGCGGTTGAGCAGCTTGACCTGCCCCACGGCGGAGAAGAGCTGCCGTGCGGAGACCGAATCGAGCTTCCCGGCGCGTTGCCCGAGGATGCTGTGCCCCGAGGCCACGGCCCCCGACGAAACCAGGATGACCTCGGTGCCCGCGCGGTGGAGCCGGGCCACCTGGTCGACCAGGGCCGAGATGCGGGTGGTGTCGGGACGGCCGTCGTCGCGCGTCAGCACGTTGCTGCCCACCTTGATGACGATGCGCCGGTATTTGTTCTGTGTGTCCATATGCGTTTCATTCGCCGGGAATGGCCCGGCTCAGGGTTCGAATTTGTAGCCCACGCCCTTGATGGTGACGATGCGTTCGTCGCCGATCTTCTGGCGCAGTTTGCGGATGTGCACGTCGATGGTGCGGTCGCCCACGACCACCTCGGTGCCCCAGATCTTCGTATATATCTCCTCGCGCGAGAAGAGCTTCCCGGGCGACGAATAGAGCAGGTCGAGCAGCGCGAATTCCTTGCGCGGAAGGGCTATCTCGTTGCCGTCGCGCGTCACGGTGTAACGCTCGCGGTCGACGGCGATACCTGCCGCGGCAGGTTCCGCCGGCGCGGTTTCGGCGTCGATCCGCTTGAGGATGGCCTGCACGCGGCTGACCAGCAGCTTCATCTTGATCGGCTTGGTGAGGTAGTCGTCCGCCCCGACGCCGAAGCCCGTAAGCTGCTGATCCTCCTCGCCCAGCGCCGAGAGAAATACCACCATCGTGTCGCGCAGCTGCGGATCCTGGCGGATGGCACGGCAGGTCTGCGCACCGTCCATGACGGGCATCATCATGTCCAGCAGGATCAGGTGCGGACGGTACTTGGCGGCGGCCTTCAGCGCCTCGGCGCCGTTCTGCGCCGTGAATACTTCGTAGCCCTCCTTCTGGAGGTTGTACCTCACGAATTCGAGGATGTCGATTTCATCGTCGACAAGCAGGATGCGGTGGCTCATGGTTCCGGTTGACAGGTTTTGCATCGCACGCGGCACCGGTGCGGTTGCGTGCCGCGCATATCTTGGGCGAAGTTAGCAAATTTCCGGCTAAATCGTTCGGTAGCCCGGGAAAAATGGTTATATTTGCGAGATTTATATACTTCCGTATATATGGAAATCAAAAACGTGTACTGAGATGGCTACTGAAAATCCGAATCTTCCTGCTCCCGAGGAGCGAGTCAGCGATGCTGCTGAAGATGTGCAGACCGTAACTTCCGAAGTGACTTCCGAAGTCCCTGAAACCGAGGCCTCCGCAGCAGCGGAGGCGGAACCCGTCGTGGAAACACCCGCGGCAGAAGAACCCGAGACGGAAAAATCCGTTGCGGGAACGCCCGCGGCAGAGGTGCCCGTGGCTGAAGCGCCTGCGGCGGAGGAGCCCGTGGCGGAGGAGCCCGTGGCGGAACCCGGGGCCGCGCCGCGTGCGAAGCGTGCCCGTATCAAGCCCGTTGCCGAGGCGGTGGAGACCGAATCCGGCGAGGAGGCCGTGCCGGCCGGTGCCGAAGTGGATTTCGCGGACGAAGAGGCGGCGCTCGCCGCGCAGGATGCCGGGCTGGAACTGGAGGGCGAGACGGCTGAAGAGGCCGCTGCCGACCAACTGGCCCAGGAAGCGCCGTCCGCCGAGGACAAGTTTGCCGGGAAGGGCAAGGAAGAGCTGGTAGCCCTCTTTATGCGTATGCTCGAAGAGCAGCCCGTGCAGTCGATCCGCCGGGATGTGGAGGCGCTGAAGATCGCTTTCTACCGCATCCGCCGCGCCGAGGTCGAGGCCGCACGCCGCAAGTTCGTCGAGGAGGGGGGCAGCGAAGAGGATTTCGCACCGGCCGTGGACGGCGCCGAAGTACAGCTCAAGGAGTTGTTCAAGGAGTACCGCCATCGCCGCGACGAGTTCATCGCAAACCTCGAGGCCGAGAAGGAGAAGAACCTCCAGGTCAAGCTCGGGATCATCGAGGAGCTCAAGGAACTGGTCAATTCGGACGAGACGCTCAACCATACCTTCAATAAGTTCCGCGAATTGCAGCAGCGCTGGAAGGAGACCGGCATCGTGCCGCAGCAGAACGTCAAAGACCTGTGGGAGACCTACAACCTGCATGTCGAGAATTTCTACAGCTTCATCAAAATCAACAAGGAGCTGCGCGACCTCGACCTGAAGAAGAACTACGAGCAGAAGATCGCCCTCTGCGAGCAGGCCGAAGCGCTGGTGCTGGAGCCTTCGGTCGTGGAGGCGTTCCACAAGCTGCAGAAGCTGCATGACGAGTGGCGCGAGACGGGCCCCGTAGCCAATGAATATAAGGAGGTGCTCTGGGAGCGCTTCAAGGCGGCGTCGAGTCGTATCAACAAACAGCATCAGGAGCATTTCGAATCGCTCAAGGGCGAGCAGGTCAAGAACCTCGAACTCAAGACGGAGCTTTGCGCCGCCACCGAGGAGCTGGCCGCACAGCCGCTCACGACCCGCAAGGAGTGGAACCGTGCGAGCGACCGCCTGCTGGAGATCCAGAAGACCTGGAAAACCATCGGCTTCGCACCCAAGAAGGACAACAACCGTATCTACGAGCGTTTCCGCACGGCATGCGACAAGTTCTTCGAGGCCAAGCGGCAGTTCTATGCCGGGGTGAAGGCCGAGATGGAGCACAACCTGCAGCTGAAGACCGAGATATGTGAGGCCGCCGAGTCGCTGATGAACAGCGAGGAGTGGAAGAAGGCCACCGACGAGCTGATCGCCCTGCAGGCCCGCTGGAAGGAGATCGGTGCCGTGTCGCGCCGCCATTCGGATGCGATCTGGAAGCGTTTCCGTGCCGCATGCGACAAGTTCTTCGAGCGCAAGGCTTCGCATTTCGCCAGTGTGGACGGCGAGCACGAGGAGAACCTCCGGCAGAAACTCGCCTTGCTCGATGAGATGGCCGCGGCCGACGTCAAGGCCGGCGGATACGACGTGATCCGCGAGTTCCAGCGCCGCTGGGGCGAGATCGGGTTCGTGCCCATCAAGCAGAAGGATGCCGTCCAGAAGAAATACAAGGCCGCCGTCGATGCGCTGTTCAACACGCTGCGCGGTTCGGAGCGCGACCGTTCGATGAACCGTTTCCGCGAGAAGGTCTCGACGCTCAAATCGGCGGGCAGCAACCGCCTGCGTTCGGAGCGCGAGCGCCTTTACAATAAGGTACGCCAGCTCGAACAGGAGATCGGCCTGCTGGAGAACAACATCGGTTTCTTCGCCAAGTCGAAGAACGCCGAGGCGCTCGTCGCCGATGTGAAGGCCAAGATCGACCGCGCCCGCGAAGAGATGGCCGCCGCGATCGAGAAGGTGAAGCTCATCGACCGCCAGGCACAGGAGGAGAACCAGGAGCACAACGAAAATAAATAGATATAGTCAGTAATGAAACTTTCCAAACCCAAGTACATATTTGTTACGGGCGGTGTCGCATCGTCGCTCGGCAAGGGTATTATTTCGGCCTCGATCGCCCGCCTGCTGCAGGCCCGAGGCTATTCGGTGACCATCCAGAAACTTGACCCCTACATCAACGTCGACCCCGGCACGCTGAACCCCTATGAACACGGCGAATGCTACGTGACCGAGGACGGCGCCGAGACCGACCTCGACCTGGGGCACTACGAGCGTTTCACGAACCAGCCCACGTCGAAGGCCAACAACGTCACGACGGGAAAGATCTACAAGAGCGTGATCGAGAAGGAGCGCAAGGGCGAGTACCTGGGCAAGACCGTGCAGGTCATCCCCCATATCACCGACGAGATCAAGCGCCGTATCCAGATGCTGGCGCAGAAGAAAGTTTACGACGTGATCATCACCGAGATCGGCGGTACGGTGGGCGACATCGAGTCGCTGCCGTTCATCGAATCGGTACGCCAGCTGCGCTATTCGCTGGGCTACAAGAGCACGGCCCTCGTGCACCTGACGCTGATCCCCTATATGGCCGCTTCGGGCGAACTGAAGACCAAGCCCACGCAGCATTCGGTCAAGGCCCTGCTCGAAAACGGGTTGCAGCCCGACATCCTCGTGCTGCGCACGGAGCATCCGCTGTCGACCAACCTGCGCCGCAAAGTGGCGTTATTCTGCAATGTCGACGCCAACGCCGTGATGGAGTCGATCGACGTGCCGACGATCTACGAAGTGCCGCTGAAGATGCACGAACAGCACCTCGACGAGGTGGTGCTCGACAAACTGAACCTGCCGGCCGAGAAGGAACCCGACATGGCGGCGTGGACGGCCTTCGTGGAGAAGGTGAAGCACCCGGCCAAGAAGATCGAGATCGCGCTGGTTGGCAAATATACCGAATTGCCCGACGCTTACAAGTCGATTTGCGAATCATTCATCCATGCAGGGGCCGTGAACGACTGCAAGGTCAAGTTGCGCTATGTCAATTCGGAAAAGGTTACAGCCGAGAATGTGGCCGAGAAGCTGGGCAGGATGTCCGGTATCCTCGTGGCCCCGGGCTTCGGCAACCGTGGCATCGAAGGTAAGATCGTCGCTGTGCGCTATGCACGTGAGAACAAGATCCCGTTCCTGGGAATCTGCCTCGGTATGCAGTGCGCCGTGATCGAATTCGCACGCAACGTGCTGGGTCTGGCCGATGCGAATTCGAGCGAAATGGAGTCTACGCCCCATCCGGTGATCGACCTGATGGAAGAGCAGAAGGGCGTGACGGCCAAGGGCGGCACGATGCGGCTGGGCGCTTATCCCTGTACGCTGAAGAAAGGTTCGAAAGTCGCGGCGGCCTACGGCAAGCTCCATATTTCGGAGCGTCACCGTCACCGTTACGAATTCAACAATGATTACCTGGCTGCGTTCGAAGGTGCCGGTATGCAGGCCGTGGGTATCAATCCCGACACGGGGCTGGTCGAGGTCGTCGAGGTCGAGGGGCATCCCTGGTTCGTCGGTACGCAGTACCATCCCGAATATAAGAGTACGGTGCTGAGCCCCTCGCCGCTGTTCGTGGCATTTGTGGGAGCGGCACTCGAATATGCCGGGAAGAAATAATATCAACACTCATAACAGCGAAAGAACGAAACAATTTTAAATGGATAAAAAAACAATTTTAGGTATTGTCGTCGTGGCGGCGCTTTTCCTGGGGTTCGCCTATTTCAATACCAAACAGCAGGAGAAATATCAGCAGGAAATGGCCGCGTATCAGGCCTACCAGGATTCGGTGGCGGCAGCGACGCGCCCCGTAGTCCCCGTAGCCGACAGTACGGCCGTGGCAGCTTCGAGTGCGGTTGTGCCCGAGGCTGAGGCAAATGCCGCTGATGCCGTACGCCGGCAGCAGGTCGCTGCGCTGGGCGAATACCTCGCCGGTGCGCGCGACGCGGAGGCGGAGGAGTTTACCGTCGAGAACGATGTGATGATCGTGACCTTTTCGACCCGCGGCGGCCGGATCACGGGCGTGACGCTCAAGGATTACACCAAGTATGCACCCCGCGGCAAGCGTGACCAGCTGATCGAGCTGATGGATCCCGCGAGTGCCAGGTTCGACCTTTCGTTCTACGTGAAGAACGGCTTGAACAACGTCAAGGTCAACACGATGGACTATGTCTTCCGGGCCCAGCCCGAACAGGTCGAAGGCGATGCCCGGAGGGTGGTGATGCGCCTGCCCGTGGCAGCGGATGCCTGGCTCGAATATGAGTACCTTATATATAATAAGCAGGTGCCCGAGCGCGACTACCTCGTGGACTTCAACGTGCGGCTGGTGAATATGGCGCCGCAGATGGCCAACCAGGCGTCGATCGGTATCGACTGGTCGAACAATTCCTACCAGAACGAAAAGGGATTCCAGAACGAGAACATGTACACGACGATTTCGTACCGGTTCCCGGGCGAGAGCTCGATCGAGGATCTGGGGATGAGCGAAAAATCCAAGTCGAAGAGCATCTCCACATCGGTCAACTGGGTGGCTTTTAAGCAGCAGTTCTTTTCGTCGGCGTTCATCGCCCCGCAAAATGTCACCAACGCCAACCTGGCGTTCGATACGGCGGCTCCCGGTTCGGAATTGCTGAAGAGTTTTTCGGCGCAGATGACCGTGCCCTATACGGTGCAGACCGAAGGGTATGACTTTGCATTCTATTTCGGCCCGAACAAATACGCCATCCTCAAGAAGGTCGCCGCTGCGGACGGTGAGGAACTGCACATGGAGCGCCTGATCCCGCTGGGATGGGGTATCTTCGGCTGGGTGAACCGCTGGTGCGTCATCCCGGTCTTCGACTTCCTGCGCAACTATATCGCCAGCTTCGGCATCATCATCCTGATCCTGGTGATCCTGGTGAAACTCGTCATCTCGCCCCTCACGTACAAGAGTTACGTTTCGATGGCAAAGATGCGCCTGATAAAACCGCAGGTGGACGAGCTCAACAAGAAATACCCCAAGAAGGAGGACGCCATGAAAAAACAGCAGGCGACGATGGAGCTCTACAAGAAAGCGGGCATCAACCCCATGGGCGGATGTATCCCCATGCTGATCCAGATGCCGATCCTGATCGCCATGTTCCGTTTCTTCCCGGCTTCGATCGAGCTGCGCGAACAACCGTTCCTCTGGGCCGACGACCTTTCGTCGTACGACAGCATCGTGAACCTGCCGTTCTCGATCCCGTTCTACGGCGACCATGTGAGCCTTTTCGCCTTGCTGATGGCCGTGTCGCTGTTCGGGTATTCGTATTTCAACTACCAGCAGACGGCTTCGTCCCAGCCCCAGATGGCAGGTATGAAGTTCATGATGGTCTACATGATGCCGATCATGATGCTGTTGTGGTTCAACAGCTATTCGAGCGGCCTTTGCTACTACTACCTGCTGTCGAACCTCTTTACCATCGGCCAGACGTTGCTGATCCGCCGCATGGTCGACGACGATAAGATCCATGCCGTCATGCAGGCCAATGCCGCCAAACGGAGCAAGGGCAAGAAGTCGAAGTTCCAGCAGCGCTACGAGGAGCTCCTCCGCCAGCAGGAGGCGCAGCAGCGTACCAAACGCAAGTAAACGGTTCGCACCGGCGCAGGGCCGGCAGCGGGGATTGCCGGATACGGCGCAGGCCGATGCGTGAAGCCCGGTGGCCCGCGCGGTTCCGCGAAGCCCGACGATACGCGATATGAATAGGCCGGAGGCGGTTCCTGCGATGCGGGTTTCCGGCTCCGGCCTCGTTTTTGCTCCGTCGGGTTTGCGATCGTATATCCCGACTACGCGGCGGCGGCCTTTTCAGGTGTTGCCGGGCGGCGAGGCAGAAGTCTCCTCGGGAAGCGCTCCGGGGAGGATCGGGCCGCGGGCGCAGCCGGGGCGGTGCATAACAGCTGCCGGGGCGCGCAGCCGGGGATGAAAAAATCCGGGCAGCAAGGCCGAAGTTGCCTCGGGGCGGGACGGAGTTTCGGGCGCGGCCCGGGAGGGGGCACGACAGCTGCCTGGGTGCGAAGCCGGGTGTGAATCCGGGGCGCAGGATTTGGAGCACGGAAATCCAAGGGCGCAGAGTGGGGAACGAAAATCCGGGCCGTGAGGCCGGGCGTATCAAGTATATGATTGCCAAATAGTATTGCAGATAACGATGAAACGAACTTTTTTTGTATTGCTCCTGTTGGCGGCCGGAACCGCACTCCGGGCGCAGACACTGGGCGGGGAGTACCGCCTGTCGCGGGTTTTCCCGGTCGAAGGCCGGCAGGGGATCGCCGCTGACTCGAACTACTATTATGTTTCGGGCAGCACGGTGCTCTACAAGTACGACAAGCAGGGGCGGCTGGTCGCCCGTAACGGGCAGCCGTTCGAAGGGTTGCCGCTCGCCGCGAACCATATCGGCGATATCGACGTCTGGAACGGTGAGATTTATGCCGGCATCGAGACTTTCGAAGACGGTAAGGGTGAGAATATCCAGGTCGCCGTGTACGATGCCGACGACCTGACATGGAAGCGGTCGATCGATTGGGAACCGGCTTCGGGGCAGGTCGAGGTGTGCGGGCTGGCCGTAGACCGCGACCGGAATATGGTCTGGATGGCCGACTGGGTCGACGGGCGCTACCTGTACGGTTATGACCTGGCGACGGGTAAGTATGTGCGCAAAGTCCACCTGCGCCCGGTGCCGCAGTGGCAGCAGGGGATATATATGGCCGGCGGGCAGATGCTCATTTCGGCCGACGACGGCGATGCCGACCTGGACGAGCCGGACAACCTCTATATTGCCGACCTGCGCGACGGGAAAAGCTATGCTACGGTGTTGCCGTTCCGTATGATGTCCGATTTCCGGCGCGCGGGCGAGATCGAGGGGCTGACCGTCGACCCTGCGACGGATGAGCTGCTGGTACTTTCGAACCGGGGTTCGCGCATCGTGCTGGGAATGGTCAGGGGTTTCTACCCGGGGTACGACAGCGAACTGCACGAAGTGTATGTCTA
>OGXX01003923.1_pt1 | contig 11958 bp, 8 predicted proteins | sample 1576301 | NCBI WGS metagenome assembly OGXX01 (sample SAMEA3541469, study PRJEB24748) | human gut metagenome | biome: human gut; feature: human-associated habitat; material: faeces | place: China | collected 2012 | reverse complement strand
TGTACGAAGGATAGAGTCGCGCACCCATTCTACAAATTGTTTATATTCTGAGTTCGTAACTTCTGTTTCGTCCATCCAGAAACCGTCTACCGAGATGTCTTTTACCGGTGTGTTCTTGCCCCAAAGGCTATCTTGGTCGGAAAGACCCATTTTCAGCCAACCTCTCTTTACCAAGGTCATACCGTAAGGAGTAGGCTCGCGGAAAGGTTTACCGCCGCCAACGCCAGTTACTTCGCCTCCCCTGCCCGACATTGAAGCCGATTTTCCAGCAAAACAGCCAGAGAGTGTGCCAAGCATAACAATGCCAAGGCAAAGAACTAATATATTTTTTTTCATCTTCATATTTTGTTTCTATAGAAATCTTACGCTTTTATGTTTGTTCCGTCCTTTCTTCTGCAGGTTTATATCGGTTTGATAACTCACCATCAACTCGTGGCTTCCGTTGCCCACGTCGGCTGTACCTGTGTACATTTCGTAACTGTAACCAACGTTGATGTTGTGGAAACTCCCGCCGACGTATGCCGTTACAGAGTTTTTTGGACTGTAAGACACACCACCGTACAGCACTTTCTTCTCGTTCGTATAGACCAATCGTGCAGTTATATCTGCCCGATAACCGTTACCGTCGTAGCGTGCCATAACAGAGGTTGGCATAGTAAGAAACGGATTTCTTAGTTTTATATTGTATCCACCTGTCAAATAATAGGTTTTATCTATTTGCAGTTCGTTCTTCTCGCCCAACTCTACAAGGGGCGCATTCAGATGCTGCACAGATGCACCAACATACCAATTCTTGCGTATATAGTAAAGTCCGACGCCCAAATCTATGCTCTGTCCGTTCACTTCGGCGCGTGCAAAAGCAGGGTCGTTAGCATCTTCTGGGTCAAGCTTAGACCCGTTGACCTTCTCCAAGAGCAGTCCTAACTGAACGCCAGCTGCCAACATTCCGCCAAAAAGACTCTTGCGGAAAGCGTATTGTCCAGCGATGCGCTGATGCGTAAAAAGTCCGATTTGGTCGTTCAGAATCGACACGCCCGCACCGTGGTATTGCCTCATGAAATAGAGCGGCATACTGGCACCGACGTACATTACACGCGGATTATTCTTGTAGCCAGCAAAGTCCAAGGCGTATGCTCCAACAACATTGAGATGGTTTTCCCTTCCCACAGAAGCAGGATTGTAGTAAGGTTCCATTTCCCAATAATGACTGAAAGACACGTCGTACTGCGCCAATGCGGTGGCACTGACGAGCACATACAGGCTGATTATGGATATTAAGCGTTTAAACACGTATGTATAACGATTGTTTGTGTGTATTATTGCATTAATCGCTAAAATAAGATTGCAAAAGAAAATAAACAAAAACAACTCACCAAGGGCATTGCCACGGTGAGTTGTCCGCATTATTTTAAATTCAATAACTTAATATTCATCTTCGTTCCACAAGAAGTCGTCCTTAGAAGGATAGTCGGGCCAGATGTCTTCAATGCTATCGTAAACATCGCCTTCGTCTTCAATTTCCTGAAGGTTTTCCAATACTTCTAATGGCGAACCTGAACGAATTGCGTAGTCGATAAGCTCTTCTTTAGTTGCTGGCCATGGTGCGTCTTCCAGCTTCGATGCTAATTCCAGTGTCCAATACATAGGCTTAAAATATTTGCTTTAGTTTATTTTGCGTGCAAAAATACTATTTTATTTCTTATTTGCAAGGATTTTGCCATATTTTTTCATCTACTTTCTCGATATTGTTTAAATAACGTGAAAGCACGAAGAAGTAGTCCGACAAGCGGTTTACATACGCCATCAGATTCCTGTCTACCTCCGAACTCTCGTCTAAAGCTATGATAAGACGCTCGGCACGCCTACAAACTGTGCGGCAAACGTGGGCGGTTGAAGCCGAACGACTGCCACCGGGAATAACAAAACTCTTCAGTTCGGGAATGGCAGCTTGCATTCTGTCGATGGCGTTTTCTACGTGTTCGATGAGCGCATCGGCAACTACCGATTCTTTTATCTCCTTCTTAAAACTCTCGCCCATAGCCAAATTGCAGCCAACATTGAAGAGTACGTTCTGTATTTCGGCTAAAAGGTCGGCGGTTTCTCTTTCGTCTACATAGGTTGCGAGCAATCCGATAAACGAGTTCAGCTCGTCTACCGTTCCATAGGATTCAATGCGAATATCGCTCTTCTTTACTCTTGTTCCTCCTATCAGACTGGTTGTTCCCTTGTCGCCTGTCTTTGTGTACACTTTGCTCATTGCGCTTTGTTTATTAGAAATTTATTATATAGTTTTGTTTAGGTCGCTTGTCGAAAAAGGCTATACCTATATGATATAGGTCGAACGAGAAACTCACGCGCTCGTCGTCCACTATTTGCTGCCAAAATGCCCGTGTTTCTGCATTGCGCTTTATGTCGTCTACGATAACGAAACTTTGCGCATTGACACTTGTCCGCAACCTTTCGTAAAACGTTTGGCAGTGCTTGCTGACCGTCAGGAAATAGATGGCAGATGCGTCAGACGCAGTGCCTTCGCCCTCCTCGCCTAACGTTTTCACCTCTTCCACCAATGTTTTCTCGCACGCAGCCTTGATGTAGCTTTCGTAAGCAGGCAACTCCGTGGGATAGAAGCAAAACCTATCGGCTTCGGCAAAGCGATTTATCCGATACAACAGTCGTGCCTTCTTGCGCTCTACTGCCGTCAGAGTGTTGCCCAACCGCTTCAGTTCAGCATAAATGGGATAGGAAGTGTGGTCGTTTATCACCTTCCTATCAAACGAAAAAGCCGATGGCGACTGAATGCCAAACCCCTGAATATGCTTCATTCGTTGCAGCCACACCACCAAAGCCTTTATCTTATATGGTAAAATATTTCGTTGTGTCATTACAATAGCAATGCAAACTTACACAAAAAATAATGAAAACAGAAAAGTTAAACTGCTTTTTTGTGAAAGACTAACAATTCAGGCAGCTGCTTCTGAATATTGATAAAATGGAGTTTAGGATTGGTTCAACAGAATATTATCAGAGGAAACGCTTTCTATCTCGTTACTTATGGCGGGGAGTAAAATACACGAAAAAGAGCGTATTGTAGATGAATCACACCCCTACGAAATAGCAGCAGTTTTTTGATAAAACCGCCTCCATTTTGTAAATATAATTCGTTAGAAAAATGATAATTTCGATTTGGCATTGCGAAAGCGGCTCTTTTGCAACGCAAAACATACGCTTTTACCGTGCAAAACCTACGCTTTTGGAACGCCAAACAATAGGTTTTGCAACACGCTGATAAAGAATAAGTTACACAACAAATACTCTTGCGAAAAATATTTACACCCTTATCATCTTCTTTTCACCAATTTTCAAGAGTTCCAAAGCCTATCGTATCCTTCGTGCAAATGCGACTCGTGCTAAATTTTCCAATGCAGTTGCACTTCCACATCGGTCAGTTCTGAACGGTTCACTTGCTGCAATCCCGACGAAATATGCTTGCGGTCGAAATAGTGTGTAGTACCTACCTTCAGCAATACAGACAGTTTCTTGCGCAAATTGGCACGGGCAAACACCGACCAACGAATGCCCTCGCCATAGAAAGCAGGGAAACTAAAGCTGTAAAGCATACTGCGCTCGTAGATATACAGGCGAGAAGCGAAGTCGGCAGTGTGGAAATAACCAATGTTCGCTGAGGTTTGAAGCCACGGAAGAGGTTGCCAAGCAACAAATTCGCTTAGCATATAGCCGAAACGACTGCTTTTATGGTGGTTGTAGGCAAGGTCTGCCTGCGTTTTACAATCCCAGTTCACCCCCGAATAGGTGAATGCAAAACGTGCTCGCTGCGTGTGTTCATTGATTAATTTTGTGTGGTCGGCATTGTCTTTCTGCCGAATTTTAAGCCGATAACGAGCTAAAAACGAAAGGTTTCCGCGAGTGTAAACAGCCGAAACATAGTTGTCCCACGCACTGCTTGCTGCCGATGCCCGATAGCGTGGCTTACGAAAATAGGCGTAGTCGGTGTAAGCCGCAAAGGTAAGAAAGCGATTTGCGGTCCAATTCGCACCTATCAGCATACCCATCTCGTTGCGCATCTGTCCGCCTTCGCTGAAGGCATTGGCGTGGAGTGCCCAATACCGAGAACCGTAATATCGCTGAATGGCAGTCAGCGACAACCGTCTTGAGGGCTGAAACGATATATTGTTCAAAGTGGCAACTGCTCCGTTGCCTCCCATTGCCGTTTCACCGTTTACACTCCATCGTGGGTTCACGTAGCCGTAATTCACGCCAACATTCCAGAAATCGTAGCCCTGTGGATAATCGGCACGGTAGATTTGCGCAGTATTGGGCATCAGTGGGCGGTCGAACTGTGTGTACAATGCCGTCAGACCTGCACGAAAACCATAGTTGCCCCATTGCAAATTGCCTCCGAAAGTAGTTTGCGAAATGTTGTTTTTCTTCTCCATCTCGGTGGGCGTGCGGTGATAACCCGACTTCAGCAGCGTGCGGATAGTACCATCGTCATTAAGCGTAGCATCGTTCTTGCGGTAAGATGCAAACGCCGAAAGGTCGATATGGCGTGTCAAAGCCACTGTTGCAGCCCCGCCCTGCAGATAATTGGCTTGCGAACGCGAGGAGTGTGGACGAACAGCCGTATAGGAACGCCCCTGCGAAAGAAGGCTCATTACTTTGCCAAAACTGAAATCGTTGTTGATAACAAGACCCTGCCCAAACCGCACCTTGTAGCGTCCTACAACGGCAGACTTTATACGCCCCAGTTTGCGCACCGCTACATAAAAGCTGTAATGGTCGTAACCAAGCGTGTTTCGGTTGGCAAAGAAAGGCTCGCCAGCATCTTGTGCGCCGACAAGACCAACTTGAAAGTAATCGGAATAAGAAAATTTATAGCGCAACGAGTGCGTATAGGGATAGCCCAAGTAGCCGTTTTTATCGCCCTTCCGCTCGTAAAAAGGGACTTTCATCGTAAGGATAACATCGTGTTTTCCACGTTCTAAAATCGTAGCAAGTGCAGGATAATGCCGCTGTTCGTCTACTTTTATTGTTACAAAATAGCTCAGCAGCTCGCTCCTTGCAGCATCGAGCGACTCTATCATCAGCAGTTCGCCCACCGACCGCATACCACGATACTGATAAATGTAAGCCAAAATGTCTTCCACCTGTGTAGCCGTAAGAAACGGAAGCTGCTCCAACTCCTCACGTGTTGCCTTATTCAAGTCAATAGGGTGAGCTGCCAAGCTGCACAGTAAATCGTAATTTTCCTCATTCATCAGCCACTCCTGCTCCTCCGAAACCATCAACTCGTCATACAGCCGCTGCCAATCGCGCTGTTCCTGCGCGTTCGCAACAAAGGAAAACAAGGCAAAAATACACACCAAAACACAGTTTCTCATTTCATAAAAGTAAAAGATTATTATGTTCAACACCTACGCGCCATTAAGCAAATAATGGATATTACTATACAAAAGTACACGATATGGCTCTGCCTGCTAATTATCGACTTCCCCTACTCTATGTTTTTAACTTGGTAACTTTCAGAACCAGGCTTAATCGAAAGCATAGATTTCTGCATTATAGTTTAGTTCTCTAATAAAGTCTAATGCCCTATTAACACAAAAACCATATTTGTATACCAGTAATGTGAAAATATGGCAGTACTCATTATATATATTGGTAGCAAATATTCCTGCATCATCTGTACCAAGCACAATGGGAGGAATGGCTTTTCCTTCGTCTTCCCATTTGAGCCAATTATACAGATGGTAGGTACAAAATTGGCGATGATTTCCAATAAGTACATTGCTTGTAGGTAGTGTTTCTATCACAATTTCTTTCTTGTGCATCAACTTTAGTATCGCTAATTGTGCTTCATGCAAGGCTACTTCATCAAGAACTTCATAGATGTCTACCTCTATTTTCTCATTATACTTCTTAACGCAATCTTTCTTGTGATATTCTTTCAATAAAGGGTACTCTATTAATTTATTTTGCTTGTCCAACTCTACAATATCAAGCTGCCGGTTTTTCCATGCAGATATATAAGCCTCAATATTCTCATTACCTGGATATATTTCCCCCGCAAGTTGCATAACACGCATTGAAATCTGTGGCATAAGTGGTCGTAAAGCACTTCCCTCCTCAGTACTAGCCAAATAATATGCAAAAAGGAGATCGTCCATATATGCACCTTAGGAACAATAATCTTATCGCCAACATTTTTATGCCAAACTTTAGGACTTACACCAGCAGCTGTTGCATGTCCTATTCTGTCTCCTCGTTGTAGGTCTAAGAAATCTATGGCTTCGTATATGGCGCGCAGTCCACCAAGCAAGTGATAGAAGTCCTCTCCTGCATGATACGTGAAATGCCGAAAACCTTTTTCACGGAATCTCCTAAAAACAGGTGCAAAAACTTCAGGTGGAGTATCAAACTCGCTTGCGGCAGCATCAATACCAACAATGGATTTCCCATTCTTACTTCCACTCATACACATTGACATTAGCACTTCACCTCTTTTTTTCATGTCGGCACGCAATGCCTGAAATCGAATATCCCCCTTTTGTTTATCTTTCTTCTTTATAAAGTGTGCAACAAGGCGAAGTTCTGAGTTGGAAATCTCTAAGTTCTTTTGTGCTGTATTCAGCTTTTCCCAGCCTCTTCGTATTTTATCTATCAAGTTATTGTTTTTATCCTTTGTATCTTTAGGAGAAAATCTTCCTTCAATAGTTCTAAGGTTATTAAGTTCATTTCCTGCCAACTGAAAAAAACGTTGTTCGTATTCTTGTTCACTGAAGTCTCGCAACTTATTCGAAGTATACTTTTGAAATTGCTCAAATCCAAAACATTCTGGTTGCTGTACAAGTATAGAATTAGTAAGACCCAAAATAAGAAGATAGTGGTGAAAATTGTCTGCCACCTCTTTGTTAGCAGGATATAAACATAAGTAGTGAAGGACAGCAATATAGAAAATACTCTCCGACTGGCGGGTAAAATCCATAAAAATAGGAATTTTCTTCCATAACTTATAAAAAAGTTCCTCTCTGAGTTTAATCGCTTTCTCTATCAGTTCTTTAAATCTATCTGGGCGTGACCAATTATCAAACTGTTCATATTGTTCCTTAACTAATTCCTCTTTTTCAGCACAATACATCTCGTAAATAACATTGTCAGGATGGTTCAGAACATCAAGCCAAACCGAGTCGGTTTCTATAGTTCCATTTAGATGGATATGAAGATCGCAGAAGCCATTATACTTCCTTTTTAAATCTTCCATCTGCCGAATATATGGTGACACAAAACTCGTATAACGCAAATTGGGTGCTATAGACTGATTATAGAAAGAATTCGATATAAGTTCCTGACTTGAGTATTGACCCCTTTTGAAAATATAAGCACAAACCAACAACATAGGAGGTATATACGCTATCAGATATTGCCACTCATTAAACTTTTCAGCTTTAACGTACACTCGATTATATCGGTACTCTAAGAAAGCATCTGCAAGTTCAGTAAGACCTATCGTGAAAATTTGACTTTTCTCTTCTATGTTCTGAAATGAATAGTATGCATCAAGCCTTAGATAATGGTCAGGAATCGTTGTATTATGTTCTCGTGCAATTAGCATCAAACGACGCCTAATATCACCGACACTAACCTCCCCTCCTGCTTGATACGAAGAAAGGGAAAGACGGTCTGTCAATAGATACGCAAAATATGAATGGTATTTCATTGCTTAATTATCATTCTTGATTATCATTTTCTACTCAACCAAAATATCTTTCTTTAAATAAATCTATGAGTTTCTTTGTTACTCCCCCAGCTATTGATTTAATTTTAATATAAGGATTTTTAAGTAACCAACTTTTTACTTTTCTCGTATCGTTATTTTGAATAAATTTTGCAAATTCTTGAACTGGAATTTTATTAAAGATATTGTCAAATTCCCTTTCATAATTATCACCATTTATTTCAAGTTTTTTATTAATTGCACTTTTTTTATCTCGCCCTTTTAAGTTTACTTCCTCTAGAACATTGTATAAAAGGAAAGAATCCATAATATTTAACGAAAAAGCCTTCTTGATAGCTTCTAATACATTCGCTTGTAAAAAGCAATAAAGTAATGGACAGGAAATAAGCCATCGAGTCAGTTGGAGTTTTTTCCCATCCTCATCCTTTATCTTAGACAAATTATTCTCAAAGATATCTGTTTTTCTTGTAGGATTATTATTACTCATTCCTGTTACATCTAAGTTCTCTTTTGCTTCTTCCACCAAGCATGCATTTAGAAATAGTATAACAGCTTGTTGCATACTGTAGCTAAGTTTTTCAGAATACACAACGCTCTTTATAGCAGAAATAAACCGAGTCATAATACGGCCAAGTAGATAAGGTGGAAATGTAGAGGTATTTCCTTCTTCTTTTATAGACACTCTCCATTTTTCCAAAGCATCAACTAACTGCTTGATTTCACTACTTGTTTCAAATATATATTCATTCTCCACACCGTCTTCTTTTTTGACCTTTATTTCGAGCACTTGCGACAACTCTTCATTCTCCTCTATATCTTCTTCCGGATTTTTAGTTCTCCCTTGTAATATTGAAGGCATCGGATAGATTCTGTGAAGACTCATATCTTTTAAACAGCGTTTAATATCATCCCTTTCCTCTCCCCATCGTGCTATATAACATATTGTTGACAACAAGATAGGTACAGAGTAATACAATTCTGTACTTTGCTTCTTACTACTGCTTAAAGAAAATAATGGCAATAATGCTAATACTTTTTGAGCCATATTTACAGTATCTCTTTTTAGAACACTATCTAATAAGTTTTCTATTTCATCTTGACCTTTCTTAGACTTTGAACCTAAGCCCTTTATTCGAATCAATTCTGGCATATTTAAACCGTTTGCCTTACCTACGGCAATCATCAGTGCAACAATATTCTTTATAGACATATCTTGCTGCATTCCTGCATAGGACAGCATCAAATTAAAGCTTCCCTTTTCCAATGAAATATTAAAAGCTCTTGCATAACCAACTCTCAGCATATAACCAAGTAAGATCCATGGGTGTACCTTAGCTTGGTTAACAAATATAGTCGTAAGTCCCATAAAACACCCGTTAGCATCGTGATCTTCAGTATTGGGTATCAATAAATACGAATGTGAGAAAAAATTATTCTTTGATAAGTATTGTACAATGTTCGTTATTGCTAAAGTTTCACTCTTAATAGCTGCGTCTACATCTATCTTTGCAGCCATCATTCGAGAAACAAATGCATCTATTTGGCTATAGACACCATTGTTTCCCAAATTTGAAAGTATACTAATCTGACTTCGTATAGACAGCCCTAGAAGATACTCCATAAATTGTTTTTTTGTATTATTGATACCCAAGAGGCTCAATTTCTCAGTATACTTATCTTCTATTTGAATTTCTTCACATTGGTCTTCCTTTGTATTCTTGAAATAATAGGAAACATCATACTGTTGCTTTGATTCTTGTAACGACATCAAATGAATTCGATTTTCTGGCTTGAGTATCTTTAGCAAATACTGTCCCTCTAATTGATTTACTTGTTTTAAGAAATCAAACCTATCAAATTTTCTCAATTCACTGAGTTGTTTCCATTGATGTAATCTAACATTATATGAGTAAAGTGTCAGATTGCCGCTTAGCAGGATAATCAACTTAGGTGTTGTCAGATATTTACGAATAATTTCAAGCACTGGCCAACCTTTTGACATATTCACATCAATATCGTCAAAAGCTAAAACAAAAAAATCCTTACCTATAATTCTCAGTGCTAAGTCTACTAAATTATGGAAATTATCTTCGAGATTATACGCAGCAGTTACACTTTCTAAGCCACGCTCTATGATATAGTTATCGTCATCCCAATTCTCATAAAGCTTTGTATCTATTTTTTCAAGTGTGGGTACCCCCTTTGCTAACTTACTCAAACTCTTCTTCCACTCACGTTTATCACAACATATAGCACTTGACGAACAGCTTTCCATCTTCTCTATTTTATCAGTTACCTTTTTATTGATTAATGACAAAACAACCAAGAAGACGTGCTCTTTTTCTTCCATTTGTGTTGGATCGATAATTCCCAATATTTCCTCTTTCTCTTTTTTTCTACTTATATGTCTAAGAATATTAAGAATAAATGTAGTCTTCCCAGAACCTCTTCCTCCAAATATAGAGATTGTATTGTGTTGGTGTAATATGCCCAATTTTTTAGGGGCATTCTTATCATCTTCAGGGGTTTGGGATATTTTTGTTATTTGATTGATTTGATTATCAACCAGTTCTTTAACACGTTCATACTCGACAATGTGTATATTCTGACTTTCATCAAAGTCATGGGCATACTTACTCTCTTCTAAGACAATTGTAACTTTCTTTCCTTCCATATTTCAATGTTAGTTATTTAATATTAGATAATATTTAGTGTGTGACTAAAAACAAGCAATTTAAATAAAAGTATATTTACAAAATGGTTATAGATGTATAGATTACTACTTTTAACACTTATTCTTTATCAATTGCAAAGATAGTATTTTTTTATGTAATTATAATAAAATAATCAAAAAATATTACTACTCAATGTGGGGGTTGTGTAAGAAAGTAGGGTACTGTCATATAAAAGGCGAACGAAAAAGATACTTTCCGTTCGCCTTCTATGCTGAAACTTCTTATTACAATCTTAAAAGAACTTCACATATTGTCTGATACAAACTCTAAAGAAATACACTCGCCCTTATTCCATATTCGACGAAAAGAAACCATCTCACCATATACAAGCTTTTGCTAAAACCCATATAAACGCACGAAGCCCCGACCACTCATCGCAGTCGGGGCTTCAAAACAAAAAAGGCAGCTACCTACTCTCCCACATTGCATTGCAGTACCATCGGCGCAATCGGGCTTAACTTCTCTGTTCGGAATGGGAAGAGGTGGAACCCCGACGCAATAACCACCTGATAAAATCATCAGTGTGCCATCAGGCACACCGTAAGGGTGACCATGCCACAAGCAAGCATATGTAAAACAAGCCATACAAGACACGTACAGCAAAAAGAATAAACACACGAATGAAAGCTTCGGGCAATTAGTAGTGCTCGGCTTTGACATCGCTGTCTTTACACCTGCACCCTATCAACGTCATCGTCTGTGACGACCCTATGAGGAGCTCTAATCTTGCGGAAGGCTTCGCACTTAGATGCTTTCAGCGCTTATCCATACCAGACTCAGATACCCAGCGGTGCACCTGGCGGCACAACTGGCAAACCGGAGGTCTGTCCACCACGGTCCTCTCGTACTAGTGGCGGAACCACGCAAAACTCCAACGCCCACGATAGATAGAGACCGAACTGTCTCACGACGTTCTGAACCCAGCTCGCGTGCCACTTTAATGGGCGAACAGCCCAACCCTTGGGACCTTCTCCAGCCCCAGGATGTGACGAGCCGACATCGAGGTGCCAAACCACCCCGTCGATATGAGCTCTTGGGGGGGATCAGCCTGTTATCCCCGGAGTACCTTTTATCCTTTGAGCGATGCAGTTTCCATACACTTGCACCGGATCACTATGCCCCAGTTTCCTGCCTGCTCGGCATGTCTGCCTCCCAGTCAAGCGCCCTTATGCCATTGCACTCTTTGAGGTCGGTTACCAATCGACCCGAGGGCACCTTTGGAAGCCTCCGTTACGCTTTTGGAGGCGACCACCCCAGTCAAACTACCCACCAAGCAATGTCCGCGCAAAACACGCGTTAGACCTCAGACAGCCAAAGGGCCGTATTTCAAGGATGGCTCCACGCACACTGGCGTGCGCGCCTCAAAGCCTCCGGCCTATCCTACACATCGGATGACCAAGGTCAATGCTAAGCTGTAGTAAAGGTTCACGGGGTCTTTTCGTCCCATCGCGGGTAATCGGCATCTTCACC
>OGXX01003918.1_pt1 | contig 11967 bp, 11 predicted proteins | sample 1576301 | NCBI WGS metagenome assembly OGXX01 (sample SAMEA3541469, study PRJEB24748) | human gut metagenome | biome: human gut; feature: human-associated habitat; material: faeces | place: China | collected 2012 | reverse complement strand
CCAAGGAGCGCGCCGAGGAAGCCGCCCGCAAAGCATGGCGGGAGCAGTTTGATCTGGCCTCTGCCCGTGCGGTGGCGGCTCTGCCCATGCTGGCCGAGTACTGCCTGCCGCTGGTCAAGGTGGGTGGCAGCTTCCTTGCCATGAAAGGCGCTTCCGGCGAGGAGGAGCTGGCTGCGGCCCGCGGTGCCATCCGGAAGCTGGGCGGCGAGTACAAGGAGACCCGCACCCTGCATCTGCCGGGCGGCGATACCCGCACCCTCATCCTCTGCAAAAAGATTTCGCAAACTCCGACAGCCTACCCCAGAAACGGTGGAAAGATCGCAAAGTCTCCGCTGAAATAACGCAAAACCGCAAGATAAATGCCAAGCCCTGCCGAACGATTCTTCTGGCAGGGCTTTTTGATTTCTGGTACACTGGAACTGCAATGAGTGAGTTTTCCACTGTTTCCCGGGAAACGGTGGAAAACTGTGTCGCATTTCAGCGAAAGGGGAAAGAATCATGTTTGAATGGAAGAAATCTGCCGGAAAGATCTACACCCTGCCTGTGGAAAGCATCCGTCCCTCGCCGTTTCAGGCTCGGACTGTTTTTGATGAAAAGGAGCTGGCGGGGCTGGCCCAGAGCATCCGGGAAAACGGCCTGTTGCAGCCCATCTCGGTGCGGAAGATCGAGGGAGGTTACGAGCTGGTGGCAGGGGAGCGGCGGCTCCGCGCCTGCAAGCTGGCCAGGATGGAGACCATCCCGGCCATCCTCTGCGACTGCGGCGACCAGCGGACTGCGGCGCTGGGTCTGCTGGAAAACATCCAGCGGGAAGACCTGAACCCCTTTGAGCAGGCACAGGGGCTGCGGGATGTGATCGCCCTTTGGGACTGCACCCAGGCCGAGGCGGCCAAGCGGCTGGGCATGGCACAGCCCACCCTTGCCAACAAGCTGCGGCTGCTGCAGCTGACCACCGACCAAAGGCAGTTCGTGCTGGACAATGGCCTGACCGAGCGTCACGCCCGGGCGGTTCTGCGCCTGCCCGAGAACCGGCGGAGCGAGGCTCTTATCACCATTGCCAAGCGGCGGATGAATGCCCGGCAGACCGACCTGTACATTGAGCAGGTGCTCAATGCCGCCGCCCCGGGCAGACACCGCATCTCCATGGTCAAGGATGTGCGCATCTTTGTCAACACCATCGACCATGCCATCCGGCTGATGACGGACAACGGTGTGCCTGCTACGGCCCACAGGGAAGAGCGGGACGGCTATATCGAATACACGGTGCGCATCCCAACCGCAGCCGCGCAAAGATAAAACGCATCGCATTTTTCACAAAAAATGCAATTCCACAGGGTTTTTACGCAAAATAATCAGGAAACAGGTTCAAAAAGCCGCGCTGATGTGCTATACTAGTCTTTAAAGGGGCTTTGCTGGCGGGAAAACAGCGGGGCCCGGCCTCGAATGTTCCACGTGGAACAAATAATTTTCCCGGGAGGAAACAAAGAGCGTGGCTAAAATCGTTGCAATTGCAAACCAAAAAGGCGGCGTGGGCAAGACCACCACGGCCGTGAACCTTTCGTCCTGCGTTGCGGCTCTGGGCAAAAAGACGCTCATCGTCGATCTGGACCCGCAGGGCAATACCACCACCGGTTACGGCATTCCCAAGCGGAGTGTCGATGTGGGTACTTATGAGCTGCTGATCGGTGAGGCGGAGGCAAAGGATGCCATCCGCAAGACCGAGTTCCGCACCGATGTCATCGGTTCCAATACCCGGCTTGCGGGTGCGGGTCTGGAAATGATCGACCTGCCGGGCCGCGAAAGCCGCCTGCGCAAGGCGCTGGCCTCGGTGCAGAAGGACTACGACTTCATCTTTGTGGACTGCCCGCCCAGCCTGGATCTGCTCACCCTGAACGGTCTGTGCGCCTGCGACAGCGTGCTGATCCCCATCCAGTGTGAGTATTACGCACTGGAGGGCCTGTCGGAGCTCATCAGCACCCTCAAGACCATCCGCAAGAAGTACAACCCCTATCTGGACATCGAGGGCGTGGTGTTCACCATGTTCTCCGGGCGGTTCAACCTGACGCTGCAGGTGGTGGATCAGGTCAAAAAGTATTTTGGCACCAAGGTCTACAAGACCACCATCCCGCGCACCATCCGCATCTCGGAAGCGCCCAGCTACGGCCAGCCCATCAATTTCTATGAGCCCAAGGGCAAGGGCAGCGAGGCCTATATGGATCTCGCCATTGAGTTCGTAAAGAACAACCGCCCGCATGAACCGGCACGCCGCCGCACAAAAGGGAACAGTGCCCCCGCCGAGCAGAAAAGCGCACTGGAACAAGTGAAGCAGGGGGAAGCGTAACCTATGGCAAAAAAAAGAGGAGGACTGGGCCGGGGCCTGGAAAGTCTGTTTGAGGACACAGCCCCCAGCTTTGAGTCCGATAACCAGATCGAGACGCTGCCCCTGCGGGAGATCGAGCCGGACCCGGCTCAGCCCCGCAAGACCTTTGATGAGGAAACGTTGGCAGAGCTGGCGGCCAGCATCTCAGAGCACGGTTTGCTGCAGCCCATCGCGGTGCGGCCCCACGGGGTAGACCGCTATCTCATCGTGGCCGGTGAGCGCCGCTGGCGTGCCTGCCGGATGGCGGGCCTGACCGAGGCACCCGTCGTCGTGAAGGATGTCACGGATGAGCAGGCCATGGAGCTGGCGCTGGTGGAAAACCTTCAGCGCGAGGATCTGGACCCGGTGGAAGAAGCACTGGGCATCCGGGAACTGATGACCCGCTGTGACCTGACTCAGGAGCAGGCGGCCCGCAAACTGGGCAAGAGCCGCAGCGCGCTGGCCAACAGCCTGCGTCTGCTCAACCTGCCCGAAACGGTGCTGGAGCTGCTGAAAAGCGGTTTCCTCACCACGGGCCACGCAAAGGTGGTGCTGGGTCTGCCCACCCCGGAGCTGCAGGAGCAGGCGGCACAGATCATTGCCGACCATGAGCTGAACGTCCGGCAGGCAGAGGCCCTGTGCAAGAAGCTGGCCAAGCCCCCCAAAGAGCCTGTGGAGCCCGCCCCGCGCGGCACTCTGCCTGTGGAGGTGGAGGAGAGCCTGAAGCAGGCGCTGGGCAGTGAGGTCAATGTGGCCTACCACGACGGCAAGGGCAAGCTGACCGTCCACTTCTACTCGGATGAGCAGCTGAAGGCTTTTGCAAACTTATTAGGGCAATATCAGGTTGAGGATTAAATCTCTCCGTCATTGTTGTTGCCCAGTAGGAGAGGCCTTGGCAGCCGATGGAAGCTTTTCGTATACGCCAGAGGCTCCCCTACCAGGGGAGCGGCGGGCGCAAGCCCGACTGAGAGGTTGTACGAAGGCAAGCCTGACCGAGAAGAAAAAGATAGCGATCCAAGGCGGCACGCCGCCTTTGAACGGCATGGGAAAGGGCTTACCCGCCCGTGTGAACCGAAATAGAGTAAGGAGAGTAAATCATGCTTGATATCAAATTTGTCCGTGACAACCCGGATGCTGTCAAGGAAAACATCAAGAAGAAGTTCCAGGATGCCAAGCTCCCTCTGGTGGATGAAGTCATCGAGAAGGACGCAAAGTACCGCGAGTGCCTGAAGGAAGTTGAGAGCCTGAAGGCTGCCCGCAACAAGCTGAGCAAGGCCAACGGCCCCCTGTTCGGTCAGCTGAAGAAGTGCACCGACGAGGCCCAGAAGGCCCAGCTGCAGGCCCAGATCGATGCCAACAACGCCGCCGTCAAGGCCGACGCAGACAAGATGGCAGAGCTGGAAGCCGAGGAAGCCAAGCTGGCTGACCGCATCCAGGAGATCATGTACACCATCCCCCAGATGATCGACCCCAGTGTGCCCATCGGCCCCGATGACACCTACAACGTCGAGGCACAGCGCTTCGGTGAGCCCGTCGTGCCCGATTTCCCCATCCCGTACCATACTGAGATCATGGAGAGCTTCGACGGCATTGATATGGACGCTGCAGGCCGCGTGGCCGGCAATGGCTTCTACTATCTGCTGGGCAACATCGCCCGCCTGCACGAGGCCGTTCTGGCCTATGCGCGTGACTTCATGATCGACAAGGGCTTCACCTATGTCATCCCGCCCTTCATGATGCACGGCAACGTGGTGCAGGGCGTGATGTCCTTCCCGGAGATGGACGCCATGATGTACAAGATCGAGGGTGAGGACCTGTACCTGATCGGCACCAGCGAGCACACCATGATCGGCCGCTTCATCGACCAGACTCTCGACGAGGCAACGCTGCCCCTGACCCTGACCTCCTACAGCCCCTGCTTCCGCAAGGAGAAGGGCGCCCACGGCATTGAGGAGCGCGGCATCTACCGCATCCACCAGTTCGAGAAGCAGGAGATGATCGTCGTCTGCCGCCCCGAAGAGAGCGCCGACTGGTATGAGAAGCTGTGGAAGAACTCTGTGGAGCTGTTCCGCAACATGGAGATCCCCGTCCGTCAGCTGAACTGCTGCTCCGGCGACCTGGCAGACCTGAAGGTCAAGAGCTGCGACATCGAGGCCTGGAGCCCCCGCCAGCAGAAGTACTTCGAGGTCTGCTCCTGCTCCAACCTGGGCGATGCACAGGCCCGCCGCCTGCACATCCGCGTCAAGGGTAAGGACGGCAAGACCTATCTGGCCCACACTCTGAACAACACCTGCGTGGCACCTCCGCGTATGCTGATCGCCTTCTTGGAGAACCACCTGCAGGCCGACGGCTCGGTCACCATCCCCAAGGTCCTGCAGCCCTACATGGGCGGCCTGGAGGTCATGGTCCCGACCCACAAGAAGGGCTGAGAGTTGACCACACGGCTTTCCACAACAATGCAATAAGATGTTGAAAACACCCCGCTTTACCGTTTGCTGACGCAGACGATCGAGCGGGGTGTTTGCTGTTGATGGGGGACGGGGACGATTTCTTCACGGCAGTCTCGCCTCGTAGACATTCCTGGTACGCTGGGACCCGCGGGCTAAGCAACAGCCCATAGCTTACGGTGCTTCGCACCGCCGCCCTGTTCGATTCCCATGCGGGCAAAAAATAAAAGCGTTCAAGCCTTTGCTTGAACGCTTTTATGACCCGTACGGGAATCGAACCCATGTTACAGCCGTGAAAGGGCCGTGTCTTAACCGCTTGACCAACGGGCCTTATAAATACAGAGCTTCGCTAAAACCTCCGACATCCATCATCCACTACTGCGGACGACCGTCCCCCTTATCTTAGCGAAACTCTGTAACGTGGTAGCGGTAACTGGATTTGAACCGGTGACACTTCGGGTATGAACCGAATGCTCTAGCCAACTGAGCTATGCCGCCATATTTTGTTTGCGCACTTGAACGGTGCTTTATTATTATATCCAGAACTCGCCTGTTTGTCAACAATTATTTCTAAAAAAATCAAATTTTTTTCAGATCTCCGGTACAGCCCGAAAAAACGAGCGGCTGCACTGCCGCAGCCGCTCGAACATGGGGCGTTTTCCGTGCCGTCACTCCCGGTACTTTTCCATCATCTCTTTGAACAGGATGGCCGGGGACGGCGGAGTGTAGGTGATGGCGTTGGCACCGGCGGCGATGGTGGCCGAGATGCTCTCGCCGGTCTTGCCGCCGCTGGCGATGATGGGGACATCCGGGAACGCATCGCGGATCTTCTTCACGATGCGGGGCGTGTCGGTGCTGCAAGCCACATTCAGGATGGATGCGCCGGATTCGAGGCGGGCACGGATGTCGGTGTCCGCCTTGGTCACGGTGATGATGACCGGGATGTCCACCACCCGCGAGACGGCCAGCAGATTCAGGTCGGAAATGGGGGAGTTGAGCACGACGCCCATGGCACCCTGGCTCTCGACGTCGCGGGCCAGATTCAGGGTGCGCACACCGTGGGTGGTGCCGCCGCCCACGCCGCAGAACACCGGGATGTAAGAGGCCTTGATGATAGCGTCACTGATGGCCTGCTGAGGCGTGAACGGATAGACGGCGAAGACGGCGTCGGCATCGCAGTTGCGGATGATGGCGAGGTCGGTGGTGAAGACGAAGCTCTTCAGCCGCCGCCCGTTGATGACGATGCCGCTGGCCTGATAGACCTCCTGCGGCATTTTCAGGATGTTGTGGCGCAGGCGGCTCTCGACGTTGGGGGATGCTTTCTTTTCAGCTGCCATAGGGGGATACCTCCAGATGATTCCGGTGTGATTCAAATTTGAATCAAATTATAAGAAAGAAGGCCCCGGAATGCAATGAACTGCCCGTAAACTTTATGAAAACAAAGATCACCCTCTCCGGGCAAATTCCAGAATGTCCATCGGCACGGCGGCCAGCGCATCGGCTCCGGCTGCGGTAAGCTCTGCTTCGCCCCGGAAGCCCCAGAGCGCGCCCATAGCGGGCAGACCGGCGTTGTGGCCGGTCAGGATATCCACATCGCTGTCGCCCACGAAAAGGGTGCTGGCAGCTTCTGCACCGAGGTCCTGCATCAGGGCATAGACGCCGGTGGGGTCAGGCTTGGTGGGCACGTTCGGGCGGTTGCCCCGGACAAGCTCGAACCGACCGGTGCCGAAGTAGTGTGCGATGATCTTCCCGCAGAGCGGGTCTGCCTTGTTGGAAAAGACGGCGGTCTGGATGCCTTCGGCCTTCAGGGCGTCCAGCAGCTCCGGGATGCCGGGATAGGGAGCCGTCTTGTCTTCCTTGTGGGCATCGTACCGGGCCGTGAACTCGGCCAGCGTTGCGGCCAGCCGTTCGGGCGACCGGGCATCGGCGGGCGAAAAGCGCTCCACCAGCTTCGGGATGCCGTTGCCGACCATGTGCTTGAACTGCTCCACCGTAAAGGTGGGCCAGCCGTGCTGAGCGCAGACCCAGTTGCCTGCATCGGCCAGGTCGTCGATGGTGTTCAGAAGGGTGCCGTCCAGATCAAAAAGGATCGTTTTTATCATAAGATTCGACTTCTTTCCAAAAATTCAAAACATTTCTGTGCGTCCCGCCACGGGATGCTGCGCACCGTCAGCCGGACAAAACCGGGGAAGGCGACGGTCAGATCGGTGCGGTCTGCATTGACGGCCCAGGGCGACTGCCGGGCCGTCAGACAGATGTCCGGATGGAAGACGCAGATGCTGTGCAGATAGATGCCCCGCTGCCGCCGCAGGGTCAGACGCCCCTCCCGCAGCCAGACCCCCTCCCGCCGGTAGCCCATCGCGCCGCCCGCCAGCCCCGCCGCAAAGAAAAGGGTGGGGAACAGCAGGGTCACGGTCAGGCCGGGCAGGGTGGAGCGGGAGAGGAGGGTGAGCAGGGCGCAGAGGACAAAGGGTGCTCCGGCGGGAGCAAAAAAGATGAGACTGCGCTGTTCTGTCCGGGCCAGAAGGTCCGGCGGCATCCGAAATTCGGGCAGAAGCTCCCGGAAGAGCGCTTCCTCCCCGGAACGGTAAACGAAGAGCGGCAGCTCCGGGGAGCAGCTGCCCGCCGTCACGAAGACCGGCCAGCACCGCATCAGCCGGGCAAAGGGGGAAAGGCGGACGTCGGCAAAGCTGATCTGGTCGCTCTTCACCCGGCACTCGAACCGGTCCAGCCAGCCGCCGCGGCTGCCGATCTGGGTGCTGGTGTGCCAGACCTCGTAGTGCACCGTCTGCACAAAGCTGCGCAGCAGGCTCAGCCCCAGCAGAAAGCCGGAGAAGGCCAGCAGCCAGGCCGCACCGGCGGGCAGCCACCGCGCCGCCAGCCCGGCCAGAAAGTTGATCTGTGCAAAGGCCAGCTCATAGCGGTCCGGGCCCTGCTGCGTCTGCCGGATGGCCAGCAGAAAGAGCGCCAGCGTGGAAAGGCTGTTGGCCCCCAGCAGCCCCAGCGCCGCCCGCTCGCCGCCTTTGGGCCGGTGCAGACTGGGGGCCTCGATGGGGAGCAGCTGGTCGGCCAGATGCTGCGCATCGGCCCGGCGGAGGCAGAGGGTCAGGGTGCGCTGTTTCGGTTCGCCCACAGGGTAGAGCGTCACCCGGCTGGCCCCGGCCAGCCGGTAATAAAACGGCCGCTCGATGGTCAGGGCTGCCAGCGAAGCGCCTCGCACCGTCCGGTCGAACCGGAACAGGAGCTTCCAGTGGAGGCAGAAGGTGCCGCTTTCATCCAAAGACCAGCTGCTCGCGTGGAGGATGACCCAGCTCAGCGCACAGACCAGCAGAAAGAGGATGAGATCCTGCCGGAGCGCTGCCCGCAGCGCCGCCCAGTTGCGCTCAAACAGCACGCGGAGGAGCGGCACCAGATAGAGCACCAGCGTTTTGCGGAGGACCCGCAGGGCGGCAAAGGGGTGCAGACGATGTTCGGTCATGGGGCATCCTCCGCAAGGGCACAGGCCAGCGCCGCCGCCTGTGCTGCGGGCACGGCAGGCACCAGCACCCGTGCGCCGGGAGCCGAGATGACCAGCACCGTGGCTCCGGCCAGCCGCAGCAGCGGCGAGCGGAACTGCTGGACGCCGGTCACGGCCCGGCGGGGCACCACCCGCCGCACCGGAAAGGCGATGCCGGCATAGATGGTCAGGGTGTGTTCCCCCAGCACGGCAGCATAGCTGCAGGCCCGCGCCCGCAGCAGGGCCGTGAGCACGGCCCAGAGCAGGCAGAAGACCGCCCCGGCGGGCACACTCTGCCAGAAGGCGAACGGCGCAAGGAACAGCCCGGCGGCTGCTGCCCAGATGCAGAGCACCGCCCGGCCCTTGGGCAGGATGACCAGCGCCGTGCGGCGCAGCTCCCGCTCGGTCATTTGCCGCTGAGCCCCCACGCCTCGGTCAGCAGGTGGAGGGTGTCATCCTGTGTCAGGAGCAGGATGCGGTCCCACGGCAGCAGGACGGTGTTGCCGTGGGGGATGATGAGCTCGGTGTCGCGGGTGATGCTGACCAGGATGGCATCGCCGGGGATGGGGATGTCCATGATGGCCTTGCCTGCGTAGAGGAAGTTCTCCGGCAGCAGGATCTCGTTCAGGCTGGCCGTGCCGCCGCCCAGCGAGAGCAGCTGGCGGATGGTGTCGGTCTCGATCTCCCGCTCCAGGATGTGGCTCAGGTTGTCAGTGCCGCAGACCACGGTGTCCACGCCGAGGGTGTGGAGCAGTTCCCGGTTCTTTGGGTTGGAGGCACGGGCCACGGTGCGGCCGACGCCGAACTCCCGCTTCGCGATCTGGCAGGCGATGAGGTTGTCCTCATCCGAGCCGGTCACGGCCACAAAGGCGTCGCAGCTGGCCGCGTCGGCGTTGCGCAGGGTATCCATATTGATGGAATCGCCGCAGATGACCGGGATGTCCAGCTGGTCGGCTAGCATCCGGCACTGCGCTTCCACCGGTTCGATGATGACAACGGAATGGTGGTTGGCCAGCAGGCTCTGGGCCAGATACCGCCCCACGCGCCCGCCGCCGGCAATACAAACTTTCATACAAAACCTCGATATTACTTAAAGTTTATCTTTTTGCCGCCGCAAAGCGGCCGGAGAGGCCTTACTTTGCCAGTGCCCGGAACACGGCCTGTTCTGTGAGGATGGTGGGGCAGATGGTCTCCAGCCCGTAGACCTTGTGGTAGAGCACTTGCAGATGCGGGTCCGAGACGCGGCAGATGACCTTTTCGCGCTGGAAGATGCTTTTGGCGATCTGTGCCGCCATCAGGTTCACCGAGTCGTCCTCGCTGACGGCAGCCACGGCGTCGCAGTTCTCGATGCCGCCCTGCTTGAGGACGTCGGGGTCGGTGGGGTCGCCCACCAGAGCCGTGCCGCCAAAGTTGTAATCGTCGAAGCTGTCCAGCCGCTTGAGCTGCTCGGAGTCCTTCTCGATCAGGGAGATGTCGTGGCCGATGCGTTCCAGGTCACGCACCAGGGCGGCACCCACCTGGTCGCAGCCGATGACAAGAATGTTCATGGATGATACCTCGCTGTTTTCAGAACGCAGAAGATCCTGCGTCAAAATGGTCCCACAAAGGGGGAATGGAGCTGCCCCCAGTATAGCATATTTCCCGGCACAGATAAATAGAGAAGCTGTCACCGGGGCGGAACTGTAAAAATTTGAAAATTTCCGTGCGGAAGACCGCATAGTATGGTATACTGAACGGAGAGTCTGAAATCGACAAACGATCAGCGCATCGTTTTGCGCTGCACAGGAGGAACCAAATGTTTTTTGAAATATTGAAAGCCATCCTGATGGGCATCGTGGAGGGCATCACCGAGTGGCTGCCCATCTCGTCCACCGGCCATATGATCCTGGTGGAACAGCTCATCCATTTCAACGCCAGCGAAGAGTTCATGTCCATGTTCCGCGTGGTCATCCAGCTGGGTGCCATCCTTGCGGTGGTGGTGCTGTTCTGGAACAAGCTCTGGCCCTTCGGCATCCGGCACGGCCGGGTGGCGTCCAAGCCGGAAGTCTGGCAGCTCTGGTTCAAGGTGGTGGCGGCCACCCTGCCCGTGCTGGTCATCAGCCCGCTGGACGACTGGTTCGAGGCGCACTTCTACAATTACATCACCGTGGCCGCCATGCTGATCCTGTACGGCGTCCTCTTCATCGTGGTGGAGAACCGCCGCACCGCGCCCCATGTGGCCAAGCTGGAACAGATCACCTACCGGGAAGCCTTCCTCATCGGCGTGTGGCAGATGCTGGCCATCATCCCCGGCACCTCCCGCTCCGGTGCCACCATCGTGGGCGGCCTGCTGCTGGGCCTCTCCCGTGCCTGCGTGGCCGAGTTCACCTTCTATCTGGCCATCCCGGTCATGGCAGGTGCTTCGCTGCTGAAGGTGGTCAAGTTCGCCCTTTCCGGCGCAGCCATCACCGGGTCGGAGGTCGCCGTCCTCGTCACGGGCTGCGTCGTGGCTTTCGTGGTCAGCCTGGCCGCGATCCGCTTCCTGATGGATTACGTCAAGCGCCACAACTTCAAGTTCTTCGGCCTGTACCGCATCGTTCTGGGCGTCATCGTCCTGGCCGTCGCTGCGGTCAGCGCCATTGCATAAAGAAATTCTGCCCCGTATCTGTGCAGTGCGCCTGCCAGCTGCGGGGCATTTTGCGTCCACAGAATTGCACCCATCCACCGGCTGTGCTATACTGAGAACATAAGAGAGACCCCGGCGGCGGGGAAGCGCCGCAGGATTCAGCCAAAACAAAAGGAGACTGCAATGGAAGGATCGACTGTTTACTTTACGGATTTCCGCTGTCCGGTGGGCACCAGCCTGACGGACAAGCTGCGCCGCCTGTGCCTTGCGGCGGGCATCAAAACCATCGACATGGACGGCAGGTTCGTCGCCATCAAGATGCACTTTGGCGAGCTGGGCAACCTGGCGTTCCTCCGCCCCAACTACGCCAAGGTGGTGGCAGACCTGTGCCGGGAGCAGGGCGGTCTGCCCTTCCTGACCGACTGTAACACGCTGTATCCGGGCAGCCGCAAGAATGCGCTGGAGCATCTGGCCTGTGCGCAGGAGAACGGCTTCTGGCCCATGACCACCGGCTGTCAGATCCTCATCGGCGACGGCCTGCGCGGCACCGATGAAGTCGAGGTGCCGGTGCCCAACGGCGAATACTGCAAGACGGCCAAGATCGGCCGCGCCATCATGGATGCGGACGTCTTCATTAGCCTGACCCACTTCAAGGGCCACGAGTCCACCGGCTTCGGCGGTGCCATCAAGAACATCGGCATGGGCTGCGGCTCCCGCGCGGGCAAGATGGAGCAGCATGCTTCCGGCCACCCGGCCGTGCAGGAGAGCCTGTGCCGCGGCTGCCACCGCTGCGCCAAGGAGTGCGGCTCCGACGCCATTGCATACAACGAGCAGAACAAGGCTGTCATCGACCAGGACAAGTGCAAGGGCTGCGGCCGCTGCATCGGTGCCTGCAACTTCGACGCCATCTATTCCCAGTGCGACAGCGCCAACGAGATGCTGGACCGCAAGATGGCCGAATACGCTGCCGCAGTCTGCTATGACCGCCCGACCTTCCACATCAGCCTTGTGCAGGACATCAGCCCCAACTGCGACTGCCACGGCGAGAACGATGCGCCCATCC
>OGXX01003917.1_pt1 | contig 11972 bp, 8 predicted proteins | sample 1576301 | NCBI WGS metagenome assembly OGXX01 (sample SAMEA3541469, study PRJEB24748) | human gut metagenome | biome: human gut; feature: human-associated habitat; material: faeces | place: China | collected 2012 | reverse complement strand
CTTCGAAGATGTCGTAGCGGCATTAAAATCCGTAGGAAAATAAAAGTGTTTTAGAGTGTATTAAAAGAGAATTATATGAGTGTGTTCTTCGGAACAAAGGGAGGAACTTATGGTAGTATTAGAATTTTTGAAAGCGATCATTGATAACTTTGGATCAGCAATCGTCGTTCCATTTATCATCTTTATCATTGCATTGATCTTTAGAGTAAAACCAGCAAAAGCATTCTTATCTGCTTTGTATGCAGGTGTATCTCTGGAAGGTTTTTCACTGATCATCGGGGCATATACACCAATCATCACACCATTGGTACAAAATATGTCAAAAGTAATGTCAAATGTAACAGGTGTTGAATTAAACACATTTGACGTAGGTTGGCAGGCAACATCTGTCGTAGCATTTGCAACAAGTGCTGGTATGATCTACTTAGGACTTGGTATCGCATTGCAGACAATCTTATTCCTTGTAAAATGGACAAACATTTTCCAGCCATCTGACTTATGGAACAACTACTCATACATTGTATGGGGTGCTATCTATGTTTTCATCTCAAAAATGGACTAACAAAGCAATACTCAATGATAGCAAGATTCGTGACCTGATAGAACATCTATCAAAACGAAAACTTGGTAATAAGGATTACCCTGCGGACTTAATGGGTGATGCTTATGAAATATTATTGAAGAAGTTTGCCGATGATAGTAAGGCTCAAGCTGGAGAGTTTTATACTCCTCGTTCTGTTGTGAGATTATTAGTGCATATTCTCGACCCGCAACCGGGGGAAACTGTATATGATCCTGCTTGTGGTAGTGGAGGAATGCTTATCGAAGCTATACGATATATGCACGATGATTCTCTTTGCTGTGGAAGTATATTCGGACAAGAGAAGAATGTCGTGAATGCGGCCATTGCTAAAATGAATCTATTCCTGCATGGTGCATCTGATTTTAATGTAATGCAAGGCGACACATTGAGAGACCCAAAAATTCTTCAAGGTGGTAATATCGCCAAATTCGATTGTGTTATAGCAAACCCTCCATTTTCTCTTGAAAATTGGGGAGCAACGGAATGGAGTTCAGATAAATATAAGCGCAATATCTATGGCACACCGAGTGATAGTTGTGGTGACTATGCGTGGATTCAGCATATGATATGTTCTATGTCTTCCGGCAAGGGGCGTATGGCTGTTGTAATGCCACAAGGTATTCTGTTTCGTGGAAATCAAGAAGCAGAAATAAGGAAACAATTAGTCGAAAGTGATTTGATAGAAGCCGTTGTTACATTAGGAGATAAATTGTTTTATGGAACTGGACTTTCACCGTGCTTTTTGATAATACGAAGAATGAAACAGGCTCATCATTCCGGACGGATTTTGATGATAGACGGTTCCAAAATTCTAACTCAAAAGAGAGCGCAGAATATTTTAGAAGAGAATGATATAGATAGGTTATATTCACTTTATCAAAATTACTCCGATGAAGAGGACTATTCTCGAATCGTTACATTGCAGGAGATAAGAGATAAAGAGTATAATCTTTCGCCCAATCGCTATGTGGTTTACCACAAGGAGGAAATTCGTCCTTATGCGGAAGTGTTGGCTGAGTTCAAACAAGCATACGAAGATGTGAAGCGATTGGAGAACGAATTTTCATTACTCATTAACGCATAATCAATATGGCAGAAAAAGTAAAACAGTATCGTCATCCGGACGACCCTATTACGCTCGATGAACTTAAAAGTTTCCTTTGGGCGGCTGCCACTCATTTGCGTGGTCAGATTGATGCGGCAGGATATAAAGAGTATATTTTCCCTTTGCTTTTTTTCAAACGCATTTCCGATGTTTATGATGAACAGTTTGAAGGTTTTGTGTGTGAAGGAGGAGTTGAGTATGCAGGTATGCAAGTAGAAGATCTCCCCATCCGTATTCCTGATGGTGCGCACTGGAGAGATGTTCGTGAGGTAACCGAAAATGTAGGTAATAAATTAGTCGAGGCGTTTATTGCCATAGAACAAGCCAACCCTGCCAAAGAGATGGATGGCAGAAAAATAGGAGGATTAGAGGGAATTTTTGGCCCAAAGGATGGTTGGACCAACAAGGCAAAGATGCCCGATAGTATAATCACTTCGTTGATTGAGGATTTCTCTAAATATACGTTGAGTCTGAAGGTTTGTCCTGCCGACGAGATGGGGCAAGCATACGAATACCTTGTTGGAAAGTTTGCCGATGATGCCGGAAATACTGCTCAGGAGTTCTATACGAATAGAACAGTCGTTCAGCTTATGGCTGAAATACTGCAGCCCAAACCGAATGAAAGTATTTATGACCCGACTTGCGGTTCCGGGGGAATGTTGGTTAAATGTTTGGACTATCTTCGCAACAAAGGGGAAGAGTGGCAGAGTGTGCAGGTGTTCGGACAAGAGGTAAATGGATTGACCTCTTCTATTGCACGAATGAATCTTTATCTGAACGGCGTAGAGGATTTTTCAATAGTATGTGCTGACACGTTGGAGCATCCTGCATTCTTGGATGGCAGCCATCTTCGTAAGTTTGATGTAGTTTTGGCAAATCCTCCATATTCTATTAAGGAGTGGAACCGTGAAAAATTTATGAATGATAAGTGGGGACGTAACTTCCTCGGCACACCACCACAATCAAAAGCAGACTATGCTTTTTTACAGCATATTCTTGCTTCAATGGATTCCAAAGCAGGTAGAGCTGCTGTTCTTTTTCCACATGGTGTTCTCTTTAGACGTGAAGAGGAGGAATTACGAAAGAAACTTGTTGAATTAGATAAAATTGAATGTGTCATTGCTTTAGGACATTATCTATTTTATAATTCCGCGATGATTTCATGCGTAATTATATTTAATGAGAACAAACCGTATGACCGGAAAGGTAAAGTTTTATTTATTGAGGCAGAAAGCGAAGTAACAAGAAAGAATGCACAAAGTTATTTGGAGGACAAACATATTAACAGAATGCTCAATGCTTATAATAGCTTTTCTGATGAAACTGGCTATTGTAAAGTAGCGACAAATGAAGATATTTTGTCCAATGGTGGAAAACTTTCTGTATCTCTCTTTGTAGAGGGAAAATCAGAGGAATTCTTAAACTATGACGAGGCCGTGGAAAATTGGAAATCAAGTCACAGCCAATTGTCAAAAGAATATTCTTCCTTAACAAATCTATTATTCCATGAAAATAATTAATTTAAGTTCAATAGCCAATCCTATATCTATTTCTGTCCAAAATCCGAGTCGGTCTGATTATGACAGATTCATAGGATTGGAACACTACGATAGTGGGGAACCTGTTATTACTCGTTTTCAGGGGACGGAATTATTGACTACTTCGGCTAAGGCATTCAAAGCAAATGATATTTTAATAGCACGAAGAAACGTATATCTTAAACGTGCTGGCATTGTATTCTTTGATGGCATAACTTCAGGAGATTCTATTATTCTTCGTTTAAAAGAAGACACACAAAAAACGATAGGATATTCGCGTGAAGATTTAATTAGGTATATCCCTTTTATGCTTAATTCTGAGCATTTTTGGATATATGCTAATAAACATGCTGATGGGATGAACTCAAAACGCATTTCTAAAGATACACTTCTTGAATATGAGTTTGAATTACCATCAATTGATGAAATGCGAGACATATCGGATAAGCTTTGGGCTGCTTATCGGTTAAAAGAGGCTTATAAAAAGTTGCTTGTTACCACTGATGAAATGGTGAAATCGCAATTTATCGAGATGTATTATAATACTCATAATAAGCAAACCCTTGAATCGGTTTGTCCAATCATGAGTAAGGGGATAACGCCAAAATATGTTGAATCTTCTTCTGTCTTAGTGATTAATCAAGCATGTATCCATTGGGATGGTCAACGTTTGGGTAATATAAAATACCACAACGAGGAAATCCCAGTTAGGAAGAGAATACTTGAATCAGGAGATGTTCTCTTGAATGCAACTGGAAATGGTACTCTTGGACGATGTTGTGTATTTATTTGTCCTTCAGACAATAATACCTACATAAATGACGGACATGTGATTGCCTTGTCAACAGATAGAGCAGTGATTCTTCCAGAAGTGCTTAATACGTACCTTTCTTTAAATGATACGCAAGCAGAAATATACAGGCAATATGTAACTGGTTCTACAAATCAAGTTGATATCGTATTCTCAGATATCAAGAAAATGAAAGTTCCTGTTCCTAGTATGGATGAACAAATCTTGTTTGTTGAGGTCCTCAAACAAGCCGACAAATCAAAATTTGGCGACTTCAAATCGCAATTTATCGAGATGTTTGGTAATCCTGTTACGAATACAAAAGGTTGGAAGACTGCTAAGATTAAAGATGTCGCCCCGGAAATGCCTTCTAAAGAGCAACTATCTGGCAAAATCTGGCTATTGAATCTTGATATGATAGAATCAAATACTGGTAGGATAATAGAGAAGGTCTATGAAGATGTTGAGAATGCTTTATCTGTTCAATCCTTTGATGAAGGGAATGTACTATTCTCAAAATTAAGGCCTTATTTAAACAAGGTTGTGATACCAGATGAGCCTGGAATGGCAACGACAGAACTGGTTCCATTACGTCCAGAGCCTAGTAAATTGCATAAAGTATTTTTGAGTCATCTGTTGCAGGGTAATCAGTTCGTTAATTATGCAAATGATATAGCTGGAGGTACTAAAATGCCACGAATGCCGCTCACTGAGTTAAGAAACTTTGATTGTATCTTACCGCCAATGGACAAACAACTTGAATTCGTTTTCATAGCAGAACAGGTAGATAAATCAAAATCTGTCATTCAAAAAGCTTTAGTATATTTGAATGACATACAGAGTGACGAATTAGGGAAAATCGCTTAATTATTAAATTGATAACAATAAAAACCATAGATATGTTTAACGAAGACAATACAGTGGAGCAAATGCTCATAGAAGCTGCAACCCAAAGTAGTTGGCAGTATGTAAAGTCACAGGATATACCTCGTAGTTCTGATTCTGTCCTTGTTGAATCATGGCTATTGGAAGCTCTTGTCAGGTTAAATCCAATAACACGTCAACAAGCGGAGCAAGTTATTTATAAACTCCGTGCTGCTATTACTTGTGGAGGTAATTATGATGAATTGGTGACTGCCAATGACCGTTTTCGTACATTGTTATTTAATGAAAACACAGAGCCTTTTGGAAAGGATGGTGAATATATACCTATCAGATTCTTTAGCGAAGATGCGGTCGAAGATTATTGTGTAGTGACCAATCAATGGGAGTTTCCACGTAGTTCTGTTGAAGGAGGTAAACGTTTGGATTTGGTTTATCTGATAAATGGAATTCCGGTTTGTGTTGGTGAAGCAAAATCTCCTGTTCGCCCTCAGATAACATGGGCTGACGGAGCCATTGATATGCTGCATTACGAAAAGAGCATTCCAGAAATGTTTGTTCCGAATATATTAACCTTTGCTACAGAAGGTAAAGAACTTCAATATGCCGGCATCTGTGCCCCTGTTGACAAATGGGGACCTTGGTTTAAAGATGAAAGTCGTCAGCATGGTACAATAGAGTCGGTTAAAAGTAACGTAATGGGGTTGGTTCAACCAAACCGACTGCTTGACATATATCGTTACTATAGTGTTTTTACAGGAACATCATCAGGCAAAAAAATAAAAATAGTTTGCCGTTATCAACAATATCTAGGTGGTGAAGCTATTGTTCAGCGTGTCTTAAATACATATCGAGAGAAACAAGGTCCGAAGAAAGGTCTTATTTGGCATTTCCAAGGTTCGGGAAAATCATGGTTGATGGTATTTGCTGCCCAAAAATTACGTTTGCAGAACGAATTACATGCTCCCACAGTTGTTATCGTTGATGACCGTATTGATTTGGAAGATCAGATAACGGGCGATTTTACTCGTGCTGATATTCCTAATATAGAATCTGCAAAGACAAAAGATGAGTTAGTTGCATTTTTCAAGCAGGATCAGCGCAAGATTCTGATAACGACAATTTTCAAGTTCGGAGATGTTGATAGTGTACTGAATGAAAGAGATAATATCATTTTATTGGTAGATGAAGCACACCGAACTCAGGAAAAGGATTTAGGACAAAAAATGCGCAATGCATTACCTAATGCATTTTTCTTTGGCCTTACCGGAACGCCTATCAATAAACGAGATAAGAATACTTTTCAATCTTTTGGAGCTGATGAGGATTTAGAGAAAGGTGGATATATTTCAAAATATACTTTCCAAAATTCTGTTGAAGATGGAGCTACGCTTGAATTGAATTTCCAAACAGTGCCGGTAGAGATGCATCTTAACGAAACTCAATTACAAGAAGAATTTGATGAACTGACCGATCAAATATCCGAGGACGAAAAGAACGAATTAGTAAAACGAACTTCTGTTGAAGCATTTTTTACAGCAGAGAAGCGAATTAACGATGTCGCACGTTATATTGTAAATCACTTCAAAGAGTATGTAGAGCCCACTGGAATGAAAGCTCAAGTCGTGGTATATAACCGAGACTGCTGTGTGAAATATAAGAAAGCGATTGATGCTCTTTTGGGTTCGGAAGATGCAACCACTATCGTTATGCATACGGCTGGCGATAAAGCTGATGAGTATAAGGCATACCGTCGTGATAGAGAACAAGAAAGAAAACTTCTTGACCAATTCCGTGATCCATTGTCACCGATTAAAATGGTGATTGTCACTTCAAAGCTGTTGACAGGTTTTGATGCTCCAATTTTGCAATGTATGTATCTTGATAAGCCGATGAAAGACCATACGCTGTTGCAGGCTATTTGTCGTACAAATAGAAAGTACAATGTTGATAAGAAATGTGGTCTGATTGTAGATTTCGTTGGTGTATTTGATAATGTAGCCAAAAGCCTTGCTTTTGATGAGGAGACGGTAAAAACGGTTGTAAAGAATATTGATGAGATAAAAGTGTTGATACCTCAATTTTTGCAAGAGTGTATTGACTTTTTCCCTGGTGTAGACCGGACAATCGGTGGTTGGGAAGGTTTGCAAGCTGCCCAGCAATGTTTACTTGATGAGTCTACAAAAACGAATTTTGCAAAACATTTTTCACGATTGGCTAAAGCTTGGGAAACAGTAAGCCCGGATGCAATGCTGGCTGCTTATCAGGCGGATTATACTTGGCTGGCTCAGGTATATCAAAGTGTACGTCCTGTTAGTACTGGAGGTTCACTTATATGGACTTTATTGGGTGCTAAAACTATAGAGATAATTCATCGTAATATTGATACAATCGATATAGGTACTCCTCTTGAAGATCTTGTGGTAGATGGAGATGTTATTGATATGGTGTTGGAGCAAGCGAAAGATAATCCTAAAAAGATACTTGAGGTCGAAAAGATGCTCCGTTTGAGATTAGGTGAGCATCATGGAGATCCCAACTACAAAGCATTTGCCGAAAAGTTGGATGAACTGCGTCGTCATATGGAGGAGAATCTTATAACTAGTATTGATTTCCTCCGTGGATTGCTAACTCTTGCCAAAGAGGTTCTTGAGGAAGAAAAAAATTCAAATCAACCTCTCGATAAGAGGGAACAAGCAAAAGCTGCTCTTACGGAGTTATTTGAATCCATAAAGACAGAAGACACTCCTATAATTGTAGAGCGTGTCGTTGCAGATATAGATGAAAATGTAGTGGCTATTGTGCGCAAATTTAAAGACGCATTCAAGAGTATTACAGCTCAACGAGAGATTAAAAAGAAATTACGTTCTATCCTATGGGTTAATTATCAAATCAAAGACCAGGAAGTTTTTGATAAAGCTTATCAGTATATTGAAATGTATTATTAATCATTAGTCGCTAGAACAACTTTTAGATATTAAGAATTTGAATATGAGTAATATGGATAGAATAGAAACTGCAATAAACAATCTCATAATTAATGAAAATGAGGCAATAAAATCCCGTATTGAAGAGGTTAGGTACTGTATAGATATACCTGAAACTAATTCTAAAGGATATTGCTATTGTCTAAAAGTTGATGCGAATGGGCGCTTAAGACTTCAAGATTTAATAGAATATATTGATTTTCGAATAGTTGATTATGCTATTCCAAAGAAAGAAATAGATGAAGCAAAAAATGATTTAAATAACACAGGTTCTACAAGAAAGATAATTCAGTTAAGAAAGAAAGCTGAAAATCTTTTTACAGATTTGGATAAAACAGGAGAAGGTGGTGAAATTTTATTATATATTCTTACACAAGATATTTTGAAACTGCCACAGTTAATAAGTAAAATGTCTTTAAAAACATCTGCGAAAATGCATTATCAAGGAGCAGATGGTGTCCATTTTCGGTATAATCGTACAACAGGTAACCTCGAATTATATTGGGCAGAAGCTAAAATGTATCAAAATTTGAATGCGGCATTAACGAACTGTTTTGATAGTTTGAAAGGTTTTTTGCTAGATCCGAAAGGTTGTGCTTCTACACAAGAAAGAGACATTGATTTGATCACATCTAATATACACCAAAATATTAACGATGAAACTGTTGAAGATATACTCGTAGAGTATTTTGATAAAGATAAAGAACAATCCAATCATTTAGTTTATAAGGGTGTATGTTTTATAGGATTTGATTATGATAAATATCCAAGTGATACAGATATTACAAAAACTACAGAACACATTAAAAATGCAATACTAACAGAATATGAGAAATGGCATAGTACCATAGGCGAAAAGATAAAAGATCATGAGAATCTTGATAAAAAGGAAATTCATGTCTTTTTAATGCCCTTCCCTTCTGTTGACGAATTTAGAAAGTGTTATCTTAAAACAATCAAATAATGTTAGCTGAAAAAGTTTATAACTTAAATAGTTTCAAGCATCAATATGAGGCTTTACTTACATTGTCTGTTTGTGATACTATTCCTAATTTAATCTGGGATAAAGATAAATCAGATTTATTATCTCGAATAGATTGGAATAATATATTAAGTATAGCATCTTTGTTTAGTTATTATGATGAAAGTAAATATTTGGACGCTGCTCTCCGCATAGCTCAGACTTGTTTAATGCAGGAAACAACTGATGAAAATCAAAAAAATGCAGCTGCATTTATTTTGGATAATCTAACAATTAAGCCAGCGATTAAAATCGCATTGGATAAACAGTATATAAAAAAAGACTTTAGAGATAGCTATCCTTTTGCTTTAAAACTCCAACAAAACAAGTCAGATATTGAGCATTCCATAATTGTAAATGATGAAGTATTTCTTTTGAATAAGTTTCAAAGAGAAGTTTATTCCGCATATCAACATAATGAGACAATAAGTATATCAGCTCCAACTTCTGCTGGTAAGTCTTATATTCTTTGTACCCTTTTGTTGGAAGAATTAATCGAAGGTAATAAAAATATTGTATATGTTGTACCCACAAGAGCATTAATCAGTCAGGTTGAATCTGATTTAAAAGTATTATTGAAACAATATAATATTGATAATCAGGCAAATGTAACGACAGTGCCTCCTCAAGAAGATATTATAGAAGATAAATCTAATATTTTTGTTTTTACTCAAGAGCGTCTTCATTGGTTTTTATATGGGGGGGCTAATAACAAAATAGATATTCTTATTGTTGATGAAGCACATAAAATTGAAGATGGGAACAGAGGAATCTTACTTCAACAAAAGATAGAAGATGTTGTTAAAGCTAATTCTTCAATCAAGGTATTTTTTTCTAGCCCTTTTACATCAAATCCAGAAATTCTTTTGGATAATGTTATGAATAATAGCAGAAAGTGTATGGTCAATACACAATTTGTTGCTGTTAATCAAAATCTTTTATACGTTTCTCAAGTCCATAGAAAAATCAGAGAATGGCAAATCCATTTATGTACTATTGAGAAAACTATTTTGTTGGGGAGAATAATTATGACTGATCGACCTACAACTGAACGACATAAAATAGTTCATACTGCTTATCAAACATCGAATAAAGGTGGATGCCTTATTTATAGTAATGGGGCTGCGGATGCTGAAGATACTGCTACTTTGCTTTATGATTTACTACCAGAACGAGAACCGGACACAGAAATAACAGCCCTAGTTGAATTAGTGCAGAGCACTATTCATACTCAGTATGTTTTAGCTAGAGTTTTATCTAAAGGAATTGCATTTCATTATGGAAATATGCCCTTGCTCATAAGAAATGAAATCGAGCGATTGTTTTCCATAGGGAAAATAGAATATCTGGTGTGTACTTCAACTTTGCTGGAAGGTGTCAATCTTCCAGCAAAATCAATTATAATAAGAAAACCAACAAGAGGTCAAGGGAATCCGCTGAATCAAAATGATTTTTGGAATTTAGCAGGTAGAGCTGGTCGATTGGGAAAAGAGTATAGCGGAAATATCTTCTGTATCGAACCTTCAAAATGGAGTGTCCAGCCAGAACCAAATAAAACGAAACAAGAGATAAAACGAGCCTTAAATGTTATCGAAAATAAAGGTGAAGAATTATTGAACTATATTCGTCATGAGTCACCTAGACAAGATGCGGAAAAACGACCTGACTTAGAGTTTGCTTTTGGTTATTTTTATATAAGATATGTTTTGGAAGAAGAGACGGCACCTTTAAATCCATTTTATAACGAATTAATGACTGAATTATATTCTATTCAATCAAAGATCACATTACCAAGTTCTATCATAAAGAAAAATCCAGGTATATCGCCTCTTGCTCAACAGAAGTTATATAATTTCTTTACGGAGCATATTGATGAGATTGACACATTAATTCCAGTCTATCCCAATGATACTAACGCCTTTGAAGAATATAAAAATCTTATTGATATTATAGGACGTACTATTTCGTATTATCCACCTCAATTAAATGCTTCTAGAGCAATTTTGTTGATTAATTGGATGTCAGGAAAACCATTGTCATATCTTATTCGCAAAAGCTATGAATCTTACAAAAGAAATCATTATAATAAGAAACTTCCTGCGGTGATTAGAGAGGTAATGGAAAATGTGGAAAGTTTTGTCAGATATCAATTTGCAAAAGATTCAAGTTGTTATATTGATATACTTCGATATGTTCTCGAAATAAATAATAAGCAGGAACTGATGGAAAGTATTCCTCAGTTAAATCTTTGGTTGGAGTTTGGAGTATCTCAAAAGACCCATCTATCATTGTTGGCTTTAGGTTTAAGTCGCAATACTGTACTTGAATTGACTAAATACATTATATCTACAAAGAAATCAAAAGACGAATGTTTAGAATGGTTAAGGTCATTAGACCTTGATGAATTAGAATTATCTCCGATAATCATCGATGATATTAAAAAAGTGTTGTAGTATATAGTAGCATAAAAGTGTTGTTGTGAATAATTGAAAATGGATTTATGATTGTGCGAATAAAAAATTAAATTATGGCAAAGAACATAGAAATACGAAATAGTACAACAGAGTTTCTTATCTTTATGCTTGAAGGCAAAGAGGGTGGGATTCAAGTGATGTATAAGAATGAAACCATTTGGGCAACACAAAAGGCAATGGCACAGCTTTTTGATGTGGGAGTACCTGCAATTAGCAAACACCTTAAAAATATTTTTGAGAGTGGGGAGTTGGGCGAAGATTCAGTTATTTCCAAAATGGAAACAACTGCTTCGGATGGTAAGAATTATGATACGACTTTCTATAATCTTGATGCGATTATCAGTGTCGGTTATCGTGTCAATTCTGTTCGGGCAACCCAGTTCCGGTAGTGGTGTACATGTGTGCTTCGTCAGTTTGTCATCCGTGGTTATGTGATAGACAAGAAGCGAATGGAGAACGGTTCGTTTATCGGTGAGGATTATTTTGAGCATTTGCTTGCCGAGATTCGAGAAATATGATTGAGTGAACGTAGGTTCTATGTAAGCATCCGATAAAGTACACATTGTAAAGCCATCCACTCTTCCGTTACTTT
>OGXX01003904.1_pt1 | contig 12003 bp, 7 predicted proteins | sample 1576301 | NCBI WGS metagenome assembly OGXX01 (sample SAMEA3541469, study PRJEB24748) | human gut metagenome | biome: human gut; feature: human-associated habitat; material: faeces | place: China | collected 2012 | reverse complement strand
TAATTTCAATACATCGTTGATAGTCTGCGCAGCCGCACGATGAATATCGTCGCGGGTAATGACAGACACAATCTTAGGTGACTGCTCTACAGTCATCGGCGCACGAGATCCGGTAACGCTCACCGCATCCAGCTCGTAAGCCTTTCCGCCCTTGTAGAGGGTAGAATCAACCTTGGCTCCTTCTGTGCTTACGCCTGCTGCCTTAGCATGGCTCAGGGTAGCAACGCTGAGTGCACCAACAAGTACCTCTCTTCCCAAAACTGCGAAGAGTGAGTAGCTCTTGTTAGAGAATCGGTTGAACTTCAAGCTGTTGCGCTTGTTGAAAATTGTTTTGTACATTAAATTAAATGTTTATAAATGAATAATAAATCGAAGCCTTCCGCCTTCCCGACTTTCGGCATTCGGGGTGCAAAGGTACTGCCTTTTGGGCAACTGACAAAATAAAATGTGAATTATTTTTTCAACTGCTGATGCAAAGTTAATGTAAATCAAGGTCGGTTTCCTACCTCACAAATCGTATTCAATTCAGCCTTCTTGTGGCATAAAAAAGTATTAATTAGGCATAATCCTCAATAGGGTGATGTGATTTTCTTAAAGAAACATTCGCTTTTTCAGATTATTCTTGTATCTTTGCAGTTGATATGGGCAGCATTCAGCAATCAGAATACTGCAGTCGCAAATTTATGGTAATTAGAAATTAAAAAGAAAGGAACAGATAAGATGGAAAAGATCAACGTAAAAGAACTGAATGACGCTTATCAGGATATGATAAATCGGTGAATACTTCCCCCGCGAGTTGCCCGCGGGGGATTTTTTTGATAAGGGACCTTGCAAAAACGCCGGGAAATGGTATGATTATTCCAAAGAGAGGAAAGGGGGAGGGACCCAATGTCACCGATCGAGCGGAATGAAACCTATACCAAATGGGAGCAGGATGCCATCACCATGCTGCTTTTGCACCTGTGTGCGCTGCTCATCTGCTTGTATTTGGGGGAGATGGGCTACGCCGAGGATACCGCACCGGTCATCTTTGTGCTGGCAGTATTTCTCACCGGCTTTTTTACCAATGGCTACCTGTGGAGCCTGCTCGGCTCGCTGCTTTCGGTCTTTGTGGTCAATTACTTTTTTACCGAGCCCTTTTCCAAGCTGAGCTTTTCCGGCCCCGGCTATCCCATCACCTTTGTAACGCTGTTTGTGGTGGGTATCCTCACCAGCGCCATGACAATACGCAGCCGTGACCAGCAGCGCCTGAGGGCTGAAAACGAAAAGGAACGCACCCGGGGCAACCTGCTGCGGGCGGTCAGCCACGATCTGCGCACCCCCCTTACGGCCATTTCAGGGGCCATCAATACCGTGCTGGAGCAGCAGGATACCCTGCCGCCCGAGAAGCAGCGGGAGCTGCTGCGAAGCGCCGAGGAGGAATCGGAGTGGCTCATCCACATGGTGGAAAACCTCCTGACGATTACCCGGCTGAACGGTGATGGCGAAACCAGGCTCATCACTCAGCCGGAGGCGGTGGAAGAGGTGATGGCGGGCGCGGCGGCCAAGTTCCGCCGGCGGTACCCCGATTTTGCCGTGCAGGTGACCGCCCCCGATGAACTGCTGCTGGTCCCGATGGATGCCACCTTGATGGAGCAGGTACTGTTGAATCTGCTGGAAAACGCCGCCCTGCACGGGGGTAGAGTAAAGAACATCACCCTGACGGCCCGCCGCCGGAATGACAAGGCGGAGCTCCGGGTGGAGGATGACGGCGTGGGGCTGGATAGCCACAGCCTGGAAAATGTTTTTGATGGGATGCGCACCCGCGCGGAGCAAACCAGCAGCGACCGCCGCAATATGGGCATCGGCCTGACGGTGTGCCGTACCATAGTAAATGCCCATGGCGGGCAGATCACCGCCGCCAACCGCCCGCAGGGGGGCGCCAGCTTTTGCATCACGCTGCCGCTGGCGGAAATAGAGGAGGAAGAACATGATGAATAAGATCCTAATCGTCGAGGACGAATTTTCCATCAGCAATTTTATGAAAACGGTGCTGGAGGGCGACGGCTATGCCGTGGAGGTGGCTACCTGCGCGGCACAGGCTCGCACGGCGCTGGAAAAGATGGAGTTTAGTGCCATGCTGCTGGATCTGGGCCTGCCGGATGCCGATGGGCTGGAGCTGCTGCGGGAGCTGCGGCAGCGCTATGGCCTGCCGGTCATCGTGGTCTCCGCGCGCACGCACGAGGGCGACAAGGTCGCGGCGCTCGATCTCGGCGCAGACGATTACATCGAAAAGCCCTTCGGGACGAGTGAGCTGCTCGCCCGCATCCGCACGGCCATCCGCCATACGCGCACGGGTCTTGACAACGACTCCATCGCGCAGTCCGGCAAGTATACGGTCCGCGACCTGACCATCGACTACGACAAGCACCATGTTCTCATGCGCGGGGAGGACGTTCACCTCACGCTCAACGAGTTCAAGATCGTGGCGCTGCTGGGCAAATACGCCGGTAAGGTGCTGACCTACGATTTCCTCATCCGCGAGATCTGGGGCCCCAAGGCCAAGGCGGACAATCAGATCCTGCGCGTCAACATGGCGAACATCCGCCGCAAGATCGAGAAGAATCCCGCCGCGCCCGAGTACATATTCACCGAGATCGGCGTGGGCTACCGGATGCTCGAGAATGAGTAAAAAATGATAAAAACCGCCCGAAGGCGGTTTCTATACCAGGGGACGAGAGTCCCTCCACACAATCACGCAGACAGCTCTTGCCGAAGGCTCGGCAAGAGCTGCTTGCGTTTTTTACGTCATGCTGAACAGCGTTGCGGCGACCTGTGCGCGGGTGATGGGCTCAGTGGGGTGGATACCGCCGTCGGCGTAGCCGGAGAGCGCGCCGATCGCGCAGAGCGTATTGATGTGCCCGCGCGCCCAGTCCGCAATGGCGTCGCTGTCGGTGAAGCTCCACTCCGGCGCGGCGTAGCCCAGCTCAAGGAGACGGCCGAGCATCGTCAGCGCCTCCTGACGGCTGATGGTCGCGGTGGGGAGGAAGCAGAGCCGGCCGTAGCCGTCGTAGCTGCCCTTCGTTACGCCGAGGGCATACATGGCGCGCACGCCGTCCTTCGCCCAATCGGCAATGCGGTTGCTGTCGGCAAAGGGCAGCTCAACGGAGGAAGTGTCCTGCGCGGGCGCGAGCCAGCGGCAGAGCAGCACGGCAAATTCCTGACGGGTGATGGGGCTGTCGGGATTGAAGTTCCCGAGATCGTCGCCGGTGGTGACGCCGCTCGCCTTCAGGAAGCTCACGGCGGCGTTGGCCCAGTGACCGTCCGTATCGGGGAAGGCGGCGGACAGCTCCGACGGGGTGATGCTTAGGCCGGTGCGGGCGAGGCTGCCGCTCGCGTCGCCGGCGATGACGGCGATGCGGTGCGCCTTGCCGTCCGCGGCAGGCAGCGCAGCGTGGAGCGCGCCGGTCTGGTGGTCGTAGGTGAAGCTGAGCGCTTTGCCGTCGAGCGTTACGCGCAGCGTGGCGAGCGAGCCGCCGTCCACGGCGTCAAAGACCTTGCCGGTCAGGGCCGTGCCGTCCTCGGAGAGGGAGACGGAGATCTCCGGCGCGGCGGTATCGCTCATGCCCTCGCGGGCCGCGACGAGCTGATCGAGGTACAGCGTGCCGCTCAGAGCCGACGGCAGGCGCAGGGCGAAGCCGGTGATGCTCGCGGCTTTGTCGGGGAGGGTAAAGGTGAGCTGCTGCCAGCCGGTGAAGTCGATCACGGCAGCGTTCGTTTCGCCCGCATCGGTCGTGAGGGCGAGCGTCTCGCGCTGTCCATCGCCGTAGACCCAGAGCGTTACACGGTCATAGCCGGAGGGGACGGCGTAGGTTCGCTCCACGCTCAGAAGGAGCTCCTCCGCGTTCTCGGGGACGTTCTCGGCGCGATAGTCCCAGCGTGCGGAGGCGGAGCCGAAGCGGACGAAGCTCTTGTCGGTATTTTGGGTCAGGACGGTCTGCTCGCCCTCGAAGCCGTCGAGCAGGACCAGAGGATCGGAGGTGACGTAAACGGGGATGGTGCGCGTGGTCTCGCCCGCGCGGACGGTCAGGCTGCCGTAGGCGGCATGGCCGGCGGCGGTAAAGACGCCGTTTTCATCAACCGTGCCGACGCCGCCCTCGGTGGTCCAGGTGAAGCAGGCGTTCTGCGCGAGCAGGGAGAGGTGGTTTTGATAGGCCTGCGCGGTCAGCTCGACGCTCGCGCCGGGGGAGACGCGCAGCTCGGTGAGCGTGCCGCTTTTGCCGAGGCGGATCTCGCCCGGCGTCTCGATCACGCGAACCTCAGCGGTGGTGTACTTGCCGCCGACCTTTGCGCCGACGGTCACGGTGCCGGCGGTTTTCGGCGCGGTCAGGACCGTATTGCCCAGCTCGTCGGTCCGCACGCTGCCGCGGTCGCTTGCGATGGAGACCTCCTTATCCATGGGGATGTAGTTCGTGTCGATGGCGGCGGCGCGGAGCAGGACCTGCGCGCCCGCGAGCACGCGGTCGCTTTCCGTGCGCAGCGCGATGTGGTCGAGCGTGCCGCTCGGCTCATTCGACGCAACGAGGAAGATGTGGTTCGTCACGGCGCGCAGGCTGCCCTCGGAGGGGGTGTTGTAGACGCCGGCATTGCCGTCCTCCGGCAGCGTGACGCACAGAGTCGTCGAGCCGCCGCCGTCCAGGCTCAGCGCGGTCACGCAGCCGAGCTCGATCATGCGCTGCGCGACCTGCGTCAGGCTCGCGCCGATGGAGTAGCCCTTCCGGCGGCCGTCAATGGTGTAGAGCACAAGGCTGCCGTCGGCCTTTTGACCGATGGCGGTGCGCGGCGCGGCGCCGGCCTCAAGCCCCTTGCAGACCTCGCCGTTCTCCACGAGCTGATAGAGCGCGCCGATCATGTAATCCACATCGTTCCAGCCCTCGTCCGCTGCGCGGACGGTGACGGTCAGCGTGTCGCCGACCGCAAGCGCGCGCAGCAGAGCAAGGTTCTCCTCGCCGGAGAGGAGGTTCGCCGTCAGGACGTATTTGCCCTCGGGCACGGCGGTGTCGGTGGCCTCGGGCAGGATCTCGTCCACGGTGAGCGTCAGCGTTTCGCCGATGCTCAGGCGGCCGTCGACCGCCGAGCAGACCACGTCATAGCCCGCGGCGTTGGTGCCGGTGGAGCGGCGGGCGTTGAAATCGTAGGTGTAGAGGTAGATGCCGCCGTAGGAGTAGCGCACCTGATTGACGGCGGCAATGGAAAAGGACGTGTTGGCGCTCTCGACCTGCATTGCCAGCGCCGGAGCGCCGAGGATGGCTGTGCCGTCCGCGCGGAAGCCGACGGCATAGTTGCTCGCGGAGGCGACGCGCAGCACGCCATCGGTCATCACCGTGCCGAGCGGCGCGCCGTTGAGCGTATCGTAGTAGTCGCCGTTGATGCCCGCGACCACACGCAGGCCCTGCTCCTCCAGCCGCTTGGCGGCGGCGGAAACGGTGCTCGTCGCGGTGGTGTAATCGCCGTAGGTGACGATGGGCGTCACGCTCGTGTTCGGCGTGTAGACGACGTAGTTTTCCTGCCGCAGGTCGGAGAAGGTGTTGCTCCAGAACGTGCCCTCGCCGAGCTCGGCGCCGCGGTTGAGCGTTGTTGAGCGCAGGTCAAGGTCGTCGCCCAGCGCTTCGGAGGCGAGCGCCGTCGGCGCGAGCGTCAGCAGCAGGGTGAGGGATAAGAGAAAGGCGGTGCATTTGCGGGACAGTGCTTTCATAATGATCTCCTTTTGAAATACGGCACATACCTGTTTTTGCTATGCTTTTGCACAGCAAAAGTTGACATAACGTTACTATACCATGACGGCCCTTAAAAGTAAAGACGAAGAAAGACGGAAAAAAGTTCCGTCAAAGCTCCATTGTTTCCAAAAGATCGACAAGGATGGCGTTGGAGACCAGAAAGCCGCGGGGCGTGAGGGCATAAAAGCCGCCGGAAAGATGGGCGAGGCCGTGGGCTTCACAATTCCGGAGAATGCGCCGCGCGGCTTCCGGCAGCGTATCCGCGGCGACGCCGCGGGTCGTGCGGAGCGCGAGCATGACGCGCTCGGTCTCCCGCTCACGCGCCGAGGGCGCGGAGCACTCGGAATAGACGATGTGTCCCGCAAGATAGGCGTCGAGATCGCGCGCGAGCGCAAAGCGCTCGCCGCCGAAGTCGCTGTGCGCGCCGGGGCCGAAGCCGAGGTACTCCGAGAGCGCCCAGTAGCGGCTGTTGTGGCAGGATTCCCGTCCGGAGCGGCAGAAATTGGAAATTTCATACTGCTCATAGCCATGCTGCGCCAAGAAATCGACGGCGTAGAGGTACATATCCGCCTGCGCGTCGTCGTCCGGCAGCGTGAAGCGCTTGCGCTGCGCAAAGAGCGGCGTGCCCTCCTCGACCTTCAGCCCGTAGCAGGAAAGATGCTCGGGCGCGAGCGAGAGCGCGGCGTCGAGGTTTGCCTGCCAGCGCGTCATCGTCTGCTCGGGCAGACCGTAGATGAGGTCGAGACTCAAATTGTCAAAGCCCGCGGCGCGGGCGTTCTCCACCGCGCGGACGGTCTGCGCGTGCGTGTGGACGCGCCCGATGCGCCGCAGCTCCGCGTCGTCCGCGGACTGCATCCCGAGCGAGAGGCGGTCGAAGCCTGCATCGTGCAGCTGCCGCAGGGCGGAAATATCCTGCGCGCTGTCGGGGTTGGCCTCGAGCGTGATCTCCGCGCCGGGGGCGACGCGGTAGCTTTGAAAAACCGCGTCCAGAAGGCGGCACAGGCAGTCGGGGCCGAGATAGCTCGGCGTGCCGCCGCCGAAGTAAACGGTGTCTACGGTGCAGTCCGCCGTGCGCTCCCGCCACGCGGCGAGCTGCGCGGTCAGCGCGGAGACGTAAGCGTCCATCTGTCCCTCGGCGCGCGGCAGGGAGTAGAAGTCGCAGTAAATGCACTTCGCCTTGCAGAACGGAATGTGGATGTAAAGCCCAAGTGAGCGCATGGTATCACCTCGCGTCCATTGTAGCCGATTTTGCGGGGAAAGGCAACGATGGATAAAAATACTCCCGCTGGAAATGCTATGCCAAAAGGAGTGATCTTATGGATATGTCACCGCAGGAATATCAGGCGTATATCAAGGAAAGGGCGCCGAAGTCGCCCATCTGGAAGGATACGGCGCTCGCCTTTCTGATCGGCGGCGCGATCTGCGTGCTCGGTCAGCTCATTCTGGACGGCTACAGGTCCCTCGGGCTCGACAAGACCGACGCGGGCACCGCGACCTCCGTCACGCTCATCTTTTTAGCGGCGCTGACCACGGGGCTGAACCTGTATAATTCCCTTGCCCGCTTCGCGGGGGCGGGCACGCTCGTGCCGATCACGGGCTTTGCCAATTCCGTCGTCTCGCCCGCCATCGACTTCAAGGCCGAGGGCATCATCACCGGCATGGCGGCAAAGATGTTCGTCATCGCGGGGCCGGTGATCGTGTTCGGCACGCTCGCGAGCGTCGTGTACGGCGTGGTGCTGATGCTGATGGGATAGGAAAAAGCGCGGCGGGGCCGCGCTTTTCTCTTGCGCCGCGCCGCACGATATTCTATAATGTTGCCATCGAATCAAACAACGGAGGATGGCACGATGTACGAAAACGGTAAGATCTACATGGGACTTGCGGACGGCGCGCGCGTGGAGCTTGCGCTCAATATGTGCAACCGCCACGGCCTGATCGCGGGCGCGAGCGGCACGGGCAAGACCATCACGATGAAAGTGATGGCCGAAAGCTTTTCCGACGCGGGCGTGCCGGTGTTCCTGTGCGACGTCAAGGGCGACGTCGCGGGCATCTGCGCCCCCGGCGTGAGCAGCGAGGGCATGGAAAAGCGCATCGACCGCTTCGGTCTGCGCGGCAGCTTTGCCTACAAGGGCTATCCCACGACCTTCTGGGACATTTATCAGACCGGCGGCCACGCCGTCCGCGCGACGGTGAGCGACATGGGGCCTGAGCTTTTGTCCCGCATCCTCAGCCTCACGCCCGCGCAGGAGGGCATCCTGCACATCGTGTTCCGCATCGCGGATGACAAGGGGCTGCTGCTCCTCGATCTCAAGGACCTGCGCGCCATGCTGAACTACGTCAGTGAGCACCGCGCGGAGTACATGATGACCTACGGCAACATCACGCCGCAGTCCGTCGCGGCGATCCTGCGCGCGCTGCTGCCGCTCGAGCAGCAGGGCGGCGACCTCTTCTTCGGCGAGCCGGCGCTCGACATCCGCGACTGGATGCGCACCGACGCGGACGGCCGCGGCATGGTCAACGTGCTCGACTGCGTGAAGCTGGTGCAGAACCCGACGCTCTACGCGAGCTTCCTTTTGTGGATGCTCTCGGAGCTGTTTGAGAGCCTGCCCGAGGCGGGCGATCTGGAAAAGCCCAAGCTGGTGTTCTTCTTCGACGAGGCGCACACGCTCTTCCGCGACGCGCCGGCGGTCCTCGTGCAGAAGATCGAGCAGACCGTCAAGCTCATCCGCTCGAAGGGCGTGGGCGTGTTCTTCGTGACGCAGAGCCCGAGCGACATTCCCGACGCGGTGCTCGCGCAGCTCTCCAACCGCGTGCAGCACGCGCTGCGCGCCTATACGCCCGCCGAGCTCAAGGCGGTGCGCGTCGCGGCGCAGGCGTTCCGCGCCAATCCCGCCTTCCGCGCGGAGGATGCCATTATGGAGCTCGGCGTCGGCGAGGCGCTGACCTCGTTTTTAGATGAACAGGGTGTGCCGACCATCGTGCAGCGGACGAAGATCGTCTGCCCGCAGAGCCTCATGGGTGCGCCCGAGCCGATGGCGCGCATGAAGGCCATGCTGCATGACGGCATGGAGAAGTACGACGACGCGGCGGATAATCTCTCCGCCTATGAGGTGCTGACCGAGCAGGCTGACGCCGCGGCGCTGGAAAAGCAGCGTGAGGAGGAGCGTCTTGCGCAGGAGAAGGCTGCGGCGGAGGCGGAGAAGCAGCGCGCCAAGGAGGAGGCCGCGGCGGAAAAGCAGCGGGCGAAGGAGGAAGCCGCCGAGGAAAAGCGCCGCCAGAAGTTAGAGGACGAGGAGCGCAGGCGCGCGCAGAAGTTAGAGGATGAGGAGCGCCGCCGCGCACAAAAGCTGGAGGACGAGGCGCGCCGGAGGGCGGAGAGGGCCGCCGAGGCCGAGCAGAAAAAGCTCGAGCGGCAGCGCGAGCGTGAGGCTGCCGCGGCAAAGAAAAAGGCCGAGCGGCTCCAGTCCAAGATTGAGACGCAGCTCGTCTCCGCGGGTGGGCGGATCCTCAGGCGCGGGCTTCTGGGCATTTTGAAATGGTAAATAGAGAGAAAGGCGTGCCGGACGGCACACCTTTCTCAGTGCGGTTTACTTGTTTGCCATGCGGTAGACGGCGAGGATGCCGTCGTAATCGAGCGGGCAGAACTTGCCGACAACGCGGGTGTGGAAGAAGGTGCAGCGCTCGGCAAGCTCACGCAGCTGCTCCTCGCTGAGCACGCCGATGCCGAGCTCGGTGAAGGTGGTCGGCATATCAATGGAGCGGAAAAACTCCTCGGTCGTGTCGATGGCGCGGAGGGCAAGGTCACGGTCGCTCTCGCCGTCCTTGCGGGTAAGGCGCCAAACGGCCTCGCCGTAGTGCGCGAAGCGCGCGGGATCGGTGTCCACCACATAGCGCGCCCACTGCGGCCACATGACCGAGAGCGTCGCGCCGTGCGCGGCGTCGAACATACCGGAAAGCTCGTGACCGAACTGGTGCACGGAGAAGTCCTTCACGCCGCCGAGGCCCGTGAGGTTGTTGTGCGAGAGGGAGCCGGCCCACATGATCTCGCTCATGGCGTCATAATTGTGACTGTCCTGCATGGCGACGCGGCCCGCGTCGATCACCGTGCGCAGCAGGCCCTCGGCGATCTCGTCGGTCATGCGGTTGGAGGGATGGCCGGGGTTGAAGTAGCGCTCAAGCGTGTGCATCATGATGTCCACCACGCCGCAGCCGACCTGATAGCGCGGGAGCGTATAGGTCAGCTCGGGGTCCATGATGGCGAAGAGCGGACGCTGCAGATCGGTGTTCAGACCGCGCTTGAGCGTCGTCTCATCGTTCGTGAGCACGGCGCTGTCGCTCGTCTCGCTGCCGGCGGCGGAGATGGTCAGCACCGCGCCGAGCTTGCTCGTTTTGGTGAGCGCCGCCTTCTTGCTCCAGAAATCCCAGATGTCCGTTTCGGGGTTGGCAACGCCGTGGGCGATGGCCTTGGACGTGTCCATCACGCTGCCGCCGCCGACGCCGAGAATGAAGTCCGCGCCGAAGGCGAGCGCCTTCTGCACGCCCTCGCGCGCGTGGGACAGGCGCGGGTTGGGCTGCACGCCGCCGAAGCTCATGTGCTCAAGCCCTGCGTCGGTGAGCGTCTGCTCGATGCGTGCGATAAGCCCGCTCTTCACGGCGCTGTGGCCGCCGTAGACGATAAAGACCTTCGTGCCGCCGAAGTGCTTGACCGCCTCGCCGACGCGGGCCTCCGCGCCCTTGCCGAAATAGATCTTAGTCGGGCAGTAAAATTCAAATGCCTGCATGGAATGGGTCCTCCTTGTCTGCGTGCGGAATGGAGCGCACGCGGATTTTCTGCGCCTATGGTAGCACACCTGCGCGCACATTGCAAGAGGTCGAAGGGGAGAGAAAAAGCGCATTTTTTGCGTGATTTTGTGTTGACATAATGAATGTGGATAACTCTGTGGAAACTGTGAATAACCTTGATTTTACAAGAAATTTACAGGTTGACGCTCGATTATTTTTTGACCGATACGAAAACTATTTGAGAATGCTGCGCGAGTTTTTAACAAGCGCGGAGCGCGGCGCGGGAGCGCATCAAAACACTTGCTATTGTGGGACGGAGCGGCTATAATATACAAGGAATAGTATCCTATGGAAACGGAGAAGACAAATGGCAAAGGCAGGAAAGAATTACGGCAACGAGAGCATTTCCCTACTCGAGGGCGCGGAGCGCGTGCGCAAGCGCCCGGGCGTTATTTTCGGCTCGGACGGACTGGACGGCTGCGAGCACGCGGTGTTCGAGATCCTCTCGAACTCCATCGACGAGGCGCGCGAGGGGCACGGCAAGGTCATCACGCTCACGCATTACGCCGACGGCAGCATCGAGGTGGAGGACAACGGGCGCGGCTGTCCCGTGGACTGGAACCCCAAGGAAAAGCGCTACAACTGGGAGCTCGTGTACTGCGAGCTCTACGCCGGCGGCAAGTACAACAATCTCGACGGCGACAACTACGAATACTCCCTCGGCCTCAACGGCCTCGGCGCCTGCGCGACGCAGTACGCCTCGCGCTATATGGATGTGACCGTCTGGCGCGACGGGAACAAATATTCCCTCCACTTTGAGCGCGGGCAGATCACCGGCAAAAAGGGCGAGGAGCTGAAGATCGAGCCGACCGACCGCGGCAAGAAGACCGGCACGCTCACGCGCTGGCTGCCCGATCTCGACGTGTTTACTGATATCAATATCCCCGCGTCGTATTTTACCGACGTGCTGCGCCGTCAGGCGGTCGTCAACGCGGGCATCACGTTCCGCTTCCGCGACCAGGTGGGCGGAAAATTTGAGACGCAGGAGTTCCTCTACGAAAACGGCATCGTGGACTATGTGACCGAGCTGGCCGGAGAGGGCGCGCTGACCACGCCCGTCTTCTGGGAGACCGAGCGCCGCGGACGTGACCGCGAGGATAAACCGGAGTACAAGGTCAAGCTCTCCTGCGCGTGCTGCTTCTCAAACCGCGTGAACGTCATCGAGCACTACCACAACTCCTCGTGGCTCGAGCACGGCGGCGCGCCGGAAAAGGCGACTAAGACCGCCTTCGTCTACGCCATCGACAAATATCTCAAGGACAGCGGCAAGTATCAGAAGAACGAGAGCAAGATCACCTGGCAGGACGTGGAGGACTGCCTCGTGCTTGTGTCCAACAACTTCTCCACGCAGACGAGCTACGAGAACCAGACGAAAAAATCCATCACGAACAAATTCGTGCAGGAG
>OGXX01003903.1_pt1 | contig 12006 bp, 8 predicted proteins | sample 1576301 | NCBI WGS metagenome assembly OGXX01 (sample SAMEA3541469, study PRJEB24748) | human gut metagenome | biome: human gut; feature: human-associated habitat; material: faeces | place: China | collected 2012 | reverse complement strand
TCATAGCTGTCGAGCGCGACATCGAGAAACTCGTTCAGGCGGTTTTTCTTCGCGTCGCCGAGGAGCAGGAAGCTCGTTTCGCGCCATGTGACGGTCGTGACGAGGGAATTGTTGTTGTCGTCGCCGTAGTCGATGTCGGGCGGGTCGAGCGTAAACGAGCCGTTTGCCGTCTCAACCGTATAGTTCTCCGTCAGGCGGAGGAACGGCGTATTCTGTTCTTCCGCGGCGCGCTTGAGCAGCGTGAGATACATGGAATTCTCTTCGTAGTCCGGGCCGAGGATCTGCCCCACCGGGTACGCGCGCACGAGCGCCGCCGCGGAGCCGATGTGATCCTTGTCGTAATGACTGAGCACGAGATAGTCGATGCGCTGTACGCCGCGGCGCTCAAGCGCGGCGCAGATGGAATCAAAATCGTCCTCGTCGGCAGCGTCGTTCACGACCGTCACGCCGTCCATGCATACGATGATGCAGTCGGATTTGCCGGTATCGAGAATGTCCAGAGAGAATGTGCCGCCGTCCGTCTCCGGCGCGGCAGTGCCGCACGCGCAGAGCGAGAGCAGCGCGCAAAGAACCAAAAGCGCGGCAAGGCATCGTTTCATGGGATGTATCTCCTCTTTCTTCGGCGGGAATCACGGTTTACTTTTTTCTCCGCCGGAAGTATAATCAAAATAATAGAACGTATTTCGGAGGAAGCACCATGGAGCTTGTCGTAAAACACTATTCCGAGCTGACGGCGGACGAGCTGTACGACATTCTGCACGCGCGCGTGCTGGTCTTTGTCGTGGAGCAGAAATGCCCCTACGAGGAGGTGGACGGGCGCGACAGGCAGGCGTACCATGTGTTTCTGCGCGACGAGACCGGCATCAAGGCGTATCTCCGCGTGCTCGACCGGGGCGTTTCGTTTGAGGAGGTGTCCATCGGCCGCGTGCTGACGACCGAGCGCCGCCGCGGCTACGGCCACAAGATCCTCGACGCGGGTATCGCCGCGGCGCGGGAAAAGTATGGTGCGGAGACCATCCGCATCGAGGCGCAGACCTACGCCCGGAAGCTCTACGAGGATCACGGTTTCCGGCAGGACGGCGAGGAATTTCTGGAGGACGATATCCCCCACATCCCGATGATCTGGCACGCGCCGAAAGACTGATCCATGATGTGTATAACGTATCCCCTGAAGTGCCGTACAGCGGCTCTTCAGGGGATATTTTTATTCCGCCGGTTCGACCGCATTTTCCTCGTACAGGCGCGGATAGCGCGCGCGGTCACGGAAAATGAGCCAGACGGACAGCAAAATCGAGATCGTGAGCGCGCCGATCGTCAGCCCCCAGGCCGCCGTCGAGCCGTAAGCGTCATACGCCTTGCCTTCGGCAATGTTGAAAACGCCGCGCAGGATGGTATACGCCACGCCGGATACGCTGTTGATGCGTCCGCGATGGGAGGCCGGGGTGCGCGCGGAGAGATACGGCCCGTCGGCAATGGTATTGATGATCTCGCCCCAGGTGAAAATGAGCATGGCGGCGTAATACATCGGGATCGTGCCGAGGAACGTGAGGAACAGGATATATCCTGCCAGAAACAGCAGCTTTCCCGTCAGGAGCTTTTTCGTATCGATCACGCGGCGGAAAAGGCGCGTGATGAACGGGGTAAACAAAACGACCACGATGCAGTTGAGACTCGAGACCGTACCGTAGATCACCGCGCCGTTCTCGCCGTGGATGCGCCCGAGATCCAGCGGCATGAGATAGCCGTACTGGTCGTATGCCGCGCTGCACAGCGCCGACACGGCAAGGTACAGAAGGATCGTCGGATTCTGGCGGAGGATCGCAAAAATGCTCTCCCCGTCTCTCGCGCGCTGATACTCCGCGCGGCTGCCGATCTGTTCGACCGGCGTGATATCCCGCACGAAAAACCAGATGAGGATCGTCGAGCAGCCGATGGCGACGCCGCTGATGATGAACGCGAGCCACAGATAGTTTTTGAACAGCAGACCGCTGAGCGTCGGCGAAAGGACAAGACCGAGATTCGCGCCCCAGTACTGGAGCGAGTATGCCTTATCACGCTCTTCGAGGGGCGTGATATCGGCAATGATGGCGTTGTACGCCGGACCCTCAATGGTCTGGAAAAGGCTGGCGACAAACATGAGAACGATCGTCCCCATGCCGAGCGGAACGCATCCGCAAAGGATGTAGCATACGACCGAAACGACGTCGCCGACAATGATGATGTTCTTCTTGTTGAGCCGGTCGGCGAGTTTTCCGCCGAAAAGCGCGGCCGGCATCATCAAAATGCCGAACACCGCCGTAAGTATGGCAATGTTCCCGGCGCTCATACCGAGCTTCTGGTTGAGGATCATCGTGAGCATGGGCCAGACCATCGAGCCCATGTTCGTCACGATCCGCCCGAAGAAGAGAACATAGTTCTCCCGGCGGAGTCCCCGGTACTGTGAAAAGAAGTGCATGGATACTTTTCCTCGTATTACTCCCGTATTTTCTCTCTTTCTTTGGTTTCTATGCCGCTATTTGCTTAAAAGCCGCGCGACGAACGAGCGCTGCGCGCGCATCGCCCCCGAGGGGCAGAATTCCTGACAGCAGAAGCACCGGACGCATTTCTTCCGGTCGATCACGGCGCGCTTGTTCACGATCGTGATCGCGCCCGCCGGACAGAGCCGCGCGCAGTGGCCGCAGCCGGTGCAGCCCTCGCCGAGCGCCGGTTTGGAGCGGAGCAGCACGGCGACGCATTTTTTTACGAGCTTCCGGAACGGCTTATCGTTCGGGTTCGACACAAACCAGCTGCTTGTGGCGCCGGAGCGGGCAAAGTCGTTTACATGGTAGGGGTCGGCATCCTTCATGCCGAGCGGCTCGCCCGCCTCGGAGAGGAGCCGGCGCTGCTTTGCCGCCGTGAGATACGGCAGCTCCTTTTCCTCCAGCCCAAGCATCCACGCGCACAGCCGGTCGAGCTCATAGGAGCTCGTCGCGGCGAGGAGCGCGCCCATGTGCCGGGGCGTTCCCTGTGTGGGGCCGTTGCCCTCCATGATGTCCACGGCGTCGCACAGGCAGAGCGCCGGGCGGACAAATTCATTGAGATCAACGAGCATGTTGGCGAACGCCATCGGATCGGGGTAGCGGAAATGGTACTCGCTCTTCACCGTGCCGGGGATGACGCCGTAAAGATTCTTTACCGCCGCCGTCATGCCCATGAGCCCGTGAGCCTTGAGCTTGGAGAAGTTGATGACGGCGTCGCATTTTTCGAGCCACGCGCTATATTCAAAGCTCTTGACCGTGACGGCGTCCGGAAATTCGACCGCATGGTGCGAAAAGTCGCGGTTGAGCTCGCCGCCGGCGGCTTCGCAGAGCGCGTAATCGCCGAGCGAGTACACGCGGCTCAGCACCACGGAGGTGAACGGCTCACCGGGGCTGTCGCCGAGAACGACCTCCGCGCCCCGCTCGCGCAGAAGGCGCGTGAGCTCCGCGGCCATGACCGGATGGGTCGTCGCCGCCTGCTCCGGCTTTCTCGCCGCGCAGAGATTGAGCTTTATGCCGATGCGCATGCCCGGCTTCACCCAGTCAAGCCCGCCGACAGCGTCAAGCGCCGCAAGGAGCGCGGCGCGCACCATTTTGGGTGTATAATCCCCGCAGGGAACGATGGAAAGTTTCGGTTCCGGCATGGTATGCCTCCCATATCTACAGACTAATTTAGTATTTTACCACATTTCTCCCTTCCGCGCAACGGGATATGCAGCGATCCGGAATGTGTAAAAAATCTGTCATTGCACGAAAAACAGGTTGATAACCCAACAGTTATATGATATGCTTATTGAGATAGTATTTTTCTGCGCAAAAAAGTCATTTAATCAACAAAAGGGGAACAGGCGTTATGTTATTTGATGGAGATTTCACACTGACCGATCAGATCGTGGACAACCACGAGTGCAAGAGGGAAAATCTGATCGGCATGATGCAGGACGTGCAGGAGCATTACAAGTACCTGCCGCCGGAGGTGCTGGTGCATCTGGCGGGACGGCTGCACATCAGTCCGGGCAAGGTATACAGCGTGGCGACGTTCTACGACCGCTTCTCGCTGGAAGCCAAAGGCAAGTACATTCTGCGCGTATGCGACGGCACCGCCTGCCATGTGCGCAAATCGCAGCCCATTCTGGAGGCTTTGCAGGAGCACCTCGGGCTGAACGAGAAAAAGGTGACGAGCAGCGACATGCTCTTCACGCTGGAGACCGTTGCGTGCCTCGGCGCGTGCGGCCTTGCGCCGGTCCTCACCGTGAACGGTGAGGTTCATCCGAAAATGACGCCGGAGAAGGCTGTCGCGCTTGTGGAGCGCATCCGGAAGGAGGAGACGAAATGATCCGACGCACAAAACTCACGTTTGACGCCCAGCGCTGGAAGGCGGAAAAGGCCCTTGCCCGCGAAGGCTTGTCGGTCATGGTCTGCGCCGGCACCGGCTGCATCGCCAGCGGCGCCATGGCAGTATATGAGACGCTGCACCGGCTGTGCAAGGAAAAGGGCCTGCCGGTTTCCGTCAGTCTTTCGGAGCACGCCGACGACGCCGTCCATCTCAAGAAAACCGGCTGCCACGGTTTCTGCGAGATCGGCCCGCTTGTGAACATCTCCCCGATGAACGTCATATATACCCATGTCAAGCCCGAGGACTGCGAGGAAATCATCGAAAAGACCATAAAGGGCGGCAAGGTGATCCAGCGCCTTCTCTTTGAGGAGGACGGAAAAAAGTACAAGGCGCGCGACGATATTCCCTTTTATTTGAAGCAGCAGCGGCTGATTCTCCGGGAATGCGGTCTCTCCAATTGCGAGGATATTTGGGAGTACATCGCCAAGGGCGGCTATTCCGCCTTTGAAAAAGCCCTTTTTGAAATGACGGACGAGCAGATCTGCATGGAGGTCATTTCCTCCGGCCTGCGCGGACGCGGCGGCGGCGGCTTCCCCACCGGCAAGAAGTGGGACAGCGTGCGCCGTCAGCCGCAGGGCGAAAAGTACGTCGTCTGCAACGGCGACGAGGGCGACCCCGGCGCGTTCATGGATGAGGGCATCATGGAGGGCAATCCGCACTCCATTTTGGAGGGTATGATGATCGCCGCGATCGCGGTCGGTGCCGGCAGCGGTTATATCTACGTCCGCGCGGAGTATCCTCTCGCGGTTGATCGCTTGCAGAAGGCCATTGATCAGGCACGCGACGTCGGTCTGCTCGGTGAGAACATCCTCGGCACGGAATTTTCCTTTGATATCCGCATCAACCGCGGCGCGGGCGCGTTCGTCTGCGGCGAGGGCAGCGCGCTGACCGCGTCCATCGAGGGCAACCGCGGTATGCCGCGCACCAAGCCCCCGCGCACCGTGGAAAAGGGTCTCTGGGCAAAGCCCACCGTGCTCAACAATGTGGAGACCTTTGCCAACATCCCCTATATCATCAACGAGGGCGCCAACGCTTACCGCGCCATCGGCAACGCGGCCTCCCCCGGCACCAAGGCCTTTGCGCTGGCAGGAAACATCCGCCACACCGGTCTCATCGAGGTGCCGATGGGAACGACGCTGCGCGAGATCATTTTCGATATCGGCGGCGGCATCAAGGACGGAAAGAAATTCAAGGCCGTGCAGATCGGCGGGCCGAGCGGCGGCTGTCTCACGGAGGAGCATCTCGATCTCCCGCTGGACTACGATTCGCTCAAGCACGTCGGCGCGATCATGGGCTCCGGCGGTCTCGTCGTCATGGATGAGGACACCTGCATGGCCGAGGTCGCCCGCTTCTTCATGAAATTTACGCAGAAGGAATCCTGCGGCAAGTGCATCCCCTGCCGCGAGGGTACGAAGCGCATGCTGGAAGCTCTCGAGCGCATCGTCGGCAACGAGGGAAGCGAAGAGGATATCGAGCTTCTCGAGGAGCTCTCCGACACGATCTCCCACACCGCGCTCTGCGGTCTGGGCCAGAGCGCCTGCAAGCCCGTGCAGTCCACGCTGCGCTACTTTCGCGAGGACTACGAGCGCCATGTGCGCGACAAGTTCTGCCCGCTCTGCAACGGCAAACCAAAGGTATTGCAGATCGATCCGGAAAAGTGCAAGGGGTGCAGCCTGTGCGCGCGCAACTGCCCGGTGGAGGCGATCACCGGCGAGGTCAAGAAGCCGTTCGTGATCGACACGGAAAAGTGCATCCGCTGCAACGCCTGCGTCAAGAACTGCAAGTTCGGCGCGATTCGGGAGGTGTAAAGATATGGCAAAGGGAATCATGTATATCAACGGCCAGCGCGTCGCGTTCGACGGGGAGAAAAACGTTCTCGCCGTTATCCGCAAGGCGGGCATCAATATGCCGACGCTGTGCTACTACTCCGATCTCTCCGTTTACGGCGCGTGCCGTATGTGCGTCGTGGAGGACGACAGGGGCCGCATCGACGCCTCCTGCTCCATGGAGCCGCGCGACGGGCTCTCCATCCAGACGAACACCGCCCGGCTGCTCAAATACCGCCGGATGATTATCGAGCTTCTGCTCGCCTCGCACGACCGTGACTGCACTGTTTGCGAAAAGTCCAGCGCGTGCGAGCTGCGGCGGCTGGCGCTCCGGTTCGGCGTGCGCCGCGTCCGGTTTGAGGATACGCGCGAGCATCTCCCGCTCGATACCTCCAGCCCCTCGGTCGTGCGCGACCCGAACAAGTGCATTCTCTGCGGCGACTGCGTGCGCACGTGCGAGGAGATCCAGGGTATGAACATCATCGACTTCACGCACCGCAGCGCCGATCTGCGCGTAATGCCGGCATTCGACCAGAAGCTCGCCGAGACCGACTGCATCGGCTGCGGCCAGTGCGCCGCCGTGTGCCCCACCGCCGCGATCACCGTGTATAACGACATCGGCCGTGTATGGCGCGCGCTGCACGACAAAAATAAGCGCGTTGTGTTCCAGATCGCTCCGGCAGTGCGCGTCGCCATCGGCGAAGCGTTCGGGCTGCATCCGGCGGAAATACTCCGCGGCGGAGCGCTCGCGCGCCGTACCGCCGCTCACCGCGTGCGCCGCAAGCGTCAGCGCGGGCGCTTCGGCGGACATGCGCAGTTCGGATATATCCGCGTGCCGCGGCTGCAGGCCGAATATCGCCGCCGCGCGGCTGTATACGAAGGCCGGACGCTGCGGCGCGCCCTCGGAATTCACAAGCGGGCAGCACAGCGTCAGGCTGTCCGACGGCAGGCTAAGGCAGTTATATATCAGCGAGAACTCGCGCCACAGCTCCCCGTCTCCGGCTCCGCCGAGGTCGATGTCCAGCTCAAGCAGGCGCTTCCGCTCCTCGTCGGAGAATATTCCGGTGTCGCCGGACGCGGCGGGCAGGCGCTCGTCGCTCACGCCGAGGACGATGAGGTGCTTTATATTTCTGCGGCGCATACGGTCAAAATCACCGGTGGACACCCTGTCGAGCGACACGGGTATCACGCCCACATCGTAGCGCGAGAGCATCAGCGTGAACAGCCGCCCGAAGCCTTCCATGTCCATCTCCGTGTCGCCGAGTATCGCGGCGCACTGCTCAAGCGCGGAGACGATGATATCCCACAGCTGCGCGTACTCGCGCGCAAGGCTCTCCCGCCCCGCAGCCCTAAGCTGCTCCGCACGCTCGCTTAGGCGCTCGGAGAGCTTCAGTTCATCGAAAAAGTCCGCCAGCGCCGCCGCCTGCTCCGCCGCGGTGGACGCTTCGCGCCCGCGCGAGGCAAAACGCAGCAGCGGATCTCCAAGCGCATGGCGCATAGAATTTATTTTTTTCAGGCGCTCCGCAGTCTCCTCGGTGTACTCGGCGTTGTAGCCGTCCGGATGCTGCCGCCAGTCGCCCGCGCGGCTCCACGCTCCTGCGCGGAGCTGCCACTTAAAGATATAGTTTTCAAGCGCGTCGCAGTCCTCCGGCGCAAGTCCGGTCAGGCCCGTGCGCATATAGCTTATCACATCGTCAACTTCCCAGCCGCCGCACACAATATCATACGCCGCGGCTATCATCGCGGGGAGCGGCTTCGACAGCAGGTCGCTGCGCCGCGCCATGAAAAGCGGCACGCCGTAATGCTCGAACGCGCTCTCCAGCGCCGCGCGGTATTCGTCAAAGCCGCGCACCGCGACCGCGATATCGCGCCAGCGGCAGCCGCCGTCGCGCACAAGGGATATCGCCTGCGCCGCCGCGAACTCACATTCGGCCACCATGCCGTCCGCCGTCATGAGCTTCACCGAATCGTTCGGCTCGCCCTGAAAGCTCACGGAGGAGTAGCTGAACATATTCTCGGCGAAGAAATCGAGCGCGTCGCCGCAGGTTCCCGACGCGAAATGCCGCGTCTCCGTCTCCGCGCCAAGTTCCCCCGCATAGGCGAGCAGCTCGCGCGCGCTGCGGCGGGACAGCTCGAATATCTCGTTCTCGCCGTGCAGCTCATCCATCGTCAGGCATACGGTGAGCTGCACGCCGTGCTTCAAAAGCGCACGCAGCACCTGTCGCTCCTGAAACGTGAAATCTATGAATCCGTCGACATATATATGGTCATCCGGCCCCATGGAGCTGTCGAGTATCTGCTCAGCAAGCACGGTCAGCCTGTCGGCGGGGTCGGCGTGTCCGTTCGCGACGACGGCATCGTAGGCTTCGAGTATCAGCGCCATGTCCGCGAGCTTGTCCCCAAGTCCGCCTGGGCAGCTCTCCGAGGCCGCATAGAGCGCCTCGGAATCGACTCCGGCGGCCTTCAGACTGTCCACCGCCGCCAGCAGCGCCGACTGCGTCTCCGCCCTGCGCCCCGCCGAACCGTACACGCGCAGTCTCGACGCCGCGCCGTCCAGCGCCAGCGCCATGCACAGCAGCCGCCCGCCCTTATCGAGATATGGCGCCGCGCCGCCGCCCTGCTGGGACGCTATGCGCCGCGCAAGTCCGGTGAAGCTCATGACCTCGGCGTACAGCGACATGCTGTCGCCGCAGACGCGGCACAGCTCGCGCTCCGCCTCATGGCTGTACTGCTCCGGGACTATGAGCAGGCGGCGTCCCCGCTTTTCGAGAACCGCCGTATTTCATTTATGACCGCTGCGGTCTTGCCCGTACCGGCGCGGCCGGTAAAAAGTCTCAGCATTATTGAGCCCTCTCACGTTTTATACTACTTATTGTATTTTATCAAAAAACGCGCCCCGTATCAAGCAAAATGACCGGGCGGAAGGCTCCGTCCGGTCATATACTTATTAACTTGCTCAGTCCTCACTGAAGCGTACCCCGCCGCGCTCGGAGCGGCGCGTGATGAATATCGCACACAGGAAGCTTATAAGCTCCGCCACGCCGACCGCGTACCAGACAGCCGCGCCGTTCGTCGCCACCGAGATCAGCACGATGCACAGCGGCGTGAGGATGAAGCCGCGCAGGACATTCACCACTGCAGATTCGCGCGTGCGCTTGGTGGAATACAGGTACGAGGAGAGAATCGTATTCATCGACGCGAACAGGAACGCCCAGCCGTGACGCGGTATCGCCGCTACGGTTATCGCCGTGGCCGGAGCGTCCGCCCCGAACATCGCGCAGATGACCCCTCCGAGGGCGATTATCAGCCCGTATACAACGGCGCTGCCGCCAAAGCTGACGATAACGCCGGCACGCAGGAAATAGTGCAGATCCTCCTCGTTCTGGTCGCCGTAGCTGCGGCCGAACAGCGGCTGCATTCCCTCCGACACACCCATGAATATCGCATAGGCAAACGATATGATGTACCCGATTATCGAATACGCGTTCACTCCGTCGTCGCCGATGTACTTTATCAGTGTGAGGTTCATGCAGAGGATCGTCACCGGCGTTGTGAGCTGGGAGAGCATCTCCGGCAGGCCACGTGTGAGTATCTTGCCGACAAGGGCTGCATCGAACTTCACCGGCGCTATTCTCAGCACACCGCGCTTTTTGACAAAGTGCACGACGATTATCGCAAGTCCCGCCACCTGCGAGATGCCCGTGGCTATTGCCGCGCCCGCGATGCCCTTTTGCAGCGGGAAAACGAACAGCCAGTCGAGGAAAATGTTCAGCGCGGTGCTGACGATGGTGGTGGCCATGACGAACACCGGCGCGCCGTCGTTGCGGCCGAAACCCTGAAGGGTGGTCGATATGGCGGCGGGCAGCGTAAAGATGCTGTACCACAGCAGGTAGTCGCAGACCATGTCGATATAGTTCCAGTCCGCGCCGAGGAGCGCCGCCAGCGGCCGTGTGAACATGATGCCGATGACGGAGAACACCGTTGCAATGACGGCCGTGCAGCCCAGCGAATGCATGAACGCCTGATTCGCACCGGGGATGTCCCCGCGGCCAAGGCGTATGGCCGTAACCGTGACGCCGCCGATCGTCGTCAGCATGAAGGCCGCACCTATCACCATGATGAACGGCATGGCGAGGTTCACCGCGCCCAGCGCGTCCGTCCCGACGCCGTTGCCGACGAACACGCCGTCAACTATCGTGAACAGGAAAAACGCGCACTGGCTCAGTACGGTCGGTATAACGTAATTTGCAACTTTTCTCGCTCTCTGATTCTTCATTTATTCTCCGTCTCGCCTAACAGCTCGGCTCTCGCTTTCTTCAGATTTTCAAGATGCCGCCGGAAAAGGCTGAGGTACAGCTCCCGCTCTTCCTCTGTGAAGCCGAGCATCGCGGCGCGCTCGATCTCGTCGACTATGCTTATCGTCCTGCCGCACAGCTCCCGCCCCGCTTCCGTCAGGACGATGCTTTTTCGGTTCCTTGTGCCCGGTATCGGTTCAAGCCGCACAAGCTCCTTTTTTACCAGCCCGCTCACCGCGGAATTTATTGTCTGTGCCGGGAAAAACCACTCCTCGCACAGGTCGTTCTGCGTCACGGGTTTGTCCGCGCGGCTGAGCGTATACAGCACCCAGAACGCGGTATTGTTCATGCCGAAATGCGCGGCATAATCATCGCCTATTCTGTCCGACTCCTTATACAGCCTGTCAAGCGTCTGCATCTGGCGTCTCAGTTTTTCGTCCATATCCGCACCTCCGATTTATAAATCCGATTTCGGAAACATTGCGCAGTTTACTCCGATTTCGGATGTTTGTCAAGTACTGATTCATGTTTTTCAAAAAAAGATTGAACAGCGTGCAGTTTTCTGATATAATGCGTAAAAGTATTTTTTGAAGGGGTGAACCTGTGATGAAGTTTTCATCAAAAATGGAAAAATGCGGTCTTTCTCCGATGAGAAAGTTTAACGGTTACGCCGACGAAGCCGTGAAGCGCGGCATAAAGATATATCATCTCAACATCGGCCAGCCTGATATAAAGACCCCCGACGCCTACTTTAAGGCCATGCGGGAGTTCAGCGAGCCTGTCCTCGCGTACGCTCCCTCCGCCGGCGTTCCCGCACTTATCGACGCGGTCTGCAATTATTACGACAATATCGGCGTAAAGCTGGATAAGAAGGATATCCTTGTCACCACCGGCGGCAGTGAGGCGCTTCAGATGACCATGGCGACGCTGCTTGACGACGGCGACGAGATCATCATCCCCGAACCGTTCTACCCGAACTACCACACCTCCGTCACCCTCGCCGGCGCTACCATCCATCCGCTGACGACCTGCCCGGAGGAGAACTACCGCTACGCCGTGCGCGAGCGCGTCGAAGCCTGCATAAACGAGCACACCCGCGCCATTCTGGTCACGAACCCCGGCAACCCGACCGGCACCATCCTCACGCCGGACGAGCTGAAGCTGATGCTCGACATCGCCAAGGAGCACAATCTGTTCATCGTCTGCGACGAGGTGTACAGAGAGTTCGTATACGGCGGCGAGCCGCTGCAAAGCGCGCTTCAGTACGAGGGCTATGAGGACAACGTTATCGTTATCGACTCCGTGTCCAAGCGCTTCTCCGCCTGCGGCGCACGTATCGGCCTGCTTATCTCCAAGAACAAGGAGTTCATGTCTCAGGCAATGAAATGGTGCCAGTGCCGTCTGTGCGCCTCCACGACCGACCAGGTCGCCGCCGCCGCGCTCTACTCCGTGGACAAGGACTATTTCGCCGC
>OGXX01003898.1_pt1 | contig 12014 bp, 20 predicted proteins | sample 1576301 | NCBI WGS metagenome assembly OGXX01 (sample SAMEA3541469, study PRJEB24748) | human gut metagenome | biome: human gut; feature: human-associated habitat; material: faeces | place: China | collected 2012 | reverse complement strand
TACACCCGGTGTGTCTTTTACAATCGAAATATTGTCTCCGGCTAATACATTAAACAGGGTGGATTTACCCACGTTCGGCCGGCCCACAATTGCTACAATCGGCTTGCTCATACATTGTTCTCCTTCTGTGTATCGTCTCCTGGTTTTCCTCCACAACGGCTTTCACCAGGTCGCTGCCCGGCAATGATTACATCGTTTTCATCGATGAGGATTGGCACTTTAAATCCAAACTGCCGGATTGATTCAGCAACTCTCTCCACCGCATCCTCATTGTTTCTCGGATTGTTTTCGTATACTTTGAGTTCATCGAGTCTGCGATAGACAATTTTTAACTCTTCCACATTTTCCCTCCTAAAAAATCGCATGAAAAAAGCCGCACCTTTTACAGCGCAGCTTTTTCCTCTGGGTTTAATATTAAGTTTGGCAGTATAGTTATTATACCATATCTCTTTCCTGTTTTGTTCCCAACTTTTTCCCATCGCCGGCACCATCCATGTCATAAAAAATGTCGGCTCCAAAAAGCATCACAGACAACTCCTCTGTTGCAAGGTCAATATCCCGGAAAACTGTGCTTTTGGAAATCGATTCCTTTTCTGCAATCAGCTGATAGTCCTCCCCTTCCAGGGCGTAGGCTTTCAGCACCCGGAATCTTCGTTGTTTTTCTGCGTTCCCTTTTTCGCACTGTATTCTGTACAGTTCCAGCATTGATTCTGTTTGTTGGACAAGCGCCTCAGTCCTTCCCGCGGAGATAGCCAGCCCTTCTAAGTAAACATCTTGTCTGCCGGAAAGCTGCTGTGAATAGACTCCCTGCGGGTCGTTTTGTGCCGATTCCAAAACCTTTCGCACATCAAATACCGACTGAGTTGCATGGTCTCGAAAGCGCTGGAGATGGTCCAGGAGCAATCTTGTATTCCTTAACCTCCAATCCCTCCTTTCCTTCTTCGCTTTTTTTCTCTGCCCTTCTAGGGTTTCCATTGTCACTTTTGCCGCCTGTTCTGCTGCAAGTCTAATGATTTCCTGTTCCGTTAATCCCATAGCCTTTTGCCTCCCCCTTGATGCAAAGATGGTTTTCTGATAAACTAATATTGTCATAGATTTCTTTGCAGAGGGGGAGGGCTCCGGCTCTCCCTTTTTGCTGCTATTTTTTGCGTTTATACGGCTTCGATTCTACGATTTCCACAGCAACAACCATATTGTCGATTCTGGCATCCATGCAAGGGATCTCATAATGTTGCGTGCTGTTAAGCTCCTCTGATTTTAAATCAAAGTGCAAAATTCTCCTCGTTGGGTCAACCTTCATGTTGCACTCGTTTTCCACAAATGCACTAATATCTCTCGGGGTCAACTGGTCTGGGTAAAACGCCAAAACATTCTTCCCAAACTGATTTCCAATCACCGCAAAAGAAATGTATCCTTTGTACGGTCCGCACTGCAAAGTCACCCGGACGGTCTGCTCCCAATCCTGGAGGTTGGATATGTTGTTGTAAAATTTCATAGCGTTTTATTTCCTCCTATTCATCCATCAATCCCGATTCCTTTCTGCTGTCCATCGCTGCCCGAAAGAGCGCATCGTTTTCCGCTTGTAGCTGTTCCAGCCTGTCCGCTGCCTCTCTCAGCACTCTACACCCATGCACACCGCGGCTGTGTTCGTATCCGCATCCGAGGCAATTCAAAGCAAAAGCACCTGTGTTTACTTTCAGCCTGCGCAGGGCTTTGATGATTTCTTGAGCTTTCATCGTGATTCCTCCCTTATCCTGCAATTGCCTTCGCCAATGTCTCCAAAATCTCTGGAAAGCCATGCTCATCTACCAATCTTTTCATGGTATCCATCAGCGAAATACCATCATTTGTTTCGTCTGTGCGTTCCACTTCAACCTCTGTATCAGGTTTCAGTTTAAAAAGCGGGCGAACCCAGCCCGAATTGCAGGCATGGTTGCTACTGAGACTACCACCGGTGTCGACATCACGAACAATTTGAAAGTCGCCGTTTGACTTTGTAGAATAAGGCGTCGCTGTCCATTCCCAACTATCACAAATTGAAATCAATTTTCTGTATTTCCTGTGCTGGTCGCAGGTTCTAGGTGCAAGATAGCACTTACAAGTTCCATAATCATCTAATCCATCATCGGCTGTCAAATCGACTTCCATTACTACAAAATCATTAGCATCTGCTCCTGCATCAATCCACTGTCTCATATACCGAGAATTGAGTTCTGTTCGTAATGTTGATTCTGCGAAGTTGTTATTGCCTTTACCGAACTCGCATTGATAATTTTCGTCCACTACCATACAAAGAACGCCATCGCCCATCTTGTCCAACACAATAGCCGATTTCATTCCGTACCCAAATCTATCTCCTGGGTTTAGATTTTTTACCTTGATTTTCATTATTCTTCCTCCTTTGGCTCAAAGTAGCTGCAAAAATCGCTTTCCAGCATAAAAGCCTGTTCATTATCTTCTGTGTACCATTCTTCAAGGGCAAACATCGCCTCTCCACACTCGGGGTGAATGTCGTTTGCAATACAAGCTCCGTCCTTGCAAGCGACTGTGTATAACCCTTCCTCTGAAACCAGTTGTGCCTCATTTCCACAAAACGGACATGGCAACAGAATCCCTTTCTCTATACATTCTTCCTGTGCCTGTTTGTTGCCCATCAGAGCTCGGCGGATGAGTTCTTTTTCGTTCATGGCTTACTCCTTTCTGCAAAAACGGTTCATGATTTGCTTTTGGTATGGCGTGCACTCCACTTCTGATTCTGTTTTTGGTTGTGTTTTTGATTCTGTGCTATCAAAATCTTCCAATTCGGGATACCCCATAACATCCACATAGTAAAATGTTTTTTCTCTATCCAAATCAAGCTCCACCACATCACTAATCCATAGACAGTGCCCTTTAAAATCCTCAAGAGTGCCACTAGCAAATATTTCTTCTAGCAAGCCCATTAAAGACCACACATCTGTGAAGATTTCAGGAACCTCGATTGAACCCCGATAAATCTCTTGGTATCGGTCGATTGTGGGTTTTATTCCCATTATTTTAAGGAGGTTATAGCGCGAAAATTGTATTAAGATGTTATCTTCTATATCCTCCCGAAGCCGGAAGATAGCGTAGTTGATGTGTTTCATCGTGATTCCTCCTAATCCATCCTACTCTCAAATTTTGTAAAATACCAAAGCAGTTCGTCCTTAAATTCTTCGATTACTTGTTCTGCGTGTTCTTTTGTATCAAAATATACTTGTCCGAAATCATTAAAATTCCAAGCTGGACTGACATATAAAACATTGTTATCTACATCATAAGTAATGCAGTATTTTTGAGTTTCTGAATCTCTCAGATTCATTTTCTCGCACAATTCTGCGCTTCTGCGCCACAATTTGCGTTTGAGGGTTTGTGCTCTGGCGATATTTTGGGCAAGAGTTTTGTTAGAAAAATAGTTAGCGCAGTCAAAAACCTCATCGTCGCAGGATAAATTTTCCTCTTCGTTATCAAAAACAGTGTCTCCATCACATACCCAGTAGGATTCACGTTCTTTTGCCCTTTCCCACCCAGTTTTCTTTTTCTCTCTCTGTTTCAGCACCTCAACCTGTTCCTCGGTGAGTTCAAACTCGATTGGCTTGCCGTTGTATGTGCCTGTGAGTTTCATTTTGTTTCCTCCAATTCTTTATCTTTAATAGTGACCCTCAACTCAACAATCCTGCCGTCTTTTAAATCCCATTCATATCCACTAGAAGTTGCCTTTGTACATTCAAAACCACCCAACAACTCCATCACCATATAATCTCTAACGGCATCTATAGCTTCATCCGTACATTCTGTTTTATTTTGCCATTCATTAGGATGTTTTGGTTTAAGAGTTCCAGCGTATATCCCAAAGCATCCGCATCCTACATGATACTCAGCCATCGTTATTCCTCCAATCCTTTCCATTCCCACATATTGTTTGCTTTCATATCACACATTAACCGCCCCTCAGGGCTTGTACATTCATCGGTTGCTTCGTCCAACCATTTGCACCCCCAACAACCTCCATTATCATCGGCTGCTTCTTTCAGCCCTGCAACAGCAAGGTTTAGTTGTTTCTCTAGCTTTTCGATATACTCCGCAGCATACAGGAGATAAGGCTCGCCACCGGCTCTCAGAATGTTTTTGATTTTTTCGTTCATTTCAGGGTAAAGTTCCATAATCATTCCTCCCTCTCTTTCATCCTTTCCAGTGCAATCTCGGCATCTTTTTCAGTTTCGTACCACTCTTTTTCTTGGAGTGTAAAAAATTTAGAGCCAGAGCTTACGCCAACAAGAACTTCATCTTCGATATAAATTTCTTCCACGGTTGCGGACTTGATTAGCATTTTGCACGCTCCTCCTATATAATACAAAGTATCTCCCACTTTGAACGGCAGCACCACACACTTTCCTGCCTTATCCGCTTCCACCAGTTCTTTCAGGCGTTCGAGGTCGTAGTCATCACCGAGGATGTTTTCGATTTCTTGAAGCCTATAAACGGCATCGTATGCCTTACCTAATACATCCCATAGCGTTTCAGAGGTTGTGATTCTTTCCATGCTTATTTTCCCTCCATCCAATCATCTTTCCACAGGTCCACCCCTGTGTATCCTTCAAACCATGCTGCTACGGTATCAAACCACAGCTCATCTTTGGCTGCCTCCTCCGCAAAATCGTTAAGGAGCTGGATCAACTCAACCAGGCGCTTGGCTCCAAAGCCATAATTGTCATGCAGCACCTTGAACATCATTGCGAAGTTGCGCCGGATGATGTTATCTGCTTCTTTCTTCATCATCTGTTGTCCGGCTTTGGTACGCAGATAGGCTTGCTGCCGGTGGTAGATATTTCCCATTGATTTCATAGCGTTTCCCCTCTCTCGCAAGCTTCATAGCACCTGCACACTTCTTTTTTTGCGTACATCTTGATATTTGATTCCAGCTCCTGGGTTTCTCTTTTCGGGAACTCCGTTTGGTATCTGAGGTTGGTGTACACGATTGCCCTTGTAAGCTCCAGGAAAGCCAGAATCAACACATCCAGATTGCAGCCTTTCCAGATGACTTTATCGATGATTGCATTGATTACGATTTTGAGCTCACGCTTGATTTTGCGTTCCAGCCAAAGTCGCTTCTGCTCGATGTCCTCTTTGTATGTGTACGGAATTTTGCCTTCCACAATACCCGCTCCCTCTGTTTCTATTCCCACGCTTCCCACACTCCTTTTTCATTGTGATACCCCAACATCCCAAGTTCCCGAAATTCTTTCAACTTGATGTTCACTTCGTCCACCGGGCAATTTTTTATTTCTGCAAGCAGTTTTACGAGTTTGTGCCAGCTCTGTTTTGGGTTTTCACGGATGCACAAAGATACCAAAGCGCGTGTAGAACCCCCAAAATCCATGTTCCAGTATCCGATTTCTTGCCCTGACTCCGTCTGTTCGTCGTACCCTTTTTTTGTGATTTGTATGTTTTCTTTTCTAAAGTCCAGTAAACTGCCTTTATGCTCAACGTACCTCGTTTGGACTTTGGTTAGATAATACTCCAGCGTTGGCGTATTCCCGTCCTTTCTTCTGGCAAGCACTTCTCCATTGACATTGATTAAGACCTCCTGCAACTGTTGTATTTTTTCCATGTCCTCCTCTGACACTAATACTTCGCTGATTTCGAAGTTCTCCATCGGATTTACTGTAAAAACAGTCCTGTACGGTGGTTCCCCTCTTACCTCTGAAACGGGGTTTATCAACTCACCGCAACAGGCGCCTTTTCCTGCCGCCACAAACTGTCCGTACATTCGTCGAGCAACTCTAATCCTCACTTGTACTCCTTCCCCGATTTGTCATGCCGAATTTCAATCCGGCGAATCAACGAAAAACCTGCGGCGGAAAGCATCAGCTTTACCGCCTTAATGAGTTTTTCCGCCTGTCTGTCACAGTGTTCCTTCTCGCTGTCTGCGTCTTTTATTGCAAGAAATGCTGTGGTGTCTTTATAACCGCTTGCATTGTAAAGCGGATTTTTCCTGCTGTTCATCTCATCACCCCAGTTTCTGTTCCATTACACTCAGGAGCTTTCTAACAGCTCCCCTGACTTTATCCGCAGTCGGTCCTTCCATCTTCGCAATCAGCTGGTTGATCTGGTTGTAGCTATCCTGGAAAGATTTGAACTTCTCATCAAAGACAATCAGTTCTTTGCTTTGTTCACTATTCGCCTTACTCTGGAGCTGCCTGTTCTTTTCCTCGGCTTCTGCTGCCCTCTGCTCGGCTTTTTCTTTTTCAGCTCTTAGCTTCTCGATTTCCTGCGCAAAACGTCTCTCTGCCTCTTTCTCAGCTTCTGCTCGAAGCTCTCCAATAACTTGTTGGTCTACTTCCGGTTTTCGGCTTTTTAGCTCCTCCATTTTCCGCTGAAGCTCCTGAGCCTTTTTCTCACTCTCCTTCTGTTTCTCCTCGGCAGCCTTCTTTTCCACTTCCAGCCTCTTGGCTGCATCAATTTTAAGTTGCAGCGATTTTTCGTATCCGGCATTTCGGTTTACGCTTTCGTTAAGCTTATCCTGCATCCTCTGCCGCTCGCTGATGGCAATATCAAGCTGGGAGGCGCTTTGAGTGATTTGCCGTTCCTTTTCTTCCAGTTGCTGTTTAAGCTCCTTGTTTTCCTGCAAGGCTTCTTTCAGGTCCCGGGTGGACATACTCTCTACATCGTGCTCTGATACAAACTCCTCTCGCTCCTCTGGTGGAAGCACGGTAAGTGCAAGGGCTTTGGAAACATCCAGATTCATAATCGTCTGTGAATTTGTCAGCGTGGTAAACAGGCTCCCCTGGTCGTTCCCGTACTCCTTGTAAAGCCGCATGAAGTTGTTTGCAGTGGACTGGCTGTAGTTTACATTTTTCTTCAGCCAGTTTCCCCACTCTCCATGTGGAACAAGTTCCTTTGCTTCCAACAAGCGCTCCCCGATTTCGATGGCACAGCTTACTGCTGTAATTTTCGCCTGCCGGTCGAAGGTTACAATCTCCACTGCCAACTGTTGCAGGCGTGTTTCGGATTCCATTTCTTCAAAGCTCATTTCTGCGATTTCTTTAAAATCCATGTTTTCAACTTCGTACATCCTGATGTCCTCCTATGCTGCGTTTACTTTGATGCGCTCTTTTTTCTTCTTGTTGACCACTTTGCTCATCCATCGGTCTACAAATTTTCGGACGTCCTCCTGCATCTTGTACCCGTTCTCCACATCGTTTCGGTACCCTCGACACTGGATGAGCTTATCATTCCTTCCAAGCTCCAAGGTGTAATACGGGGTATCCGGTGCTGATTTCTTTCGGATGCAAAACAGCTTGCATCTTCCTTCGGCATAAGACGAGGCATATCCCGCAACACAATGCTTTAATTTTGTCCCTTCTGCTACCAGCTCTTTTAGCGTTGCAATCGGGCGGATGAGCAGTTCCTCATCTTCCCATACATATTTTTGAGCTTCCTGCGCTCTTTTCTGGATTTCTCCTTGGGTGATTTTCTGCTCTTTTTCTTTCACTAAAACAGCCGTTTCTTCGTGTGCCTTTCCTAAATCTCTGGGTCTAAGGATTCTGTCTTCTTTCATGTCGTACCCGAGTTTCTGGCAATCTCTCAGGTAGTCCAACCAATCCCCTAAAATCATGTCAGCCCGTCTATCCTCTGGAACCTCTGGTCGCAGCTTCTCCTGCTTTTCCAGATAGTTTTCAATCTTTTGGAGGGAAAGGTATCTCGCAAGCTCCGGGAGCCGCATATGATAGCCAGATTTTTGATAGAGCCGGCAGAAAACATCGACATCTGCGTTTTTCTGATACCTGATGATTTTTCGATATGTCTCAACCTGTCCCCAGCTTGGGTTGATACTGAGGATTGCCTTCAACGGCTGCCCTGATAGCCCAAACATCTCCGCAGGTGTTTTTCCTTCCGGAATTTTGTGTCCGTACCGGCTCACGCTTTCCTCCAGCATCCGGTATAATCCCATCTTTGCCATATACTCCACCTGCAGTGGTGTCCGCCAGCAAGCGTCAATCAGCAGGCAGGCATCCTCTTTTATGTGCGCCGCTATGTCTTCCAGTGGGATGTACCTCAATCTGGAATCCTTTTGTCGAACTGTGTTAAGACTTTTCGGGTAAATCTTGCAAGGCATCGAAAATCTTTCATCCACCTTGCAAAATCGCATCTCACCCGTCTGGAAGAAATTCTTCCACTCATAGAAGCCGGTGTAGCAGCTCTTCTGTGTACTGTAAAAATACCGCCCGATTTCCTTGTGATAATACTGACTGCTGTCCTTGCCTCCGCGCCCGTCCATCACTGAAATAACATCAAAATACCGGGCACACCAACCATCCTTTGTGGGCTGGATATAAACAAAGTGACTTTGGTCCTGCATTCGCGCCACCTTGTCCCTGTATTTTCCGTTTGCAATGAGGGTGACTTCGCTGTGACAATGAGGGCAGATCGCCGTTCCTTTGTGCTTGGTACCTTGAATATCCACCATCTGATTGCAATAGGAGCAAAATCCCTTCTGGATTTTCTTTCCCTTCTGGTAGTTATAAAAGATATACCGATGCGGCTTCATCACCTCGTCCCGTATCCAGTCCAGCACCTTCTGCGGCAACGGGTGTATCTCTTTCATTACCTCGTCCACCATCTTTCTGGTTCTGTCATGGCGGCGCTCCAACTCGCTTTTCCTTATTGCTTCCTGATACCTTTTCAGGATAGTTACTCCACCATTTCCTGAACTTACAAAAGGGAACGGAGCATTATTTTTGCACCATGCTCTTACCAAATTTGTATCTTCCGGCATCATGTGATACCATCCAGACCAGTCCAGCGCATTTGTTATTGTTGCATCACTCGGTTTTTCCCTACCTGGGAACTGGGAAAATAGCTCATCCGGTTTTTGGAACGTGCGGTAAATCGGGGCTCCTGAACTGCTGTATACAGTGAAAATCAGTGTATCTCCCTCTGTTCTTGCTCCTGCTATGTAGTTTCTACCTTTGCGGTGATAGCCACAAAACGTTTTTTCGCTATACTCTGGTACTTCTATTGCCGGCGCCGGATCGTAAGGGAGCGCCATCCATTCCCGCTTTTCTGCCAAACGCATACTGCCTGCCTCCTACAACAAATCTTCCAAGGAAAAACTAAGCCCTGTTGCTTCTTCTTGCTGTTCCTCCTGCGGCTCTTCCAGAACAGCCTCAGAAGCACCAGCTTCAGCTTTGCTGATTCCGTAAAACTCGCAAACCAGTTTTTCGGAGAGCGCATCGTCCATCTCAAAAAATCCGCCCTTCTGGTGGTTTCTGGCGTAATCTCGAATCTTCTTTGCACAATCCGAAAGAGCCATCCCCTTCTTTGCAAGGTCCTGCTCTACAATCTCGGATGCTCCCTCATTTCCCTTGCACAGTTCCAGCAGTTCCATGCCGATGCAGTGTTCCAAACTGCCTTTTTGATACTGTTCCATCTGCTTGTTTAACTGCTCCATTGTCATTGTGATTCCTCCAATATTCTGAAACGTCTGTGATTTTGAATGATGTTTTATCAGGATAACCGGCTCCATTTCCTGATTTTGTTTCTCTTGCGGTGGACAAAGGGATTTCATCCACTCAAGCCAGCGCCTTGTCCACCGCGTTGGCTATGGAGATGGCTGCCATCGTGCAGAAATCGCTCCATACTTCCCATGCCTGGTGTCGGTAGAGGAGTTTTTTAAACTCCCCCATAAAGCCCGCTGACCGCTTTTCTAGCTGTTGCTGCTGTCGCTTAGACATTTTTATCATCCTTTTCCAAAACAGCTCCGCACAGTTTCGGGTCATTTAGGCATGGCTTTTTGCATCGTGCGCTGTTCGTGCAGTCTTTGTACCCGCAGTCCGCACAGCAAAATCTTCCTCTTCTACGGTCACAATAAAAAATTTTACATTGTCTTTTTTTCACTTTCATAGTGCCCTCCATAGGTGACATACTGCTGCAATGCCTCAAAGTCGATTGACGACGAACATGGCTCTTCTTTTTTTCTTGTACGTTGTCCGTTGGATTCCGAGCGTATGTTTTGTCGGAACTGTTCCGGTGTCGCAATACCTTCCCGGAGACAATTATCTAATACCGTCTGCACATAACGCCAGCTTTTCGCGCCCGACAATGCTGAATACTCAATAACTGCCCTCATCAGCTCGGGAGTTACTTGTTTTTCTTCCAGATAAGCGCCGATTTCCCGTTCCACTGCTATCGTCGTCGGAGCCATATTCTGTTCAAAACAGCGTATCATTTCTTCACGCGCGCGCGTAACAACAACAACAACATTTTCTTTACTTTTCTTTATGTCATAATTCTCGGAATAACTAGGGTTTTTCTCGGAATAACGGGGGTTTTTCTCGGAATTATTTAAAATAGGGTGCATTTTAATAAAGCTTTGCGTTTCTTCTTTTGAAAGAAGCCAAAACTTTGGGTTTACGACGACCGGGTTTTTACTGGCTCGGGACTTTACAGCCAACTGAAATCGTCTCTGTATTGAGGTGGACGTGAGGATAGTGTCCGACTGAAAAAGTTTGTTATCAAACAGTGACCGTTCCAATAAGAATTTCCTCATCTGCCCTATTTTTTCAGGGCTCATACCCAGCTCGGAGGAGGTAATATAATCAAAATCCTCGTCTACCTCCAGGTAGTAGCCATGTCCCTTGTAAATCTCACACAGCAGGTATAGATAATAAGTGATGCCATCTGCACCGAACCTGCCTTTTAAAATCTTGACCTTGCGGTCCGAGAAAAAATCCACATCCAAAGAAAAGTATTCCAAGCCTTCCTTTTGTGGACGTGCCATACTTTACCTCTTTCTGACCATATTAAAACGGGAGGTCTCCCTCTTCCTCTGGAACTTCGGTGAAGTCTTCGGGAGCTCCCGAAGAATAAGTGATTGGGGGATAGTTCTTTGTATCCGCTGCCGGTCCCTGCTTCTGTGAGTTGTCCCCTGCAAAATACGCCTGAGATACCAAAACCTCTACTGCCTGCCGCTTGTTGTCGTTCTTGTTCGTATAGTTGCGGACCTGAATCGAACCTTCCAGTGCAATCATCTTGCCTTTGGAGAAGTACCGGCTGATGAACTCTGCCGTCTGTCTCCATGCAACGCAGTTGATGAAGTCTGTCTGTTTGTCTTTGTTGCCGCTGTAATTGCGCTCAACCGCTACCGTGAACGATAGCACAGAAAGGTCACTCGTTGTTTTCTTTAGCTCTGGGTCAGCGGTCAGCCTCCCCATTAAAACTACCCTGTTCAGCATTCTATTTCCTCCATTTCAGGATTTTGCAAAGCTGTTCATCCAATCTAATGCCCTGCAAATGATATTTTTCGTCGAAGCTCTTTTGCCCCATCTGGTCTACCTCCTGATGATGCTGTCGGCATAACGGCTCAACCAACTGCCCTAGGTGGTGCATCTTCCTGCGGTCTCGCCCCATGCCTACTCGCTCCACTTCGTGAATGTCTGCCTTTTTGCCACAAACAGCGCATCTGCGATTGGCAACGCAGGCATATAGATATTTTTCTATATCCTCGCACTGCTCCAAAAGGCTGACCTTGCAAGGAATGGCATTGGTAACACAAAAGTCAATCAGGTGAGTGATGAAGTTTCTTGCTGTTGTCATGTCTGCATCGGACAGGCTAAAGTATTGTGTTCCGTCCTCCTGCTGGGATATAAAATCGTACTTCATCAATTCTTTCAGCTCCTGCGGCTCGTAGCCCGTCCAGTCGGCAATATCGCGGATAAGAGCGTAAACTTTGCGTCTTTGTACTGCGCTGATTCTCCGACCGTCCTCGACCCTCACAGAGCACTCTGTAACACTATGGGTTTTGATGTACTCTGAATCGGAAAAAGGGACAATGAGAGTTAAAGCCTGCCCATCATAGTCCTGTATGTACCCTGAAAGCCATCCTTCCTCCATTGTCCCTATCCTCCTTTTGCTTTATCGTTCCGGCGGCGGTTCCAGCCCTGCGAAGAAATCATCCTCGATGTTGTTTCCGGTCAGAATCTCTGTTGACTGTG
>OGXX01003897.1_pt1 | contig 12015 bp, 10 predicted proteins | sample 1576301 | NCBI WGS metagenome assembly OGXX01 (sample SAMEA3541469, study PRJEB24748) | human gut metagenome | biome: human gut; feature: human-associated habitat; material: faeces | place: China | collected 2012 | reverse complement strand
CATCTGCCATTATTTGTCACCTCCGCACTGTCCGCATCCGCCGTGATGGGTATCGCCTTCCTGAAGCTTCAGTAATGCACGTCCCTCTTCGGTCTTGTACATCTGGCTTCTCTTCATAGCCTGATCGAAATCAACGAGATGTCCGTCGAATTCCGGTCCGTCTACGCAGGCAAATTTGATCTCATCGCCAACCTGAAGGCGGCATGCTCCGCACATACCTGTTCCATCAACCATGATCGGGTTCATGCTGACAATTGTATGAATGCCAAGCTTCTTGGTAAGAAGACAGACAAATTTCATCATGATCATCGGTCCGATCGCTACACAGACATCGTAATGTTTGCCTTCGTTTGTTACCAGATCCTCAAGAGTCTTGGTAACCATACCTGCACGGCCATAGGAACCGTCATCTGTAGTAACATAAAGATTGGAAACTTCTCCCAGTTCTTTCTCAAGGATAACCATATCCTTAGTTTTTGCACCAAGAATAACATCTGCTGTGATTCCATGTTCATGGAGCCATTTTACCTGTGGGTAAACAGGGGCTGTACCAACACCGCCGGCAACAAATACCATTTTCTTTTTCTTTAATTCTTCGATATCTTCCTCAACAAATTCAGAAGGACATCCAAGAGGTCCTACGAAATCGCGGAATGCATCTCCTGCTTTTAATTCTGCCATCTTGATGGTAGATACACCGATCTCCTGGAATACGATTGTGACCGTACCTTCTTCACGATCATAATCACAGATAGTAAGAGGGATTCTCTCACCCTTCTCATCTAACTTAACGATAATAAATTGTCCTGGCTGACAATGGCTTGCAACACGCGGTGCGTGTACAACCATAAGATGGATCTTAGCTGCCAGTGTTTCAGCTTTTAAAATCTTATACATGGTTTTCCTCCTCGCAAATAATAAACCTCTATTAATAATACGCCAAAATCTGACATATGGCAAGGGCTGATTTGTAGCATATATAAGATTTTTTTCACTTTCATCACTCTTTTTCTATCATTTCATATAATTTTGCCAACGCTTCCTTAATACCGCCAACCTCATCGATCAGCCCTTCTTTTACTGCCTCTTTTCCTTCCAGCATGGTTCCTACATCTTTTACCAGCTGAGAAGTATCAAGCATCAGCTCTTCCAGACGTTTCTGAGATGCTTTGGAATGTTCGGAAATAAATGTAGTGATGCGGTCCTGAATTTTCTCCATATTCCGGTAAGTCTGAGTCACTCCGATAAACATACCATTGGAACGTACCGGATGAATCACCATCGTAGCACTTGGTACTGCGAAAGAATAGTCCGCAGATACGGCCATCGGAACTCCGATAGAATGTCCGCCGCCCAGAACCAGTGACACTGTTGGTATACTTAATGAGGCAATCATCTCTGCAATGGCAAGCCCAGCCTCCACATCTCCTCCCACTGTGTTTAAAAGGATCAGCAAGCCTTCTATTTCTTCATCATCCTCAATGATGGCAAGCTTTGGAAGTACATGCTCATATTTTGTAGTTTTGGAATGGGAGGGTGCAGACTCATGACCTTCCACCTCACCAATGATGGTCAGAAGCTCTACCTTGTGTTTTCGGGAATTGCTGTTTAAAACCACCTGTCCCATATCTTTGATCTGCTCATTGGTACTTTCCTGAATTTTATTTTCTGACTCCTGTGTCTCACAGTTTTGCAGCTTCATCCCTGTTTCAGACTCTTCTCTTTTTTCTCCATATCTGTTTTCAGACATAAAAATACCTCCATTTTCTCTATGGAGGTATTATGTGTGTTTCTTTTATAAACTATACATGTCCGACAGCAATAACCCAAAACAGGCAGTCTCAATATACCTGCGGTATTTTACTGTTCATCCCAGTTTGTCCAGTAATCTGTGACATCATCGTCATCATCCAGAAGATCCAGAGTTCTCTGAAGATCCTTGAGTGCCTGCTCATCTGTAAGCTCCACATAAGTCTGAGGAATCATGGCAACCTGTGCTTCTGCAATAGGCAGACCTGCTTTTTCCAGAGCTTCGCGAACTGCACTGAAATCATCCGGAGCAGTGAGAATCTCATAACTGTCCTCTTCCTCGCTGAAGTCCTCAGCACCGGCGTCCAGAGCAAGCATCATAATCTCGTCTGCATCCATCTCACACTCTTCTTTGTCAATAATGATCTGACCTTTCTGATCAAACATATAGGATACACATCCCTGAGTTCCGATGCTTCCGTTACCCTTTGTAAATGCATTACGTACATTACCTGCTGTACGGTTCTTGTTGTCTGTCAGAGTCTCAACAATGATAGCAACACCGTTCGGGCCATATCCTTCATATACAGCTTTCTCGTAGTTATCTGCGGAATCAGCACCTGCTGCTTTTTTGATACCACGTTCAATTGTATCGTTTGGCATATTGTTTGCTTTCGCTTTGGCAATTACATCACGAAGTTTGCTATTGTTATTCGGATCCGGGCCGCCTGCTTTGACAGCCATGACCAGCTCACGTCCGATTACTGTAAAAATCTTACCTTTTTTTGCATCGTTTTTCTCTTTCTTATGCTTAATGTTTGCAAATTTTGAATGTCCTGACATCTTTCTTTCTCCTTTTGTTAATTATTTTTATCTGCTGCTGTTTATACAGCAACATTATTATCCCGCTCCACCTTAACCTTGCCAATGGTTTTATTACCAATAGACAAGATCGTAAAGCAGTATCCAATCGCTTTTATGCTTGTATCAACATCCTTATCTGTAGGAATATGTCCCAGAATATTGGTCAGATAACCGTTCAGTGTTTCAAACTCTGTATCCCCAAAATCTGCATCCAACTCTTCTTCCACATCCTCCAGATAAGCAAGCCCGTCAATGATCAGACTGTTATCTTTCTGTGCGCGGATCGTAATTTCATCCTCATCATATTCGTCCAGAATATCTCCGACAATCTCCTCCAGAATATCCTCCATGGTAACGATCCCGGCTGTCTGGCCATATTCATCCACAACAATTGCCATATGGATCTTTCTGGCCTGCATAGTATGAAAAAGATCTCCAATCCCCCTTGTTTCAGGAATCAGGGATGCCTGGCGGATAATTCCGGGCAGTTCCTTCAACGGTTTGAACTTCGCCCAGGGATTCTGTGTCATAAACTTAAGCGCATCTTTATAATGGACAATTCCTTTGATATTGTCAATATTCTCCTCATATACCGGATAACGGGAATTCCCCTCTTCCAGCATAGTGTCAATCATGTTCTTGAGCAATATCTCCTCGTCAAAGGCCACCACATTCTTTCTGTGAGTCATGATATCATGGGCTTCTGTGTCATTAAAAGATATGATATTCTGGATCATTTCCGCCTCATTCTCCTGGATGACGCCCTGTTCATGAGCTTCATCTACAATGGAAATGATTTCCTCTTCTGTGACAGACTTTTCTGTACGGTTTATCTCCACACCAAAAGGCACTGCTGCCAGTCTGGCGATCCAGGTGACAGATACAGTAAAAGGCTTTAACAGATTCAGCCAGAAATGTACCAGGTTCAGATACTTATATGCATAAGCTTCAGGATGATAAGTACCAACCCGCCGAAAAGCCAGAATACCGATTGCAGCAAGAAAAATCACGCACAATGCCATTACCAGGATCAGTGCAGGCACATGCTTTATGTATGGATAAAATACATCCACAACATATGGGACCAGAAAAGTACCAAAACAAATACCACATGCCATTACGATCAGCGGAATTGCATTGACAAACTGCGCCGGTTTGTCGATCAGAGTCATCAGCATCTGTGCTTTTTTATCGCCTTCCTCTGCTTTCTTCTGTGTATCATTCTCACTTATGTTTCTCAGCGCTGCGGCAAACCCGTAAAAGATTCCATTCAGCCACAACAGTAACAGTAAAACAAATAAGCCCCAGAGGGGCATACTACTGCCATCTTCCATTATATTATTCAGTCTCCTCCTTATTGAATATGCGTAATTACTGGTAAAATATATCACTTTCTCCATTAATCGTCAAGATACTGACCGGACAGAGATACCAAAAATTACTGTTCATTTATTGTTCACGCACTACTATCCGAGACATGCAAGCCAAAAAATCGTAATACCGGATCAGATGATATATCCCTTAAAAAGTAAAATCAGAACGTAAGCTCCAGGCTGATCTCAAGTGCATGATTCACCTTATCCAGCATCGCATCATCCAGATGACAGACTTTATCTTTTAATCTTCTTTTATCTATAGTACGAAGCTGTTCCAGCAAAATCACAGAATCTTTTTCAATCCCATAGAGTTCCGCATTGAGCACGGGTCCGGCCCCCGCGTCCTCCGGCACCGCCGGCCAGGACGCGCCCATGCCGGGACGGCAGCCCCGCATGGAGCACCACCATATTTCCGCCCGCCCGGGCAGCGGCCTGCGGGCCGCGGCGCGCGGCGCGCCATCAGCCCATCCGCGCTCTGGAAGTTTCCGGCTTGCGAAACTTCAACCATAACGGCATCGATTCACCGGGGCCAGCGCCCCGTCCTGGAGGAAACCATGCATCGCGCCCTATACCTTACCGCCACGGGCCCGCGCACCGGCAAGCGCGCCATCGCCCTGGGCACCATGTCCATCCTGAGCCGCAACATGCAGGATGTGGCCATCTTCCGCCCCATCATCAATGAACCCCAGCTGGATGACCGCGCCCCGGACATCAACCTGCTGCTGGAACATTTCAAGCTCAAGCAGGACTACTGCGACACCTTCGCCTACACCTACCAGGAAGTGCGCACCATCATCAATCAGGGCGACCGCAACCTGGTCATCGAGAACATCATCCAGAAGTTCAAGGAACTCCAGAGCCGCCACGATTTCGTGCTCTGCGTGGGCACCGACTTCCTGGGCAAGGACCCGGTCTTCGAATTCGAACTGAACGCCGAGATCGCCTCCAACCTGGGCTGCCCCGTGATGCTCATCACCAGTGGTGAAGGCAAGACCGCCGAAGACGTGCGCGACTCCCTGCTGGTGACCCGCGACTCCATGGCCCCCTACTCCCTGGATGTCATCGCCACCATCGTCAACCGCGCCAGCCTGACCCGCGCCGAAGCCGACGACCTGAGCGACATCTTTGCCGTGGACGGCAAGCCCGGCCTGGTCTATGCCATCCCGGACGAGCCCGCCCTGGGCCGCGCCACCATGCGCGACCTGCAGAAGGGCCTCAATGCCGAGGTGCTCTCCGGCGAGGCCCACCTCGACGCCCTGGTGGGCGACTACCTCATCGCCGCCATGCATGTGGACAACTTCCTGGGCTACCTGGCCAAGGACCAGCTCATCGTCACCCCCGGCGACCGCACCGACATCCTGCTGGCCTCCATCGCCTCCCGCCTGTCCTCCAGCAAGCCCGACATCGCCGGCGTGCTGCTGACCGGCGGCATCCGCCCCAGCGCCGAAGTGAGCAGCCTCATCGAGGGCTGGACCGGCGCCCCCCTGCCCGTGCTGCTGACCGACCAGCACACCTCCAAGGCCTTCATGTCCCTGCAGGAGATCTACGGCCTCATCGAGCCCACCGATACCCGCAAGATCAACACCGTGCTGGGCCTGTATGACCACTACGTCAACGGCAAGGAGATCAGCGCCCGCCTGAACATGACCAAACCCGGCCGCATGACGCCCATGATGTTCGAACTGAACCTTATCGAGCGCGCCAAGGCCCACAAGATGCGCATCGTCCTGGCCGAAGGCGAGGAACCTCGCATCCTGCAGGCCACGGACATCCTGCTGCGCCGCGAAGTGGCCGACATCATCCTGCTGGGCAATGAGGACAAGATCAACAAGCTGGCCCGCGAACTGCACCTTGACGTCAGCAAGGCCACCATCATCGATCCTGCCACCTCGCCCAAGTTCGAAGACTACGCCGCCACCTACGCCGAACTGCGCAAGGCCAAGGGCGTGACCATCGAACGTGCCCGCGACGTCATGAGCGACGCCACCTACTTCGCCACCATGATGGTCAAGAAGGACGACGCCGACGGCATGGTCTCCGGCGCCGTGAACACCACCGCCCACACCATCCGTCCCGCCTTCGAGTTCATCAAGACCAAGCCCGGCTATTCCGTGGTCTCCTCGGTCTTCCTGATGTGCCTCAAGGACCGCGTGCTGGTCTTCGGCGACTGCGCCGTCAACCCCAACCCCTCCTCCCAGCAGCTGGCCGAGATCGCCGTGGCCTCCGCCGATACCGCCAAGGTCTTCGGCATCGAGCCCCGCGTGGCCATGCTCTCCTACTCCACCGGCACGTCCGGCAAGGGTGCCGACGTGGATGTGGTGGTGGAAGCCACGGCCCTGGCCAAGGAAAAGGCTCCCCAGCTCTCCCTGGAAGGCCCCCTGCAGTACGACGCCGCCATCGATCCCACCGTGGCCAAGACCAAGCTGCCCAACAGCAAGGTGGCCGGCAAGGCGACCGTCTTCATCTTCCCCGACCTCAACACCGGCAACAACACCTACAAGGCCGTGCAGCGCGCCGCTGAGGCCGTGGCCATCGGTCCTGTCCTGCAGGGCCTCAACAAGCCCGTCAACGACCTGTCCCGCGGCTGCACCGTGCCCGATATCGTGAACACCGTGGCCATCACCGCCATCCAGGCCGCTGCCGAAAAGCAGAAGTAGCACGGGCACGCGCCGGCCGCGCCCGGCATCCTGTCCGCAACCATCATATCAGGGACGGAGCCACGGCTCCGTCCCTCCATTCCCCCCCGACGAGGATCTCTCATGAAAGTACTGGTCATCAATGCTGGCTCTTCCTCCTGCAAATATCAGCTGCTGGAAATGGACACCGAGACCGTCCTGGCTTCCGGCCTGGCCGAACGCATCGGCCAGGGCGGCACGGGCAAGCTGACCCACAAGATCGCCCCCGACACCGACCACGAGGAAAAGATCGTGCGCGAAAGCGCCTTCCCCACCCATGTGGAAGCCATGGAACTGGTCATCTCCCTGCTGACCGATGCCGAAAAGGGCGTCATCAAGGACAAGAGCGAGATCTACGCCATCGGCCACCGCGTGCTGCACGGCGGCGAATCCATCACCGAGACCGTGAAGGTGGACGAGAACGTGAAGCAGATCATCCGTGACTGCTTCCCCCTGGGCCCCCTGCACAACCCCGCCAACCTCATGGGCATCGAAGTGGCCGAAAAGCTCTTCCCCGGCGTGCCCAACGTGGCCGTGTTCGACACCGAATTCGGCATGGCCATGCCGCAGGAAGCCTACATGTACGGCCTGCCCTACGAGATCTACGAAGAGATGCACATCCGCCGTTACGGCTTCCACGGCACCTCCCACAAGTACATCGCCAAGAAGACCGCCGAATACCTGGGCAAGCCCCAGTCCGAGCTGCGCTCCATCACCATGCACCTGGGCAACGGCTCTTCCATGAGCTGCGTGAAAGACGGCAAGTGCTTTGATACCAGCATGGGCCTCACGCCTCTGGAAGGCCTCATCATGGGCACCCGCTGCGGTTCCATCGACCCGGCCATCGTCCCCTTCATCATGGAAAAGAAGGGCCTGACCCCCGAGGAGATGGACACCCTGATGAACAAGAAGTCCGGTCTGCTGGGCCTGTGCGGCTTCACCGACATGCGTGACGTGCACAAGGAAGTGGAAAACGGCAACAAAAAGGCCGAACTGGCCCTCAAGATGCTGGTCCGCAGCATCAAGAAGACCCTGGGCGCCTACTTCTTCCTGCTGGGCGGCAAGGTCGATGCCCTGGTCTTCACCGCCGGCATCGGTGAAAACGACGACATCGTCCGCGCCATGGTCTGTGAAGGCCTGGAAGAGCTGGGCGTGCGCCTGAACCTGGAAGAAAACGGCACCCGCAAGCCCGGTGCCCGCACCATCTCCACCCCCGACAGCAAGATCAAGGTCCTCATCATCCCCACCAACGAGGAACTGCAGATCGCCCAGGCCACTATGGAAGTGCTGGCCTAAGACACAGATGCCGCAGGGGGGAGCCGCTTTCCCCTGCGGTGCAAAGCGGCCCCGCCCCGCGTTCCCCTTCCCCAAACCGCTCCCGGGAAGGCGCGTCCCGAGCACCTTCCTCCGTTCAAAGCAGAGCGGCAAGGGACGGGCGCGGCAGCGAAGGACGCATACGGAGCTGTGCCCGCCGCACCGGTACCTCGCTTCCCGGCGTCAACGACAGCTCCCACGATACGGAACGGGGCCGTCTCCCTCAGGAGACGGCCCCGTTTTCTTTTCCCTTCAGGGCAGAGCGGCACAGAAGCGGGGCACGGCCTTCCCCCGCATCAGCATCCGCCGGAGCCCCCCAATCCCAGATCGCGGAGCAGGTTGCTGACGGCCATATGGCCCATGGTGGCCACGGCGCCGCTGGTGGAGGACGAGCAGTGGGACCCCATGACCAGGTTGTCCAGGGCGTACCAGCGGGCGTCCTGCGGCGGTTCCTGCTCGAACACGTCCAGACCGGCGCCGTAGATGCGCTTCTGCTCCAGGGCCTCCAGCAGGGCGGGGCCGTCCACCAGCTCGCCTCGGGCGGTGTTGATGAGGATGGCGGTGGGCTTCATGAGGGCCAGCCGCGGGGCGTCCACCAGATGGCGGGTGCTGTCGTCGAGGCTGGTGTGCAGGCTGATGAAATCGGCTTCGCGGAAGATGCGTTCCAGACCGGCGCGTTCCACATGGTTCCCGGCGGCCCAGGCGTCATCCCAGGCGATGTCGTGCCCCAGCACCTTCATGCCGAAGCCCGCGCCGCAGCGGCGGGCCACCCGCTTGCCGACGGCGCCCAGGCCGATGATGCCCACGGTCTTGCCGTACAGGTCGATGCCGGTGATCTTGCTCCAGTCACGTTCGCGGCAGCGGCGGTCGATGAGGGCCACCTTGCGGGCCACGCCCAGCATGAGGGCCAGGGCGTAGTCGGCCACGGCCTCGCTGTTGGCGCCCACGGTGCGGGAGACCCTGATGCCGCGGGCCTCGCAGGCGGCCAGGTCGATATTGTCCAGGCCCACGCCGTACTTGGCGATGGCCCGGAGCCGGGGCGCGGCGGCCAGCACCGTGGCATCGACGGGGTCCACGCCCACGATCAGGCCGTCACAGTCGGCCAGCTTCTCGCACATCCGGGCAGCGGAGAGGATGGCGCCGGTATCGTTGCGCACGACGTCCAGCCCCGCGTCGCGGAGGATGTCGAAAAGTTCGGGATTGTTCTTGCCGAAGGATCGCGGGGTGGCCAGGACTTTCATGGCGGGGCTCCTTGTGGGGAAGGGGTGGACGGGGCGGGAGGCCCGTTGCGCGCATGCCGCCCCGGCCGGCAGGGACGGGGCAGGCGGGGGCGGCGGTCCGTGCCCCTGTCCTGCGGCATGGGGGACGGCGGGCCTGCACGGACGGGGCCTGCGTCCTGAACCTAGCCCAGCGGGCGGATTTGTCAATGACGGGCGCTGCCGCCGGCAGGTGCCCGTTTTCCTTTGCCTTGCGGGCCTCTGCCGTGTACAATGCGCGAAAAAACATGACGCAGGTGATTATGAGCATTCTTCAGGACACTCCTTCTTCCGACGCCATGCAGCGCCTGGATTCCGTGGTCGACCGTCTTTGCCATCCCGAATCCCTGGACAAGGTCTGGCACTGTTCGGCCCGCGGCATGGCCATGCCTTCCCTGGACAGGCTGAGCGAGATCATGGATCGCCTGCGGGCAGCGCTGTTCCCCGGCTATTTCGGGGCCGCGCGCGTCTGGCGCGAATCCATGCGCCATCATCTGGCCGCCAACCTGGACAGCGTCTACCGGCTGCTGGCCGAGCAGATCCAGCGCGGCATCTCCTTCTCCTGCACGGGCGAGGGCGAGGGCTGCCAGAACTGCGAGCGCAACAGCCGCGAGCTGGCGCTGGCCTTCATGGACAAGCTGCCGGACATCCGCCACAAGCTGGCCGGGGATGCCCAGGCGGGCTACGAAGGCGACCCCGCGGCCACCAGCCCGGGCGAGACCATCTTCTGCTATCCCTCCATGTACACCATGGTGCATCACCGCATCGCCCACGAGCTCTACAGCCTCAAGGTGCCGCTGATCCCGCGCATCATCTCCGAGATGGCCCACTCGCGCACGGGCATCGACATCCATCCCGGGGCCACCATCGGCAACGATTTCTTCATCGACCACGGCACGGGCGTGGTCATCGGCGAGACCTGCATCATCGGCAACAGCTGCCGCCTCTACCAGGGCGTGACCCTGGGCGCGCTCTCCTTCCCCAAGAACGCCGACGGCACCCTGACCAAGGGCATCCCGCGCCATCCCATCCTGGAAGACCGGGTGACGGTCTACGCGGGCGCCACCATCCTGGGCCGCGTCACCGTGGGCCGGGGCGCGGTCATCGGCGGCAATGTCTGGATCACGGACGACGTGCCCGCCGGGGCCAAGGTCACGCAGGAGCGGCCGTCATGAGGCCCGCGCGCAAGGGGCGGCCCTTCCTGCCGCTGCTTCTGCTGGCGGCGATGGTGCTGGCGGCCTGCCTGAGCGGCTGCGGCACGGAGGTCAAGGCCAAGGGACAGATGATCGGCGGCGTCTCCATGGGACGCGGCCTGTAACAGCGAGGTCGGGATCATGCGTACTCTGGTACAGGGTGGTCTGGTGGTGCGCCATGACGGCGTGCGCAAGGCCGATGTCTTGTTGGAGGACGAACGTATCGTGGAAGTGGGCGAGGGCCTTTCCGCTTCCGGCGCCTGCGTGGTGGACGCCACGGACTGCTATGTGCTGCCCGGCGGTGTGGATGCCCAGGTGCGTCCCGCCGGGGCGGGGCTGGGCGGACTGGCCCGGGCCGCGCTCATGGGCGGCACCACCAGCCTGGGCGTGCTGCCGCCGTGCGACGGCTCCGCGCCGGTCACGGACGGCCTGCCCGTGGATGTGGTCGTGCACGCCGACGCCGCCGGGGAACTGCCGGATGCGGCGGCCTGCGCGGCCTTCCCCGCGTCGCTGCTGACGGCCGCCGATGCCTGCATGCGCCTGCGCGACCTCAGGGCCCGGGACATGCTGCCGCTGGCCGCCTGCGGTCTGGAGCCCGTGGGCAGGGGCATGCGCGCCCGTCTGGAGGCCGAAGGACAGCGGGACGTGCAGGTCTGGCCGCAGGTCTTCCCCGCCTATGCCGAAGAAACGGCCGTGCGTCTGGCGCTGACCCTGGCCCATGCCGCGGAAAGCCCCCTGTGCCTAGGCCCGGTCTCGTCGGCACGCGCCCTGACGGCGCTTTCCGGCGGGCACGGCTGTGGCCGTGTCCATGCCTGCACGGCGCCGCGCTATCTGCTGCTGGATGCCGCCAGCTACGGCGAGGGCGCGGCCGAGGGCCTGAAGTATGTCTGCATGCCGCCCCTGCGCGCCCCGCGCGACGGGCGCCTGCTGTGGGACGCCCTTGCCCGCGGCCTGCTGGATCATGTGGTCTCCGCCCATGACGAGGTCAGCTACGCCCGCAAATGGGCCACCGGCCGGGAATCGGTCTTTGCCTGCCCGCAGGGCATGCCCGGCGTGGAGACGCGCCTGCCCCTGCTGTTCTCGGAAGGCGTGCGCAAGAGCCGCCTGACCCTGCCGCGCTTCGTGGACGTGGCCTGCACCACGCCCGCCCGTCTGCTGGGCCTGGGCGGGCGCAAGGGCCGCCTGGACGCCGGTTTCGATGCCGACGTGGTGGTGCTGGACCCGGCCTGCCGCCGGGAACTGAGCGCCCGCGAGCTGCATCAGGGCGACTATACTCCCTATGAAGGCCTTGAGGTGCAGGGCTGGCCGCGCCATGTCTGGGCGCGGGGCCGCCGCATGGTCACGGACGGTGCCTGGAGCGGCCCGGAGCAGGGCGGCACCGGCCCGGCCGCCTGAGGGACGTTTTTACCGGCGCGGCATCCCTGACGGGGGTGCCGCGCCTTTTTTGCTTTGGCGGCGCACTTGGCAGAGTGCGCCTTGCCGGGTATAAGAACGCTTCGCACCCCTGTTGCGGAGCGCGGCTGACGGCTGTGCCGCCGCAGGCAACGGGAGGCACGGCCCCTGCCGGCCGGGCGGGACGCCGGGAGAC
>OGXX01003882.1_pt1 | contig 12060 bp, 12 predicted proteins | sample 1576301 | NCBI WGS metagenome assembly OGXX01 (sample SAMEA3541469, study PRJEB24748) | human gut metagenome | biome: human gut; feature: human-associated habitat; material: faeces | place: China | collected 2012 | reverse complement strand
CGCCGCGTGAGCGTTGGCAACCGTCTGTTCGATCAGGCCTTCCGGCAGCGGCTGCGGATTCTGGCTGTGCTGGACATACATCAAAAATTCAATGTTGCCCTCCGGCCCCTTAATGGGCGAAAAATCCAGTCCCGCCGGGGTAAAGTGGTTCGCCATGGCGTAACCCTGCGCCATATGTAGCACCTCGGCATGGGTAGCGGGTTCCCGCACAACGCCTTTTTTACCTACTTTTTCGCGTCCGGCTTCAAACTGGGGCTTCACCAGACAGACGCCGACGGCATCCGGCGTACAGATAGTATCCGCCACCGGGAAGATATGTTTGAGCGAGATAAAGGAAACATCCACGCTGAAAAACGCGATTTTGTCCCCCAGCATATCCGGGGTAACATTGCGGATGTTTGTGCGCTCCATATTGACCACGCGCTCATCGGTGCGCAGGCTCCACGCCAGCTGGCCATAGCCCACATCCACGGCGTACACTTTGACTGCGCCATTTTTGAGCATACAGTCGGTAAAGCCGCCTGTCGATGCGCCAATATCCATGCAGACCTTGCCATCCGGCCGCATGGGGAACACCTGCATGGCTTTTTCCAGCTTGAGGCCGCCGCGGCTGACGTAACCGATATCATGGCCGCGCACTTCCACTTTGGCGTCCTCAGCAATCATTTCACCGGCTTTGTCCACTTTCTGCTCATTGACAAAGACAATACCGGACATGATCAGTGCTTTGGCGCGCTCCCGGCTTTGGGCATAGCCGTTTTGGCAAAGGTATTGATCCAGACGAATTTTCATTGATGAACAACCTTTCGGTTCACTTATTTCAGTTACGGGTCAACACGTCCTGGGCCAGAGTATGAGCATCCAAGCCCTGGTCCCGGCGCAGCTGCGGCACTGTGGCGTGCAGCAGATGGGTGTTATCTACCCCGCGCAGGATAAAGCGGCCCTGCCAGCCTGCTGCCTGCAGGGCAGTGCAAAGCTGCTGGCCAATACCGCCCGTTGCCACGGATTCTTCTGCAAACAGGATGGTTTTATAGTTGGAAAGCTGGCGGCAGAGACCATCCGGCAAGGGATAAACCTGCACCAGCTTACAGCAGTCCGCTGCCATTCCCTGGTGGCGCAGCAGTTCCGCCGCGGCAAGAATCTCCTCGGTTTCAGCGCCATAACTGACAAGAACGGTATCGGCCTTGTCCGCACCGCACAGCATATCATAGGGTTTGCCGGTGCATCCAAGGGCCGCCAGAGCCGGCTTTTCTTCTCCGCGGGCATAACGGATGGCGCGGGGGCCGCGCATGGTTTTGACCAGTGCTTCCAGCCAGTATTCCAGTTCCGCATAGTTGCACGGAGAATACACCGGGATGCCGATTTGGCTGAAATAGCCGGTATCATAAATGCCCTGGTGGGTCTCGCCATCGCCCGGCACAAGGCCAGCACGGTCCACGGCAAACAGCACATCCAGATGCATCAGGTTCACATCATGAATCATCTGGTCATAAGCGCGCTGGAAGAAGGTGGAGTAGATAGCCACAACCGGCAGCATGCCTTGGCTGGCAAGGCCCGCCGCAAAGGTTACGGCGTGCTCTTCCGCCATGCCAACGTCAAAAAAGCGTTCCGGAATGGCGTGGTAGAAGAAGTTCAGGCCAGTGCCGTATTTCATAGCTGCCGTAATGGCGCACAGGTTAGGCACTTCCCTGCCCAGGGCCGCCAGCTTGTTGCCGAATCGGTTGGAGAAAGAATCCTTGGGCGACATTTCCGGATTTGTCAGGTGATCCAGATCAAACGCGGAAACGCTGTGGAACTCGCCGGGGTTTTCTTCCGCCGGTTTCAGACCCTTACCCTTTTGGGTAACAATATGCAAAAACACCGGGGAATACTGTTCCTGCAGGTTGGTAAAGATCCGGGTCAGCTCGGTAACATCGTGGCCATCCACCGGGCCAACGTACTGGAACCCCATTTCCTCGAACATTGTGGAGTGGTAAATGCCGCGGCGGATGATCTTTTTCCCTTCCTGCAGCACCTCTACCAGAGCAGTGCCCACTGCGGGGATACACTCCAGCGCGGTTTCCATATGAGCCTTAACCCGGAAATACTTTGGGTCTGTGCGTAGTTTGGTTAGATAATTTGCCATCTGACCGACATTTTTGGAGATGGACATTTTGTTATCGTTCAGCACCACAATCAGGTTGTTCAGGTTGCTGACGTTGTTCATGCCCTCATAGACCATGCCGCCGGTGAACGCGCCATCCCCGATGATGGCAACGACCTTGCCGGGTTCTTTTTTCAGATTTTTGGCGCGTGCCACACCGATGGCGGTGGAAAGCGCCGTGCTGCCGTGCCCCGCAATAAAGGTATCACAGTCGCTTTCCTGCGGGGAGGGAAAGCCCGAAAGGCCGTCCACCTGGCGCAGATGGGCGAAGCCCTCCCGGCGGCCGGTCAGCAGCTTGTGGGTATAGCACTGGTGACCGACATCGAACAAAATTTTATCCTGCGGCAGAGTCAGCGCACGGTGCAAAGCCACCGTAAGTTCCACCACGCCCAAGTTGGACGAAAGGTGCCCGCCGGTAGAGGAAACACTTTCAATCAAAAAATTGCGGATATCCTCACACAGAAGCGGAAGTTCCTGCTGCGGCAGTTTTTTTACATCCCCGTTTTTCTGGATTTTATCCAGATAAGGATATTTCATGATCACATACCTCGTTTGCTCTGTTTTTACACCATTGGCATCAAAAGGCCAACAGCAATGCCAAAAATGGCACCTGTAAGAACCTGGATGGGGGTATGACCCACCATTTCTTTCAGTTTTTTATCTCCCAAAAAGGGCATGGCATCTGATTCACGATCCATCCATTCGCTCAGCATGCGGTTCAGAATCTTGGCCTGCTCGCCCGTTTCCCGGCGCACACCCATTGCGTCATACATTACAATAATGGCCAAAACCAGCGCCAGGGCAAACTCCGTGGAGCCTGTGCCGCAGTAGCGCCCGGTGGCAACCAACAGCGCACATACCGTTGCGGAGTGTGCACTGGGCATGCCCCCTGCGCCCCACAGGCGTTCCGGGATAAATTTGCCAAGGATAATCAGGTTCAGAATTACTTTGGTGAACTGTGCCAGCAGCGAGCTGATGACCGCCGTTACCAGCACATAATTCCAGCTCAGCGCTTCGCGCAAAAGCGTCATCATGGTAGTTTTCTCCTCACACCGGGCCAAACAGGCGGGTTCCCGGCAAAGCTGCCGGGCAGTGGGCCGCACCGCCTGCCCTGCTGTAATATGTTACTTGCTGCGGGTCAGCAGCTCCACTGCCATCTCGCGCAAAAAGTCTGCTTCCGGGCCAAGATCCGCCAGGGCAGCCAGGGCAGCATCATTATGCTGCTTTGCCAGGCTGCGGGCACCTTCCAGCCCATACAGGGTGATAAAGGTCGTTTTGTCGTTTTCGGCATCGCTGCCAACAGGCTTGCCCAGTTCTTCCGTCGTGGCGGTCACATCCAAAATATCATCCACGATCTGGAACACCAGCCCCAGCTCCGCGGCATAATGCTGCAGGACAGTGCACAGGGCATCGTCCGCCTGAGCGGCATCGCAGCCAAGGTCCACACCGGCAATAATCAATGTGCCGGTCTTGTGGGCATGCAGTTCCAGCAGCTCGCTTTCGCTGGCGTGCACGGTTTCGTAATGCTTATCCAGTTCCTGGCCATACAACATACCGCGTGCCCCGGCTGCTTTGGCCAGGTGGGCCGCCGCCTGCACCCGGCTTTGGGGGTGGGTCGGCGCGTTGGCAACAGCTTCAAAGGCTGCTGTAACCAGGGCATCCGCCGCCAGCAGGGCGGTTGCTTCGCCATATTGCTTATGGCAGCTCAGGCGGCCGCGGCGATAATCATCATTATCCATGCAGGGCATGTCATCGTGAATCAGGGAATAGCAGTGCAGCATTTCCAGCGCCGCGGCATAGTCGGCTGCAGTTGCGGTATCGCCGCCCGCCAGCTGGCAGGCAGCCAGCACCAGCACGGCGCGCACACGCTTGCCGCCGCCCAGCAGGCTGTAACGCGCTGCCTGGCTGATTTGGGCTTTTACCGGCAGATAAACATCGCACAGTTCGTTCAGGCGCTGCTCCGCCTGCTGTACAAAGGCTTTATACTGCTGTTGATAACGTTCCTGTTCCATGGGGAAAAGCCTCCTTATCCTGCGGGTTCACTCATCCGCGCCGGGCTGTGCCAGCGATGCGTCGATCTCTTCGATCTGTAATTTTGCCTTGTCCAGCGCTGTGTTGCAGTACTGGATCAGCTGGGCAGCTTCGGCATACAGTTTAACGGATTGGTCCAGCGTTGTGGTTTCATCCTGCATTTTTGCCAAAAGCTCCTGCAGGCGCTGGAGCCCTTCTTCAAAGGTTTTAGGTGCTCTCATCGGTTTGCTCCTTTTTCAGGGTTCCCCTGAGTGGGTGCCACGGCATCCACCGTACACTGTGCGGCTGCATTGCTGCCGATAACAGTGATCTTCTGCCCCGGCTTCAGATGTTCTGTTGTCAAGCAGCGGCCGCGGGCATCCGCGACCATGGTATAGCCGCGTGCAAGGACTGCATATGGATTCAGTGACGCTGCCACCGCAGCAGCGGTGTGCAGCCCCTGGGTGCAGGCAGCTGCCTTTTGGGCTGCAACGGCCTGTATCTGTGCTGTCGCTTGCCGCAAAAGCTGCGCACGAGCGTCAATTCCTGTTTTTTCGTTCTGCATGGCTGCAGCCGGGGAAATGATGTTGAATTTATTATAGCACATTTCCAGGCGGGACTGTATATTTTTTTGAATATTTTGTTGTAAAATGAATATTTCGTGCCGCACCTGTGCCTGATCCGGCACGCAGAGTTCCGCCGCTGCGGAAGGCGTAGGAGCACGCAGGTCAGCCACATAATCCAGAATTGTGGTATCAATTTCATGCCCGACCGCAGAAACGACTGGCTTTTTACAGGCATAGGCTGCGCGGGCAATGCGCTCACTGTTGAACACCCACAAATCCTCTTTGCTACCGCCGCCGCGGGTGATTAAAATTATATCCGGGCGCGGGTCTGCATCCAGGCGGCGGATGCCATCCACAATGCTCTTTTCCGCTTCCAGCCCCTGCACACTGACGGGGGCCAGCAGCAGTTTGACCATCGGCCACCGCCGCGTGATGATGTGGATCACATCCTGCAATGCCGCACCGGTTTTGGATGTGACCAGCCCGATACACTGCGGCATAGGCGGCAGCGGGCGTTTGTGGTCAGCATCAAACAGGCCTTCGGCAGAAAGCTTTTTCTTCAGCGCATCAAAGGCCATCTGGGCCGCACCGGCGCCAAAGGGGCGCATATAATCGCAATACAGCTGGAATGCGCCGTCCCGCTCATACAGCGTTGCCCGGCCATACGCCAGCACCAGCATGCCGTTTTCCGGCGCAAAGCCCAACAGACGCGCTTTATCTCGGAACATCACACACTTGATGGCGGCGTTTTCATCTTTCAGGGTAAAGTAGCAGTGGCCGCTTTTGTAATGGCGCGTAAAGTTGGAAACCTCGCCGCAGACGATGAGGTTATTCAGTGGTTCGCACTGCTCCAGCACCTGTTTAGCCAGCAGGTTCAGGGTGGTTACATTGATGTATTCGGCCATGCATTGATCTCCCTTGCCGCCAGGATGGACACGCCGATGGCATTATCGCTGGCAAACTTGCCGGGCACAAAATAGGCGTACTGCATCCGTTTTGTGATATAATCCCGCACGATCTCGCTGCTCATCACGCCGCCTGCAAACACCACGGGCAGACCGGGGTTCCGCTCCAGGGCAGCAGCGGCCATGCGGCGCAGGGTTTCTGCCACGCAGAGCAGGCAGTACTTACTGACATATTCCGGGCTTTTGCCCTCTGCCAGCAGCTTTTCGCACTGGTTCTGCAAGCCGGAAAGGCTGCAGGTTGTGCCGCGCACGCTGACTTTGGGTTTGATGTTCTCGGTGCAGGCTGCCGCCAGCTGGCTGACATAGATGCCCGCCGGGAACGCATAGCCCAGCCGCACGCCAAGGCGGTCCACTGCCTGGCCCGCGTACAGGTCGCTGCTGGTGCCAATGCAGGTAATGCTGTCCGGCCCCTTGCAGTGCAAAAGGTCAGTGGTTCCACCGGACACATGGAACACCAGCTCTTCTTTGCCGAACAGGTCTGCCCCGCTGGCCGCAAAAAGGGCCGCGGAGATATGCCCCTGCTGGTGGGTTGTTTGAACCAGCGGAATGCCTTTGGCCGCGCAGAACGCTGTGGCCGCACTGACGCCCGCCAAAAAGCATGGCATATAGGAGCCATCCACCGGGCGGGGCCTGGCGGATACGCCGACAGCTTCGATCTGCGTCAGGTTCACCTTTTGGCCCAGTTCTGCCAGCATTTCCGGCAGGGCGGCGGTATGGTGGAACAGCGCATCGCTCTGGCGCAGGCCCAGTTGACCCTCCCGCACGGGCAGGAAGCGTTTGCAATCGCAAACAACCTCTCCGGCGTTTGTGTCAAACACGGCCAGAGAGGTTGCGTAATTGCTTGTATCGATGCCCAGCGTTCTCATTCTTCGGCGGGCTTATCCTGCGCCCGTGCCACGGTGCCAAGCAGGCCGTTGACGAACTGATAGTCCTTGTCAGAGCCATACTTTTTAACCAGTTCAACGGCTTCGTTGATGGCAACGCTGGTCTTTTTTTCTTCGCCGTACATCATTTCAGCCAGGGCCACACGCAGGGCTACCAGGCTGACACGCGGAACGCGGGCAATGGTCCAGCCTTTGAGGTTTGCACGGATCACATCATCAATTTCTTCCGAATGGGCTTCCATATCGCGCAGAATGCGCAGGGAAAACTCATCCAGCGGATGCTCGTGGCTTTCGGGCTGGTTCAGCAGCACCGGCTGCGGATCATCCGGGTGGAAGGTTGCGGAAAAAGCCGCAAGAAAAGCATTTTCGCGTGCTTCGCGGCGAGTAAGATTCTGTTCCATTGTCACTGTTCCCATCTTTCAATTATTTATGCTGGTCTGCGGCAGGCTCTTCCAGCCCGGCAACGATCACATCCACACGGGAAACCGTAATGCCGGTCATATTCTGGATGGTCTGCTTGACGTTTTCCTGCACTTTGGCGCAGACAGGCATAATTTTGCTGCCGTACTTGGCAATTACATGCACCTGCACCACAGCAACGCCATCGCTTAAATCCACCGTAACAGGCTTTTGCAGGCTGGCTTTGCTCAGCAACCCGCGCACGCTCTGCATGCTGCCGGAAGAAACATCAGCCACGCCATCAATTTCCAGTGCGGCCAGTTTGGCGATCTTGGCTACGACCTCATTGGAGATCTGCAGGCTGCCATCAATGCTGTTGCGTACATCCATAACTCTATCCTCCCGCTGCCGGGTAAGCCGGCAGAATTGAATGGTTGTGATATTTGTTAATAGCTTACCACAATTTTGTACTGTTTGCAAGCAGTGTACCGTGGCTAACAGCCCGCCCGCAAAATAAAATCCAGCGGAGCCAGGGCGAGGGATAGAACACGAGATATTCCCTGCATGAAAATGCACCTGCCCGGCAGCAAAAAGCCAGAGCAAATGGCCGAAAACAACCGTTCCGCTCTGGCTTTCTGATTTTGATGATTGGCTGTGTTTATCTTTTGCGGCCATCTTATTTAGCGTATCCGTTTTGCAGCGCAGCAAAACGCCTTATCATAAACCATACTGCCGGCAGTTTTTATTTCTGTTCATCAGTTTCTTCCGGCGCGTTTTCCAGTTCCTGGTGGCGTTTTTTATACACCGAAATTGCCGCCTGCATCAGCGTAAAGGTGAACACGACCGTAATAACGCCGGTCACACCAGCAACAGCCAGGCTATGGGTCGCAAACATCACGACCGCTGCGAAAAGCACACCACCGACCAGGCTGCCCACAATGCTGGTGCTAAGGCTGGCCTTGATGTGGCGGTCCCAAATGCCATTGCGCAGGCATTCTTCCAGCGTGTAAAGGCACGCGGCCATAAACACGATCCATTCCCCTGCCATCTGGCTGATGTCCGCCTGCATCATAAGCTGGAATATTATAACGGCAAACAGGCCCCACCACATCAGCCAGAAGCCGTGGCTTTCAATTTTGCGCAGGGTCTGTTCCTGCATTTCGTCCAGCTGGTTCTTTTTGCTGAAAATATTTTGTTTCATTTATGGTTCCTCCCAGAACAGTTCGTCCAATGTTTTGCCAAGTGCCTTGCAGATCGCGCGGCACAGGTTGATGGTGGGGTTATACTCCCCTTTTTCAATCGCGTTGATGGTCTGGCGCGAAACGCCGACGGCTTCGGCCAAAGCGGCCTGTGTCATATCTTTTTCGGCACGGGCAGCTTTCAATTTCAGGTTTTTGGGCATATGGCTCCCCTTTTCTTGCATCCTTTTGTGGCAACTCCTTGCTTTGCTGCTATGATTGAAGTATAGCATGTGCCTTACATTATGTCAAGTATATATTGCATTTTGTCATCTTGTAAATTGCCGCTTCTTGCCTTTCCCGGGTGGCTATGCTATCATGGTACCAGTGCTATTTTATTATGATTAAGGGGGCTACCCATGAAATACGGATTTTTGCACACAGCAGCCGTCAGCCCTGCGCTGCATGTTGCTGACTGTGCCTACAATACGCAGCAGATCATTGCCGCCATGCGCGCACAGGCTGTTGCCGGAACCAAACTGCTCTGCCTGCCGGAGCTTACCCTGACCGGCTATACCTGCAGCGATCTGTTTTTGCAGGAAACACTGTGCCGCGGCGCCGAGGATGGGCTGATTCAGATTCTCGATGCCAGCAAGGAACTGGACGTGGTGGCGTTGGTTGGCCTGCCGGTGCGCCATAACGGCAAGCTGTACAACTGTGCAGCGGTTGTTTGCAAGGGGCAACTGTTGGGCCTTGTACCCAAAACCTACCTGCCCAATTACGGCGAGTTTTACGAGCGCCGCCATTTTGTGCCAGGCCCAAAAGATGCGTTTGAAATCACCTTTGCCGGGCAGCGCACTCTGTTTGGCACCAACCTGCTGTTTGCCTGCCGCGAGATGCCGGAGTTTGTGCTTGGGGTGGAAATCTGCGAGGACCTTTGGGCCCCTGTGCCCCCCAGCTGTAGCCATGCGCTGGCCGGGGCAACGGTGGTTGCAAACCTTTCTGCCAGCGATGAAACGGTAGGCAAAGCTGCCTACCGCCGGGAGCTGGTGGCTGGGCAGAGCGCCCGCCTGCTGTGCGGTTATGTGTATGCTGACGCCGGGCACGGTGAAAGCACCACCGATATGACCTTTGCCGCCCACAATCTGATTGCGGAAAACGGTACACTGCTGTGCGAGGCCGAGCCTTTCGCCAACGGTACCGCCACAACCGAGCTGGACCTTGGCCGCATGGTGCAGGAGCGTATCCGCAACACGACCTTTGTGCCGGATGCCGCCGGATATACGACCATCAGCTTTGATTTGGAAGTGGCAGAAGCACCGCTGACGCGGTTTGTTTCCCCCACGCCATTTGTGCCGCAGAATGATGCTGCTCGCGCCGAGCGCTGCGAGCTGATTTTGCGCATCCAGGCTGAGGGCCTTGCCAAGCGTATGGAGCACACCCACGCCAAGTGCGCTGTTGTGGGTATTTCCGGCGGGTTGGATTCCTGCCTGGCTTTGCTGGTTGCCGTGCGCGCCTGCAAGGTGCTGGGCCGTGACCCCAAGGACATTATTGCCATTACCATGCCCTGCTTTGGAACTACCAAGCGCACCCGCTCCAACGCGGAGATTCTGTGCGAAGCACTGGGCGTCAGCTTTACCGAAATCAACATTACCAACACGGTGGAAAGCCACTTTGCCGATATCGGCCAAGACCCGCACACCTATGATGTGACCTTTGAAAACTGCCAGGCCCGTGTGCGCACGCTGGAATTGATGGATTACGCCAACAAGAACGGCGGCTTTGTGATCGGCACCGGAGATTTGAGCGAGCTGGCCCTCGGCTGGGCCACCTACAACGGCGACCACATGAGCATGTACGGCGTGAATGCAGATGTACCGAAAACACTCGTGCGCCACATCGTGCGCTACGCAGCCGACGCGGCGGAAAATGAAGCCCTGCGTGCTGTGCTGCTCGACATTCTCGACACCCCCGTCAGCCCCGAGCTGCTGCCGGCAAAGGAAAACGGTGAGATCGCCCAGCAGACGGAATCGCTCGTCGGCCCCTACGAGCTGCACGATTTTTACCTGTACTACGTGCTGCGCTTCGGCTTCGGACCGGCGAAGATCTACCGGCTCGCGCGCCACGCGCTCGGCGACCGCTATCCGGACGATGTGCTGCTGCACTGGCTGAAGAATTTCTACCGCCGCTTCTTTGCCCAGCAGTTCAAGCGCAGCTGCCTGCCCGACGGACCGAAGATCGGCTCGGTCACGCTCAGCCCCCGCGGCGACTGGCGCATGCCAAGCGACGCCTGTGCCGCCGTGTGGCAGGCGGAGCTTGCGCAGCTGCAATAAGACAAAGCCCCGCACCGCGCCGGTGCGGGGCTTTGCGCGTCCAAGAGCACATTCCAATACACTGTTTCTGATTTGTAGATTTTCATTTATTCCATGGATAAGGATCCGGATCTGGAATGGGGTGGCTGCGCCGGTAGCTCTCAAATGTTCTGGAATAGCTGAATCTATCAACGAAAGAAACATATTTCCGTGGTATGTATTCTTCAATATAATCCACATATCTGTCAAGGCGTTCGTCAGCCGTTCGGAGGTAGGAAGACGCCTCCAGGATAGATCTGTTTGCAGCCGACAGACTTTTCTGCACGCATTGCAGATGATACCCGAGCAAGCAGCAGGATGCAGTAAGCACAACCACCAGTACCGAGAGGGTAAGAATGACCGGCTTCTGCGAGACGCGGCGCGGGTTGTTCTCCTTGACAGGCTGCTCCGGCTGCACGCTCTTGGCTTTCGGGAGCTGGATCATTTCGCCCATTTTGGCTTCTTCCCGGTTTTCTTGCCGCTCTGCCGGTTCTTCTGCAGCAGCGCCGTCTGCCACCAGAGAAGCAGACTTTGGCTCTTCTCCGGTGTCAGCGACGCTTGGCAAAGGCGCATGTTTCCTGTCATATGCTTTGCAGCAGGAACGCGCGGCGTAGCAGGCGACGGCGAAAAGCAATATGGTGGGGATTGCTCCGAGGAGAACACCTGCGTAAGCGAGCCCTGTGGTGATCGCGCTGCTTACGAACAGAAAGCCGAGCCAAATCAGGCACTTGATCAACGTGTTTTTGAACGCCATAATGGCACCTCCGTTCATAGTTGACTATGACTGTATTTGTTTTTCCTCAATAATAATCAGGTGATGTCCATAGGGGGCTCTTCTATGGAACCCGGCATATCACTTGCATTGTAAATGTAATGCAAATTAAAATCTTCCTTCAAGAAAAATTTACACTTCACCACTTGACCTCAAGCCAGCTTCAGGGAGTATGATGATTACAAAGCATCCAATCGGAGGTAAGCGATATGCGTTCTCTCATCCTTTACTACACCTACCACGGCAACACGCAGCGCATCGCCGAGCGCATCCACGCGGCCATCGGCGGCGACATTGCGCGCATCGACACCGTCGCGCCCTACACCGGCGACTATGACGACGTGGTCGCGCAGGGCGAGCGCGAGGTCAAGCGGGGCTACCTGCCGCCGCTCAAGCCGATGGACATCGACCTCGACCGCTACGACACGGTCGTGCTCGGCACGCCCGTCTGGTGGTACACCTGCTCCCCCGCCATGCGTGCCTTTCTGACTGCGCATGACCTCAGCGGCAAGACCGTCTACCCCTTTGCCACGAATGGCGGCTGGCTCGGCCGCTCGATCCGGGACATGCGGGCGCTGTGCCCGGGCGCGGCGTTCCGGCCGGGGCTGGACGTGCACTTTGACGACACAACGCAGCGCACACCGGACGCGGACGTCGACCGCTGGATCGCAGCCATTCACGACTGAGGGGGGGATCTTTGCGGGTTCTGAATCCCCGCCGCGCGCAAAGCGCTGCTATTTACTTGTATTTTCTCCAAAAATGTGCTATCTTTTTGGTAAGCGGCCGCTGAGC
>OGXX01003879.1_pt1 | contig 12070 bp, 10 predicted proteins | sample 1576301 | NCBI WGS metagenome assembly OGXX01 (sample SAMEA3541469, study PRJEB24748) | human gut metagenome | biome: human gut; feature: human-associated habitat; material: faeces | place: China | collected 2012 | reverse complement strand
GCTTGCAAAAGCCGGGCTGTTCGTTTATCGAAGTTTAAGTTTTTAAGTCTACTGAAAGGGAGATTTTACATCTCGCGCAGTTTGATGCTCTCTCCCAACATGATCAGGGCGGTACGGAACCACTCGTTAATCCTTGCTTTCATACTAAATAATTTTAAATAATTCTTAAAATATTTTATCATTTAAGACAAGGCAAAAGTACTACGGCAAAAGCAAACTTCCAAATATTTTATTAAGATTTTTTAAGAAATATGTAAATTTTTTGAATAAACCCCTTATTCCTCCACCTCTACCCCCAGCAGCCGCACCAGGTCAACCGCCTGCAATGCGTTAATTTTCAAACCCTTTAATTCAAACGAATCGACCTCGCCGACCCGCATGCCGCGGATGTCGGAATCGGCGAACGAAAGCCCGCGCAGGCGCGTGCCGCGGAATTCGCCCTGCGTCAGGTCGCAGCGCGAAAAGGCGACCTTCTCCAGGCGGCACTCGTCGAACACGGCACCCCGCATGACTCCCTGCCCGTGCGCCACGAAACGCAAGCGCCCCAATGCGAAATTGGCGAATTCCGCCTTGCAGCGCTCGAAGGCCACATGCTGCATCGTCGCCTCGGAGAGGTTCGTCCCCATGAGCTTGCAATCCAGGAACTCCACCCGCTGAAAACTGCACCCCGTCAGGTCGGCGTTCGACAGGTCGCAGTTCCGGAAGGTCACATCCGTGAAATGCGATCCGCGCAGCGTGCACGCCGGGAAAAGGCAGCCCGCGAAAAGGCACGACTGCACCCAGATATGTTCCCGGTCAAGGTGCGGGAAAACAATGCTGCGGAAAATGCCTCCGGCAATCTCTTCGCCTTCGGTCAACGCCCTGCCATCGGTATGTTCCACGGGATCGGCGGCCGGGACTGGTCTGGTTATCTGCATCTTTAAGTTCAGTAAACGGCCACCCGTATCCCCGCCTGCAAAGCCGCGTACGGAAGGGTCGCCGCAGCAAAGGTAAGAATTTATCCCGGAAGGCCGCGCCCTTCTCCGCCACGCTCGCGCCGTTTTGCGCATACGGAAAATAATTCCTATCTTTGGGTCGCCTTTCACCCGAACGATTCATGAAAAAGGGATACAGAACCATTTTGACGGCCTGTATGCTGTTGATAGCATATACCGCCGCGGGGCAGCAACCCGAGAAGGACATGGACGCCTTCCCCTCGACCGAGGAAGCCCTGTCCCAGATCGGAAGCGCCGCAGCCCGCTCCCCGAAACAGCCTGCCGACACCGCAGCCCTCACATCGCCTGCCCAACGCAAAGGCTTCATACGCCGCATCATCGACTATTACAGCCGTTCGAATATCGACCGTACGTTCGAAAAGAAAATCGACTGGAGCATCGTCCCCGGCCCGAACTATTCGTCGGATGTCGGCTTCGGCATCGGGTTCCTCGTGGCGGGGCTTTACCGAATAGACCGCACGGACTCCGTGACCGCCCCGTCGAATATCTCGATCTACGGCAACGTCACGACCGAAAAATTCGTCCTGCTCCGCTTCTCGGGCGACAACATCTTCAACCACAACAAACAACGCCTGAGCTACGCCGGGGCCTTCGTCTATTTTCCGGGTGCCTTCTACGGCGTGGGCTACAACGCCGGCGCGGAGGGCTACGCACAGGAGCTCACCACCACGATGGGCATCTTCCGCATCTCCTACTGCACGGCGCTCGCCGGACGCTTTTACATCGGCGTCAGCGGGGGCATCGACTACACCGGGGCGAAGTACAAAGACACGGGGATGGTCGCCTATATGAATAATGTCAAAGCCGACGTAGACGCCGGGAAGCCGGTTCCGGGTGGCAGGATGGGCGAACTCTACACCCTCTGGCAGGAGGGGCGCTACGACCCGGCCAAGCAGGATCCCTTCTCGAATTACATTACCGAATCGGGCGACAATCCGAACGCCTTCAACACCAGCCTCGGCCTCTTCGCCCAATACGACACGCGCGACGTGACGTTCAACGCCTCGAAGGGCATCTTCATCAAGGCCGAAGCCAAGTGGTACCCCGAATGGCTGGGCAATACGCGCCGCAACTTCGGACGCTTCACCCTGACCTTCGACTTCTACCGGAAACTCTGGAAAGGCGCCATCTTCGCCTACGACCTCTACGCCGACTTCACGGCCGGCACCCCTTCGTGGCACATGTACGCCAAGATGGGCGGCATGGAACGCATGCGCGGCTACTACGAAGGGCGCTACCGCGACAAAAGACTTGTCGAGACGCAGATCGAGCTGCGCCAGAAAATCTACCGCCGCCACGGCATCGTGGCCTGGATCGGCGGCGGACAGGTCTGGGGCACCGACAAATTCCGCTGGGACAACACCCTTTACAGCTTCGGCTGCGGGTACCGGTTCGAGTTCAAGAACCGGATGAACATTCGCCTCGACTACGGCTGGGGCGTCTACGGCAACCAAAACCTGCCGTGGGATCGCAAACGTTCCTCGGCCTTCCTCTTCACGGCCTCCGAAGCCTTCTAAGAGCCCCATACCGACAATCCCCGCCCCGACGACCGGTATCGCGACATGGAAAAGCCCCCCGACAACCGAGGGGCTTTCAGTAATCCTCACGGGAACTACACAATATATACCGCGATAAACCCGTCGGCACGATGCAGCGTGAGCCGGATCGCCTCCCCGCCGCCGATGCGCCCGACAACGATTCCGGCTGCGAAATCCACCGCCTCCACCCGCAGGTCGTGCAACAAGTCCAGCCCCGGACGCCGGGCATATTTATAAAGCGCCTCCTTCGCGCACCAGACGGCGGCAGGCAGCAGCGGATCGCCGGACAGCGCCTGCTCGGAGGGGGACATGTAACGCAGCGCAGCACGGCTGAAATCCCGCGTCTCGGGCTCGATGTCGACCGCGCAGGGGACATCGGACAGACAGACGGCCACACGCCCCCTACAGTGCGAAACCCCGACGTATACCCCGTCCCTGTCGACGACCGGGGCCCCGGCTGCATCATAGGCAATCCGCACATCCGCCCCCAGTTCCCGGCGGACGACGGCTCGCCACGTGAGGTATTCCCGGCGCCGGCCCTCCCGCACAAAACGCCCGGCCTCGGACAATTCGTCGGATGTCACCCACCCGGCTACCCCGGCCTCGTCCATCGGCGGCTCTATGAAGAGTGCCTTTCCCATCGTTCACTGCAAGTCCACACGGATTTTATCGACACGGTGCCCGTCCATCTCCTGCACCGTAAAACGGATGTCGTGCGACGTAAAGACATCGCCCTTGCGGGGGAAGTCGCGTTTGAGTTCGAGCATCAGCCCGGCGAGGGTCTCGGCATCGCCCTTCACGTCGGCAAAGGTCTCCTCGTCGATCCCCAGCACCCGTTCGAAATCGCCCAGGTGGCTCTTGCCGTCGAAGAGGTAACTCTTCTCGTCGAGACGCGTGAAGAAACTCTCGTCGGCATCGCTTTCGTCCGAAATCTCGCCCACGATCTCCTCGATGATATCTTCCAGCGACACCAGCCCCAGCGTCGAACCGTATTCGTCGACGACGATCGCCATGTGTACCTTGTTCGACTGGAAGTCGCCCAGCAGGTCGTTGATCTTCTTATGCTCGGGCACGAAATAGGGCTTGCGCACCAGCTGCTGCCAGCCGAATTCGTTGCCATGGTTGATGTAGGGGAGCAGATCCTTGACATAGAGCGTCCCGCGGATATTGTCGATATCCTCTTCGTATACCGGGATACGCGAAAACCCCGACCGGATGATCGTCTGCTTGACGGTCTCGTAATCGTCCGTCACCGAGAGCGCCGTAATGTCCACGCGGGGTTTCATGATCTCCTGCACCTCGGTATTCACGAAGTTGACGATCCCCGACAGCATCACATGCTCCTCGGGGCTCGAACTCTGGGTCATATCCACGGCGTCGGCCAGTTCGTCGAGCGAAATCTCGCTCTTGTGCGCCGCCTTTTCGCTGATGCGGCTGCTCGTGCGCACCAGGATGTAGGAGAGCGGATAGAAAATCCACCGCAACACCCTGAGCGGCCGTGCCGCGAACTGCGCGAAACGCACCGGCATGGTCTGCGCCAATACTTTGGGCAGTATCTCGCCGAACAGCAGCAGCAGGAAAGTCACCAGTACGGTCTTGAACAGGAACTCGAAACGCAGGAACGTAAAAACCGAGTCGATGATACCCGACACGAGGATGACGATGCAGATATTCACCAGGTTGTTGACCACCAGAATCGTCGCCAGCAGCAGGTCGACATTCGTCAGCAAGTGCAACACCGCCTCCGCCGAAGCGGTCGTGCGCGTCTGCAGGCGGCGGATATCCTTATGCGACAGGGAGAAAAACGAAGTTTCAGCCCCCGATACGAGCGCTGAAACGCACAGCAGTCCCAACGTCACCGCGCACAGCACGGCGATATGGCCCGAAAACCCGTTGAATGCGATCCATGAAGCGGTACTCTCCAAACTTGCGCGGATTTAGTTAGTCAAAAAGCGATCCGCCCTGCGAATCGGCAGCCTGCTGGCTGTTTTCGGACTCCTCGCGCAGCACCTCCTTGCGTCCGCCGGGCATCTGCACGATGAACTTCGAGTTGCGCGACTGGTAGGCCGGTTTGGCCAGCAGCAGTTCAATGTTGTTGTAGCGGGTCGACTTGGCGCCGAGCATCACCTGCTCGGGCGGCCGCTGCGGCGGCGCAACGGGCTTGATCGGCTCCAGCACGGGAGCCACAGGCTCCTTCACCGGTTCCGTGATACGCGCCGGGGGGATGATCTGCTTCATCACGTCGACGGACGCATCGCCCGAGAACCCCGTGGCCACCACCACCAGTTCGATGGCGTTGCCCAGCTGGGGCTTCTCGCTCGTACCCCAGATGATATTGGCGTTGTGTATCACGCCGTTGTCGTCCTGCACGCTGGCATGCGCCTGGATATACTCCAGGATGCGCACCACCTCCTCGTACATCAGCGAGTCGGCGTTCGACACCGAAATGTTCAGCAGGATATTCTTCGCACCCGAGATCAGGTTGTGATCCAGGAGCGGCGAACGCAGCGAAGCCTCGGCAGCAGTCTCGGCGCGGTTGTCGCCTTCGGCCGTAGCCACGGCCATATGCGCGCGGCCGCTGTCGCGCATCACCTTCGACACATCGGCGAAGTCGACGTTCACCAGGTCGCTCTCGACCGTGATGATCTCGGCGATGCCCTTCGCCGCCGAACACAGAATGTCGTCGGCCTTGCCAAACGCCTGCTTGAGCGACAGGCGCCCGTATATTTCGAGGATATTCTCGTTGTTGATAATCAGCAGCGAATCGACATTCTGGCGCAGTTCCTCGATCCCGCGGAAGGCCTGTTCATAGCGGATCTTACCCTCGACGGCCAGCGGCGAGGTGACGATCGCCACAGTCAGCAGCCCCATCTCCTTGGCCAGCTTGGCGATGACGGGCGAAGCGCCCGTACCCGTACCGCCGCCCATGCCGGCCGTGATGAACAGCATCCGAGTCCCGGCCTCTTCGAGGTGCTGGCGGATTTCGGGCAACGACTCGACTGCGGCACGGCGGCCGTTCTCCGGGTCGTTCCCCGCACCGAGGCCCTCGGCGCCGAGGCGTATCTTCAGCTCCACGGGGCTCTTGTCCAACGCCTGCTGGTCGGTATTGCAAACCATGAACGTCACGCCCCGTATACCCAGGTTCCACATATGGTTCACGGCATTCCCGCCGGCACCGCCGACACCTACCACCATAATGATCGACCCGTCCGTCTTCGGGGCTTTGATTTCCGACATCAATTCGTCTGTCATATCTCTTTACTCCTTTCTTCTGATTAATTCCCACGCGGGGCGAACGCCCGCAAATCCTCCTCACGCCCGGCCGTTTAAAAGGCCGGTTTCAGCCCCCCCAGGATCAAATCTCCTCGTCCTCGGCGGCCGTAAAGCTCTTGTTGATCTTGTCGAAGGTCTTCTGGAAGATCGACCCCCAGTCGCGCTTGCGCTTGGGTTCGATCACGGGGGCCTTCAGCTGCTCATCTTCCCGCTCCTGCCCCCTTGCCGCGGCATCCTCATCGGACGCAGGCTGTGCCGCCGCGGAAGCCGGCCCCTGTGCGGGCTGCTGGAACCGCGGCGTATGGCGGAACTCGGGTGCGGCCTGGGACTGCTGGGGCTGGAATCCCGGGCGGGGTTCCGCAGGCCGGGACGCCGGCGAGGCCGGACGCTCGATCACCGCGCAGGCACCCTGCTCGGCGCCCTTGAGCAAAATACCGACCGCCGTGGCATAGGCCGGGTCTGCGACCTTCTCCTTCGACTCCTCCGCAACGCCGGTCTCGGCCGATGCGATGCGCACGTCCATGCCCGTCACGCGGCGGAACAACTCGTCCACATCCTTCAGCTTGGCCGAACCTCCCGTCAGGACAATGCCGTAGGCCAGCTTGCCGGCATACCCCGAATCCCGGATCTCCTGCAATACGAACTCCGCAATATCCGTGGCACGGGCTTCGATCACCGTCGCCAGGTTGCGCAGCAGGATGTCCTTCGCTTCGCGGGCCGTGCGGCCGTTGACGCGGATCAGTTTGTCCTCCGGGGCCAGGTCGGCCACCGCCGAACCGTATTTCTGTTTGAGGCTTTCCACATGTTTCTCGGGCACGCTCATCGTGCGGATGTCGCGGTTGATGGCCATGGCCCCCATCGGGATCGTGGCGATATAACGCACCACGTTGCGGTAATAAACCGCCACGTCCGTCACGCCGCCGCCGATGTCGACCACCGCTACGCCCTCCTCCTTCTCGTCGGGCAGCAGCACGGCCTCGGCCGTGGCGATGGCATTCGACGTCACTCCCAGCATCTTTATGCCAAGCCGCTTGAGCGCCATGTCGAGCCGCTGCATCGGCGTGCGCAGGCAAAGGATGAAATTGAACGTCGACGAGAGTTTCTTGCCGAACGACCCCACGGGGTTCTTGACCTCCTGGTTGTCGTCGACCACATAGTTCTGGGGCACACGCTCCATGATGGTCTCGTCGTCGGGCGCCTGCACGTTCCGCATGCGGTCGAACAGCGCGTCGACATCCTTCTGGTTGACGCCGTTCTGGGGATCGTAGACGAAGACATGATCCGTATGGCGCGCACAGCGCACGAAATCGCCCGAAATACCGGCATAGGCCTCCGTGATCCGGATACCCAGCTGCTCTTCGGCTTCGGACATGGCTTCGCGGATGGCGCGGCTCACCAGTTCGATATTCTCGATCTTGCCCGCATTGACGCCCTCGACGGGCTTCGACACGATCGACGCCACATCCATCCGGCCTTCGGCGACCTTCTCGCCGACAGCCACCACGACGTTCGACGAGCCCAGGTCGACGGCAACGGTATAATTCTTTCTTTCCACGGTATATTTCCTTTTTATTTCTTGCAAACCACCTGATCCTTGTATCTGATATCTATCGTCCTGTACGCATCCCAGCCGATGTTCTGCAACCCGCTGCGGTAGAAGCGCATCAACTTGTCGAACTTACGCTCCACCTGCTCGATGCGCCCGAAAAGAATGGTGTGGCGTCCGCTCCGCGGCACCAGTTCCACCTCCAACGCTCCGCTGGGGGTCGTCCGGGCCGCAATCTGCACCACTTCCGACCTCCAGAAGTCGTCCTCTTCGACGAACTCTACAAAGGTAAGGAGTTTCATGAAATCTTCGTAGCTTTTCTCCAACTTTTTTTGTTTCAGCCGCTCGGCCTCCTGCTGCCGAGCGATACGGTCGATCCCCTCCTGAATCATACGCGCCTCGTAGCGGTATTTGCGGCGCATTTCGACCTTGTGGCGGCGCAGTTCGCCGACCCGTTTGTCGAACTCGGCCGAGCTTTCCAGCCGCCACCACTGTTTCTTGACCCGCATACGGCGCAGCGCCGACAGGTTGCGGTCGTTCTGCAGTTCGCGCCTGTAAAGCGGGTACTTCTCCCGCTCCAGCTCCGCGATCCGTTTGTCCACCTTCGCCGACTCGGTGTCGATATGCGCCCGCACGGAACCGGCATACCCCGCGGGAAACGGCGGGCGGTAGCTGCCCGTCACGACCGGCACGTAAAGCGACGATGCCCGCGGCGCGGCGAACACATAGCCCTCCGCCGTGACGTACGAATCCACGCCGTCCACCAGCAGCCGCACGAGCGGCCTTCGCTGGCTGATATCCACGTGCAGCCCCCCGTCATAGGTGACATAGGCGTCCACCCGCTCCACGAACCCGTTCCTGGCGATCATCTCCTCGATCTGCGTCAAAGGCACCTTATCAACTGCCGTGCCTTTCGTCTTGATCCCGCTGTGCGCGATCCACCCGCGCACCATGCGCCCCGACACCAGATAGCCCATCGACGAGCTGTCGACGACCTCAATCTCGACCTTCCCGACCGTCCTCGCGGCACGCAGACGCTGCGCCGTGGAGCCCGCATAGAGGATATATGCGGCCACAGCGCCCCACAAAAGGGCCAGCAATGCGTATCGGAGGTAGCGGTTCATCGCACGTCAGCTTTTCTCTCCGAGTTTTTCGGCCAGCGCCTCGCAGCAGGCGTCGATATTGCCCGCCCCGAAGCTCACCACCACGTCCGTATCCATCGCCGCGACCGTATCGGCCAGCGCCTCCCTGCCGACGATGCGGCACGGCACGGCCACGTGCCGGGCGATGAGCTCCGACGTGACGCCGGGGATCGGCTCCTCGCGCGCCGGGTAAATCGGCAGCAGCACCACCTCGTCGGCATGCGACAGCGACTCGGCGAACTCTTCGTAGAGGTCGCGCGTGCGGGTGTAGAGGTGGGGCTGGAACAGCGCCGTAATGCGCCGTCCCGGAAACATCTTCTGCACGGAGGTCAGTGTCGCCGCCAGTTCGCGCGGATGGTGCGCGTAATCGTCCATGTAGACCTGCCTGGGGGTGTTGACATAGAATTCGAACCGGCGCTTCACGCCCGAGAACGACGCCAGCGCCCCGCGCAGGGCGTCCGCATCCAACGCAACCCCTTCGGCCCTGGCCGCGCACCATACCGAGGCCACGGCCGCCACCGAATTTTCAATGTTGACCCAGCCCGGAATGCCCAGCGTGCAGCCTTCGACCACACCGCCCGGCACTACGATGTCATATCGGTAATGGCCTCCCTCGAGCAGCTGCACGTTACGGGCATAGAAGTCGCACGGCACGTCGTACGAATAGCGGTACACCGTAATCTGCGGATTGTCCACCACAATGTCGACCCCTTGCTTGATGACGAGGAATCCGCCGGGGCGTATCTGCCGCACGAACTGCGCGAAAGCCTCCTTCACCGCCTCGTGCGTCCCGTAAATGTCGAGGTGGTCGGCGTCGGCCGACGTAACCACCGCCACATCGGGATAGAGCCGCAGGAACGAACGGTCGAACTCGTCGGCCTCGACGGCCAGCCGCCCGCCCGGAAGGCGTGATCCGGCAGCGGCGCATCCCTTCCCCGCGGGGGGGCGCATCCCCTGCACCCCGCAGCCGTCCAGCACCAGGTTGCCGCCGAAATTCTTCGAGATACCGCCCAGAAAGGCACTGCCGCCACCCGTCAGGGCGCGGTTGAGCCATGCCACGAGCGTCGACGTCGTAGTCTTGCCGTGCGTCCCCGCCACGGCCATCACGTACTTGCCTTCGGCGAGGTGCCCCAACATCTGCGAGCGCTTCTCGATACGGAACCCGTGGTCGGCGAAATAGCGGTACTCGCCGTGCTCCTGCGGCACGGCCGGGGTATACACCACCATCGTCGCCGCCGGGTCGAGGAACTCCGCGGGGATCAGCCGCACGTCGTCCTCGAAATGGATCGCCGCCCCCTCGGCCGACAACTCGTCCGTCAGGTGCGAAGGAGTACGGTCGTAGCCGGCCACCTTTTTCCCCTCGTGCAGGAAATAGCGGGCCAGGGCGCTCATGCCGATGCCGCCGATACCCAGAAAATATACTTTTTGAAACTCCATCTGCTCGATTTTTGATTTTCACACCTCCGCCCGCCGTGCAGGTGCAGCCCGTCCCGTGAAGACAGGTGCCGCCTGCGCCCTGCGGCTTCACGGCCGTGCGGTCACTTCATTACCTTTTCGATTTCATCCACGATCCGCTCCGCCGCGTCGGGTCGCGCCAGCTTCTCGAGGTTTTCGCTCATCCTGCGCAGCGCCTCCCCGTCGGCGAGCAGCTCCATCGCCCGCGCCATCGCCCGCGTGCGGGCCTCGGCATCGGGCACCACCACCGCAGCCCCCTTGGCCTCCAGCGCCCGGGCATTCTTCGTCTGGTGATCCTCGGCCACGTTGGGCGAAGGCACGAACAACACGGGCCTGGCCACCAGGCACAGCTCCGAGACCGTTCCGGCGCCGCTGCGCGACACGACCAGATCGGCCGCCGCATAGGCGTAGTCCATGCGGTCGATGAAAGCTCCCTGCCAGATATTCCCCGTCGGGTGCGCCGCCAGGAACGCCTGCATCTCGCGCTCGTAGTATTTCCCCGTCTGCCAGATCACCTGCACCGGGGCGTCGGCGCCTCCGAGCGAGAGTATCCACGCCTTCATCATCTCGTTGAGCGACCGCGTCCCGAGCGACCCGCCCACGACCAGCACCACCGGGAGCTCCGCTCTAAAGCCGTAATAGGCCAACGCCTCGCCCCGGTCGGCTCCCTCTTTCGAGAAGCGGCCCCGCAGGGGATTGCCCGTCATCGTGATCCTGTCGGCCGGGAAAAAGCGTTCCATGCCATCGTAGGCCACACAGATTCTCCGGGCATTTTTAGCAAGCAGTTTGTTTGTAACGCCGGCATACGAGTTTTGTTCCTGCAGCAAAGTCGGGATACCCATTGACTCAGCCATGTTCAGCGTCGGTCCGCTGGCATAACCGCCAACGCCCACCGCTACCTGCGGTTTGAAATCGCTCAATATTTCGCGAGCCATGTTCCGGCTCTTCATGATTTTAAAGAGCACGGGAATATTCTTCAGCCAGTTTTTGCGGTTGAAGCCCACAATAGGCAATCCCTTGATGGGATAGCCGGCAGCAGGCACGCGCTGCATTTCCATGCGTCCTTCTGCTCCCACAAATAGAATCTTGGCATCCGGACGTTTTTCGCGGATAGCATTGGCTATTGATACTGCGGGAAAAATGTGGCCACCTGTGCCACCTCCGCTGATGATGACCCTTAATTCGTCGTTCATAATGGTTCTCGCTAAGTAGGTGTGGCTGTTTCTTTTCGGCCGCCCGTTTCGGGGCAATCGGGCCGAGGCAGACGGGGTGGAAAATACCTTCCGCACGGGGTCCTACCTGGCCGGTTCGTTAAGTCGACTGCCGGAAATACACTGAAATTTATGTTAAAACAACCTCAATTTCTTTGGTCATAAATAGGTGTATTTTTCTTTCTCCACCTACTTATACACTACACGCGCAAAATTAGCAATAATTTTTCGGAGTTTCTCTGTTTCGTCGTAGAATTTCATAAAGAAATAGAAAACAGTGTTTCCCGATTGCCCTATTTTAGGTCGGTCAATCTGCTTGGTGTTAAAAGTTGAAAAGATTTTTCAGAGCATTTCTGCCAGTTCTTCCACGCTGTCAGCCACTTGAAACAGTTCGCCGGGCTTTTCCGACACCAGGCCCTGTCGGCATAAATCGTCGACGGCTTCGAGCAGTTTGTTCCAGCAGCCGTCGATGTTAAGGAATATCACCGGTTTCCGTTCGATGCCGATTGCGCTGTTGGCCAACACCGTAAACACTTCGTCGAGCGTACCGATACCTCCCGGCAGAGCCACGAGCACGTCGCTTTCGCGGTTCATCATAGCTTTGCGGTCAGTCAGGTCCACACAGCGGAAGGTCACATCCACGGCCTCGCTTTCAAGTCCGCGTGCCACGATGATGTCTGGCACCATGCCAAACACGCGTCCGCCGTTAGCTTTCACGCTCTGTGCCAATGTTTCCATCAGTCCTTTGCGTGCGCCGCCATAGACCAGCGTACGTCCGGTTCGTCCGATGAGTTCGCCCACTTTTTGTACGGCCTCGGTGTAGCTTTCGGGTAAATCGGCTTTTGATGAAAGGTAAACGCCTATTTTCTGATACTTCATAATGAGTCTGTTTTCGAATTTAAACAAAAGG